>OLFT01001966.1_pt1 | contig 19210 bp, 14 predicted proteins | sample 1604921 | NCBI WGS metagenome assembly OLFT01 (sample SAMEA3888897, study PRJEB22519) | human gut metagenome | biome: human gut; feature: human-associated habitat; material: faeces | place: Denmark | collected 2013 | reverse complement strand
AATCTCTCAAAACAGCTTTTCGTGGACTCCCTGTCAGCTCCGCCTGTTACATCCTCAAAATTCCACGCCTCAAACAGATGGATCTTTTCTTCCTCTGACCTCCCCGGATGGATCTGACCTTTTTTTACATTTCCGCCGACTCCCTCTGTCCTGCTAAGCCGTATCAGACGGATGATTCCTTCCGGCGGCAATCCGTGGATTCCATCTCCAAAGCAGATATCTCCACTCTCTCCGTCGACCACAAAATGTCTGTCTTCCGGCTTTGATCCGGAAAAATCACGGACACGTCTCCAGGGTTCAAATATTCCCGGATGCTCAGGAGCTTCTGCTTCCAGTTCCACTGAGGCCGGAATTGTCCCGGCGCTCTCCAGCGGGAATCTCTGATTTGGGAATCCTGTCCCCTCCCCCAGAATCCTCTCCCCGATCTGCTCCATCTGGCAGAGCTCCACAGGATTTAAGAGGATCTCTGAGAGTACCGGTACTACATCGTATTCTCCTTCCGAAAACACAAACCGGATCCTGTCCGCGCTGGATTCTCCCATCTCATCCGGGATCCGGATCTTTATGATTCCGCTGTACAGGAATGCGTGTGTATCATCCCGCACAAGTTCACATATCTTCCAGCTGTCTGAACCGTTATCTTTGCACTCCGCGCGGATCCCCGCCAGCGGCTCAAACTCTTCTGAAACCGGATTTCTTTTTGCGCTCCGTTCTTCCGAAAGGCGGAAGAAGAATCCAAAGGTCTGTCCCCCTGTCATCTTTCCGGAAAACTCCATTTCCAGAAAACTGCCGTATTCCGGTGTTTCCGTAAAAACCGGAAGTTTCCATCCCGTATCAGATCCATCCCACTCCCGTTCCGAGACATATCCCTGCCTTCCTGTATTTCCTGTACGCACCCGCCAAAGCTTTCCGGAAAAAAGCCTTGTCCTTTCCACGGAACAGAACGGGATCTCTCCTGCGTGGAACTGGAAACCTTCCGGCAGCTCCGTCTCCTCTTTCACGGAACAACAGGTTACCACTGTCCTTGCCGGACAGATTTCTTTTCTTTCGATACCCAGTAATTTTAAATATACGGATTCATGTTCCAGTCCGACCTGATTCAGATGAAATTCCTGAACTTCCTTCAGCCATGAGAACAATTCCAAAAGCGCAATTCCAGAATCATTTTCATTGAAATTTGTCCATTCCGGGTACAGGAGCGGAATCCGTTTTCTCGCCGTCTCAAAGATTTCCTGAAAATTTTCCTCATCCAGCCGAATCGTAGGAATCAATCTGCTCCACCTCCCGTTGTTATATCGATCTGATGCTCTCCCTCTACAGCCACGGCATACGGGAATTTTTCGAGCTCTTCCGTATCAAGCTCCACAAGTCTTCCATTCTGTTCCGTCTGCAGGATCAGTCTCAGCGACGTTACAATCTCCACGCCCTGAACTCCCCGAAGTTCATTTAAAATCTGGATCTGGTTCGGGACCACTCCGATCTCCCAGCCATTTCCCTGAAAATTCCCCTCCATGGGGTCCAGAAACAGATGAAGCGCTTTTAAAATCCTCTGTCTCGTCTCCAAAATCTGGTTCATATCCCTCACACGGATCTCGGCCTTCACCGCCATATGGATAAACTGCGGTTCCAGAATCCGGAATTTTCTGTTTTCCAGAAGGGACGCCGGAATCTTGTCCTCCATGTATCGAAGGCATTCCCGTTTTACCAGATCAAAATTTTCCAATTCCCGGTTATGCTCCCGCAGCAGCAGGACAAGATTCACACGCCCCTGTCCCGGAAAACATTTCGCTTTCAGGATACTGCCGCTGCTTTCCATCGCCAATGCTTCATAATCTCCGGCAGTCACCGCACGTCCTCTGTGGCGGAATGCCCGCCCCTGCCTCTGGATCGCTGTCTCCACATTTTCCCGATCCACACCTCCGGACATGTCCATTGGATTTATGACCTGATTGACAAAACCTGTGGTCTCCCGGAACCTGTTTACTGCCCCCGCCGGCACATTTCCGCGTTTTCCACCTCCGCACCGGTATCTGACCCGGATGGAAGCTTCACCGCAGTCATCCGGGATCCTTCCATGGATCCCATCGGAAAACTGTAAGATTCCCTCATTTTTATCGAGCATATAATGGCAGTCTGTCTCAGCCGAGGACGCGAAATTTTCCCGTTCTTCCCAGCGGATCCAGACATGTCTCACGGTTCCGTCCTCCGTCTTTTCTGTTCGGATTTCATAAGCCTGCCGAAGCTTCGCAAGCTGCTCCTCGGAATATTCCCGGTGTTCCTGCACCCATACTTCCGCTTTTGTAATATTTCCAGCTGCCAGACGGAACACAGCATTTTTTTCGTTTGCTTCTATGGAAAAGACCTCCTGATCCATGGTCTCCTCCGCCGTGATCTCCGTGGCATTCATCCATATCTCCTGGATCATCGTGCGCTGCGAAGCTTCTGTATTCCGCTCATCTCCAGTCCTCCTGATCCTGATCCAGAACCTCTCTTTTTCCCACAGGATTCCCGGCATAAAATCGGAATTTCCGAGCAATGTAACGATTCCGATCCGGCCGAAACCTTCTGTTCCATCGATCATGTTCAGTGCTTTCCAGGTTTTTCCGTTATAATACTCGTACCTCAGGAGATTTCCATTCTGACTGCCTGACCGGAGTTTGAAAAAGATACGGATCGGCCACTGCCGCAGCGGCTGGTCAAAGCCTATATATAACGTCTCACGTTCCTCCTCCAGCGGGACAAACGGTTTCAGATCTTTTCCAGCCCGGAAAAGATCTTCCGGGTAGATCCTGTCGGATCTCATATTATTCAACCGTTCTATCAGCTCCGGCATCGGAAGCGGCTCATGATATCGGTATTCAAATCCTGTATCTCTTAAAACCGGAGTGATATACTGTCCGTTCCACCGATACAGATTATTCATTTTTAAAATTCTTGCCCGTATATACCTTCCTTCTACTGCCCCGACAAGCACCGGTGTCAGATCTCCCGGACAGTTGAATGTGATCTCCGTCTTTCTTTCCAGTTGATCGGAAGCTGCCCGGAACACCTTGGAATATCTGTCACTCTCCGGAAGTTTTCTCCAGTCATTCCCGTTATAATACTCCCAGATCACCTCGTCGATCCCGATATCATACTCCGGGTCCGGAATAAAATCCGTCCGTTTCATGATAAGCTTCCAGTCCCTCTTCCGATCCTGTCCGTACGTCTCCGACGGTATCCGGAGGAAATTCATCCGAAACGACAAGGTGATCTGAGCGTTTTTCTGGGACAGTGCCTGCTCCGACGAGAAATAAACTTCCTCATAAAGTCCCATCTGTTCGCCAAAGGGAAGATATTCCCCCCTCTGTTCGATCCCGCCTGCAAAAGTCACATCCGGGACACTGCGTTCAGTCTGGGAGGTCACCCGGATATCTGCAAATTCCAGCTCCGACAGCAGGGACACATTCCTGCAGCGGATCCTGATCCAGAAAGCGTATGTTCCGTCCAGCTCACATTTTTCTGTTGCCGGCTGATCTTCTCCCTTATGAAGAACCAGTTCTCCCGTCTCCGGTTCTGCTTCCACCTTTGCAAACGGCTCAAACCGTTCCCCTGCTGAATACTCCACTGATGCCGACTCCGGATCCGCAAGTGCTCTCAGAACAGCGGCATCCGGTTCCCGGTTCCGGCTTTTTCTGAATGTCAGACGGATACTTCCGGATCTTTTCACGTAGAAAACATGATTGTGGGCCAAATAAAGCGTATGTTCCTGAACATTTTCTCCGTATTCCTCAAAAAGTGGAAAATTTCCTGGTACTTTCTGATCCTCTTCCCTGTGTATCCTGTATATCCCGTCTTTTTCCGGAATGACCTGAACCATGTCACAGATTCTCGATGGGGTCACATATACATCGTTTCTCGTCTCAAATATGATTTCTTCCTGATCTTCCTCCGGTCTGGCAAGAAGTCCGGTCCCTCTCCGGATCTCTGTTCCATCTGCCTCCTGATTCACAAGTCCAAATACCGCGTATCCTCCGGCCGGCCGCGCAGGTGCCAGAGCTGTACCCACACAGTTAAAGAAATCCAGCATACTTTTTCTCGGAAGCTGAGCATATTTTTTTAACGTATCCTCGTACATTCCCGCAAACAATAATGCCAGCGCGGTTCCGCCATCTGGATTTTCAAGATCCATACGCCACTCAGGGGTGTAGGAGGACGCGCGTTCTCTAACTTTATCTAAAAACGCCCTGGTATTTTTTTCATTCATATCCGGTATTTTCATACAGCGTCCTCCCTGCTTCTTGTCATTTATTCAAAACCTTCCTGTAAAAAGAAAGGAAATACATAATTATACGGGTTGTTGGTTGCCCTGACCCGGAACGCGATCCGGATCATCAGCGCGTTCTGTGCTTCCCCCGGCGAAACAGAAGCTTCCACATCCTCGATCCGCGGTTCCCAGCGTTCTAACGCTGTCTTGATCTCCCGCTCCATCTGTACCATCGTTCCGTAGTCCATCGTCTCATAGGTATACTGTTTGAGACCGCAGCCGAATTCCGGACGCATGACCCGCTCTCCTTTTCCTGTCATCAGGATCAGTTTGATAGATTCTCTGATATTTTCCTCTTCACTGCTCATCCGGAACCGCCCTGTGGTCTCATCGATCTCCAACGGAAAGTGGAAGCCGGTTCCCAAAAACGCTCGCTTTTCTCTTTCTTCCATACCTGCGCCTCCATCTCCTTAGTTGATCTTTACCATTGCTCCCTTGAGCTGGGCAACTCCCGATGCTTCCGCTTTCATCGTTCCCTTCGCTTTTAACTCTACAGAAGTGCCCTCCAGCTTTAACGACTGTCCCTTGAGCTCTGCCATCTGTTTTCCGTTGATGCTGATCTGCGAAGCAGTGAGCTCGATCTTATTTGCACCGCCGTCAAGGAGAAGCTTCGCACTTTTACTTGCAAGTTCGATCTTCTTATCCCCCGTGATGCTGACAGAATTCGTTTTTCCATCAATTAAGATCTTTTCCTTTCCCTGTTTATCCTGAACTTCAATCTTCTGGTTTTCATCATCGATCGTCAGGATCTGCTCCCCGGGAGTTTTCACAGAGAGCTTTTCTTTCCCTTTTTCTTCTGAGATCGTAAGTTCGTAGCCGCCCTTCGTCCTGATTTCTTTGACTGTATTCTTTTCATTCGCAGTCTTTTCCGGGAGTGGGTTTTCGCTGTTGTGCAGGCAGCCGAGAACTACCGCATTTTCCATATCTCCCATAATAAATCCCACAAGGACCTCACTGCCGATCTCCGGCAGAGCGTAGGAGCCGAATCCTTTTCCGGCATATCCGTGAAGAACCCGGATCCAGTCGGATGTCTTTGCACCGTCCGCACCAAGAATATATTCCACTTTGACACAGCCCGGATGTTCTTTGTCCCAGTTTTCCTTCACCACCGCGGTGGCAAGGTCTGCCATCTGCATCCGGAATCGCGGGGATGAGGACGATGTTTTTGTATCAAGAATTTCTTTAAACAGATCCATGCTCTATCTCCTTCCCCATAATCAGCCGCCAAGCTCAAACTGTGTTGTATATCCATTCTCATCGATCCGGTGTTCCACCGACAGGATCTCGTACGTCCCGTCGATCCATGCATCCAGTTTTCTGATCGTCAGACTTCTTCCCGGAACGATCTGCGGGATTCCGATACAGGTTCCGGAGCAGTGGACTGCCTTCTGCCGTTCTTCATCCACCGCTTTTTTCACCTGAAGTACCGCCCGCTCCGCATCTCCTTCTGAATCGATCGATACATTCTTGATCCCGGGAGATGGGATCACCCGTTTCTGATGTTGTCCTTCAAAGGTCATCTCCTTTTCCAGAGATTTCGTCTGCCGGTTCTGATCCACCATCTGAACCCGAAGTGTTTCATATATGTAATTCCTCTCGCAGGAAAAAGAAAGGATATCCCGTCCCCATTCCAGAGACACGACGGACTGTTTTTTCCTGGATGCGTCAATAAAATACGCTTTTCCTGCCAGAACGAAAAATTCCCGGCATTCTAACCTGCAGAGCGTATCCTTTACGAACGAGTAATCGCTGCCTTTCTGCGCTATCTGCAGCGTCTGCCCCACTGCCGCCGGCGGATCTGCTTTTATGTTTTTTGAAGGGCAGATGGAGCTGTAGCGTTTCATCACCGCCTGAAAGATTTCCGTATAAGATTTTCCGGTATAGATCCGTCCGCCGCCTTCGTTGTCCTGCATAAGCCGGATCATGTCCACCGCTGTCACAGAGATCGTCGGAGTGTCATTGTACTCGTAATTTACGCTGTGGATATATCCGCTGAAGATCTCCACGAGATTTCCGGCATACCCAAACTTTGCGCTGACCGCATTCCCCGGTTTCAACATTTCTTTTACCTTATCCGAAAATTTCCTTGCTTCGAGATCATAGGCGTTCAATACATCAAATGTCAGGGATCCGGAGGCATCGGCGGAGAGCTTCAGTTGAACGGAATCAATAAAAAGCGTCCCGCTCTTTGAAGACCGGCGGATCTGTTTTCCATCTGCTTCAATGGAAAAATCCGGTATCATAAAACCGCCATTATCTCTCCGCAGATTTTCTGTACTATAGGTTCCCGTCATCAGATCAGCCATGAAGCCGCCTCCTTTCCCTGATATCTTTCTGCTCCTGTGTCCGGTTTTACAGGGCTGGCAGTCTTAACACCTGTCCCGGTTTTACCTGTAGCGGATTGGTAATATGGTTTTCCCTTGCGATCTCCTTCCACTTTTCCGGATCGCCATATTCTTCGTAAGCAAGCCCCCACAGACTCTGGCCTTCATAAAGCGTCCGGCATTTCGTCCTGTCCGGGGATTCTAACGGAACATGGGTGTTTTCTTTTCCCATCGAGCGGAATGTGACTTCCAGTTTTGCCCTGACCGGCATTCCGTTCGCCAGAAACATCGTAAATGTCTGGTTCAATTCCGTGATCACACCGCTGAATATCAGGGAACCATAGCGGAATGTTACTTTGGGCGGCCGGTGTTTTTTCGGATCCAGTTCCATCAGCTTCGCGATTTTTTCTGTCTGGAGTCTCACATCCGATCCACTCTCCTCCGCGTTTTTTTCTCCGGGAGGCATATATGTATCAAACATCAGCGTAATCTTTAATGTCTCAGCTTCCCCGGCGATATACTGGGTAAATGGGTCATCCAGACCCAGAACCTTTTTTTCGGCGTAGGTTGTACTTCTGGAAAGGTTGTACTCTGCCGGATTGAACTGGACCTTGATCTCCTTTTTCCCGTCCTCGGGAATCAGTACCGCTTTCTCATATCCCATCGTTCCGCTCCTTTCCCTGATATTCCGCAGCTGCTCCAGTGCTTCATATGCACCGGTATTTGTTCTTCTGCCTGCTTTGTCATTTTTCCTGCTTTAATAGCCCCGGCGGATCTTCTCCGTGCGGAACTGTTTCTGCAGTTCCTTCATAACACGGTCCGCCATATTCCGGACGGATGCATCCTGTTTTTGGGTGTTTATCAGGCGCTTTACTTCTTCATTTACTGTCTGCATCTGTTCGCGAAGTTCCTGACGAAGTCCGTTGATCTTCTTTTCCTGCTCTATGAGCGTCGATCTTGTAAATCCGGAATCCCGTTTAAGGATCCTCGTCTCTTCCCTTGTCTGCGTGAGTTTTGCGGACATTGCTAAGACATCAGAATTTGAGGCTATCTGATCCTGTCTGTGCTTTCCATGATCTGCGTACTGGATTTTCACGGCTCCGGCCAGATCCGGGATATGGATCATTTCCGGATCAGATTCATTCATGTTCCGGACACTGTTTGCCGGATTGATGTCGGAAAATCTGTGAAGTACTCTTAGCGGATGAATTCCAGCAAGATCCTGAGCTGCTCTTAAATGATCGATTCCTGCAAAGTTCTGGGCGCTTCTTAAGCGATCAGTTCCAGCAAAGCTCTGGATGACTCTCGACCGGTCATTTTCCGTCTTGAGGATCTGCAGCACAGCAGGCCGGATCCCCGATATCATGCGGATCTCCGTGATACTTCCCGGGGCACCGCGTCTCGTGCGGAATCTTGTGATGCCGGGCAGGATTTCCGAGTATCCTGAATTTGATGGATATCCACCTGATTCCGATATCCGGCTGGCTACGGCCAACATAGGATTCGCACCTGACATAGGATTCACGCCTGACTGAGATCCGGCTGCGCTTTCTGATCGACTCATAATCGTCCGAAACTTTGTTGTATTCTCAGCTTGAGAGGTAACTGTCTTAAATTTAGCCGCGTTTTCCGGGAGGCTCATAAGTGTATGAAATTTCGTTATACTTTCCGGATACTCTGTAAGACTCCGGACTTTTTCTGCATTACCCAGATCGTTCATGACCGTCCGAAGTTTCATCTGATTCTCCTGGCTGCTCATGAATACCTGAAGTTTTGTTTTATTATCCGGTCGATTTATAGAAGTCAGAAGATTTATGATCGTATCTGGTTGCCTTGCACTTGGCTGAAATTCAGACAGCAGACTTTTTAAAATAACATTTGTCCGCTCATTTATAATTTTTTGTTCCACCAGCGCTGATTTTCCGGCTGCCGTCATCGGCAAAAACTGCTCCAGACGATCTCGCTGACTGGGCGTCTGATCCTGATCTGACGATCTGTCCATTGGTAAAGAACCTGACTGATTTTCCTGATTCCTGTAGATTAGCTGTGCCTCCGGCAATTCCGGAAGTGGTGCTTGTTCCAGTTCCAGTTGCTTTTCCCATTGGCTCTCCCGGTCAATTTCAGACTGTGATTCCGAATTCTTTCCTAACTGCTGCAGGAATTCCAGTTCTGATTTTTTTCCTGTCTGCTGTATGAACTCTGATTCAAGTTTCTTTTTCTCCTGCCGCTCTTTTTCAACCTCCTGCTGAAATTTCTCTGTTTCCAACACTTTCTCAAACTGGTAAGTTTTTTTTGGTTCTGACCGGTGATCTATCTGCTGCTGTCTTTCAATCTCCAGTAGTTTTTCGACCTGCTGCCTTTTTTCTGTCTCCTGCTGCTTTTCTGTATCTTGTTTCTGCTGCAGTGTCAGTAGTTGTTCCGTCTGATGTTGCTCCAGCTGATATCGTTTTTCTAATTCGGAAATTTTTTCTTTCTGTTGAAGTCTTTCCAGTTCATGCAGTTTTTCCGGCTGCTGAAATCTTTCCAACTCACGCAGTTTTTCCGACTGCTGAAATCTTTCCAACTCACGCAGTTTTTCCGACTGTCGAAGTCTCTCGGTCTCCAGCTGTTTCTCGATCCGCTGAACATTGTCTATCTCTCTCTGTTTCTCGGTCCGCAGGATCTTTTCTGTCTTATACAGCTTTTCTTCCAGCTGCTTTTTTTCCGACTCGAACTGCCTTGTCCTATCTTCCAGCTCTCGTTTTTCTTCCCGTATCCGGCTGCTGGCCTGGAGAATGGTTTCTTCCGTTTTCAGAGCTCCCACTCCTGGTGTCTCTTCCTGTTTTTCCGTCTGTGTCAGGTACACAAGATGGCTCTCCGGCATCTCCAGCTGTTCATTTCCCGTCGGTTCCGCCTGTATATCAGTTTCTGCATACTCATCTGTATTTTCGGAAAATTGTAGAAACCGTCCTTCCCTCCGGATCAAATCTTCTCTCTGGGAATCTCTTTCCCGCTGGAGTTCTTTTTCTATCTGTTTTCGGAATTCAGTCTGCAATTCTTCTTTCTGTTCCTGCAGATGAATTTCCGACTCTATCTGCCTTTCTTTCTCTGACTGTGGTTCTCCTTCCGGCTGTTCCGAACTCTCTGACAGCACTTCTCTTTCCAACTGTTTCCGACTCTCCGACAACCGTTTCTCTTCTGTCTGCTGCCGTTTTTCTAACTGCTGTCTATCTATTTTTGGCCCCTGTTCTTCTGCCTGCTTTTCCTTCCCTGACCCCAGTTTTCTCTCGGTCTGTCTCTGATTCTCTGACTGCAGTTCCCGCTCTGCCTGTCTCTTCTTCTCTAACTGCAGTTCCCTCTCTATCTGTCTCTCTCTCTCTAAGATCCGTGCTTCTGCCTCGACGCGTTCTGTCTGAAGCTTTTTCTCCGCTTCCGTCAGTTTTTCTCTCTGTATCGCCGTCTCTTTTCGGAGCCGGTCAATATTTTTTTTGACCTCCGTGGTTTCCCTGGATTCCATTGCAGAATCTTTTTTTCTTTCTCCCGGTTCCAGATACACCATGCGGCTCTCCGGAAGTTCTGCTGTACTTCTGCCTGAAGCTGTTTCCATACTTCTTTCTGTATTTCTTTCCGTACTTCTTTCTGTACTTCTTTCTGCACCCCTCTCCGCACTTCCCTGCAGTTCTTCCAAATGTCCTGTAAGTCCCGTGCTCCTGATCCGTGCAGTCTCCCGGCGGATCTCCAATGTCTTTTTCTGGCTGTTCGCGTATTCCCGTATTTCCCGGATCCCGCTGATCTCCTCCCAACTGAATCCATCCTGCCAACGGCAGAATACCGGACTCTCCCGCATTTCCGCTTCCGTTCTCCCTTTTCCAGCCAGAAGATCCCTGGCAATCTTCACCTCGCGCGAAAACCGTTTTTCTTCTTCCATGGAAAGATTTTTCATCGAGAGTTCCAACGCAGTCCTGACGCTCTCTTCCAGAATCCGCGCATTTCCGATAGATATCTTCACTCCGATGGAATTTTGCCAGCAAAAAATGAGATTCTGAAAAAACAACATCAGCCGGCGCTCTTCACCGCTCTTTTTTTGCTCAGATTCTTTCTCTCCCTGCAAAAATGTCAGTGTCGCTCCGGCGAACCCATATTCCTCTCTCGAAGAATATTTTTCTTTAATTTTTTCACACCAGTCAAGATAATGGAATTTCTGCGGCGTCTGCCGTATCCTCCATAGCCTGTCTCTCATCCGATCACCACGCTTTTTTATAGATCGATCCTGTTTTTGCTTCTATATTATCCACGGAAAGAAGCCCCCGTTCCGCCTGTCCTTGCGTCTCCCATCTGCACACCGGCATGCGCAATCTCAAACTTCTGGATCAGCAATTCATTTCCAAGCCCGTCCAGTCCTGAAACCTCCCACTTTACGATCACTCCGCCATTGATCCCATAGGAACCGGCAAATGATCCGGAACGGTCATATATGAACACATCGATCAGGCTGTTGATCCGGTAACCGGCTCTCCAGTTTTTGATCTGCTTCTGACCGGAAGAAAAACATTTGCCCTTTTCCAGAATCAGACGCCCGCCCTTTTTATTCGGCGATACCGCGATATGGGGCGCAAAATTCATTCCACCGACCTGAAATTCTTCAACCTCCTGATCCTGCTCCAGATTCATTACCCTGGAAAAACCAAATTCCTGATTATCAATAAACACGCGGAAGGAAAAATTATCACACAGATCTGCCCAGCTTCCTAATCCATGTCCCAGCATATTTACCCCCTGTCATCTGCCGGATCTGATACCGGCAGCTTCTCATGAACTCCTCTCAGGCAAAGCCGCAGGTCTTAGATCTTAAATACATTTTCCGGCTCATCATTCAGTCGGCTGTTGATTCCCGACACCTCGCTGCACCACCGGATCCGGTCCAAATGGCTCATCTCCATAATGTCATCATGGGACCAGTGGAGGTAATAGGCCAGAAATGCCGCTTCCTTGTAGATTTTGTCTGCCGGATACGTCTCTATTGACCTGCCTCCATAAAATTTACCGGGATCCTGATCTCCTTTCCGCAGTGCGGACAGATTCCTGTGTAGGTCGGCATCTCCATTGTGTTGATCCTCTCATAAAGATCCTGAAGATACGCCAGATCCATCGTAAATAATTTCTCTACCGTCCTCGTATCCACCGCCGGAAGAGAACCAAGTTTCGTGATAACTCTCGCAAGAAGAATGATCGTAAGATATCCCGGATTCTGCTGAACCCGCGGATCTTTCAACGGAAGAATCTCGTCCGCTGCATTCGCGAGACGCATGGTCCCTTCCCTGTGGATCATTCCCGTATCATCGATATAGCCCCTTGGGAGCGTAAATGTAAACTCGGTCTGAAATGCCATATTGCTGGTTCCCCTTTCTTGCAGGTTCAGCCGGACCACAAAATTTCCGGATCCTGTCCTTCTTCTTCTGCAGTCCAGCCGACATTTATGTTTCGCAACGTTCCGTCATACCGGATCCGTTACCATTTCCCGCTATGTATTTATGAGACTCTTGTCATTCCCTCATGGGCGATTTCAAGACTCTCGATCGCAACCTCAGAGGATGTCGCGTTGAAATCCGGTGCTGTATATTTTACCGGCCATGCGTTGATGATCTGCCAGGAAGCAGCCGGGCTTCCCGCGATATCTAAGAGCGTGATCGTAAGTGTTTTTCTCTCCACATCGCCCTCGAGTCCTGCTGTCATCCACTCATAAAGTACCATGGAGTCTACAAGCCCCTGTTTCAGAGTGATATTTCCATATTTTTTCAGTCCCGGGATCTTGAGCGGTGTCTGTGTCATATCGCCCTCCCGGTATTCGATCACATCGATGGACGCATCAAAACCGGTAACCTCTGAGAATCCCCCGGCCTCCAGGCCGTCAATCTCTACTTTATAGTTAAATTTCCCATGCGGATATCCTGCCATGTCTTATCTCTCCTCTCAATTACTCGGCAGAGCCTGAATCACTCGTTTTCTGAGAAATCCTGAAGATTACGAACTCAGCAGGTTTCACAGGTGCAACACCGATCACACATACAAGACGTCCATTGTCGATATCGTCCTGACTCATTGTGTCGCGTCCGATGTTTACGAAGAATGCCTCTGACGGAACACTTCCCGCTAAGGAACCACCGCGCCACATTCCGGTCAGGAATACGTCGATCGTACGTTTCACGCGAACCCAGAGCACCTCATCGTTCGGCTCAAATACAGCCCAGTTCGTGTTCGCCTTAATGGACTCCTCAATGAAGATAAAGAGACGGCGGACATTGATGTACTTCCAGGACGGATCGCTGGATACGGTTCTCGCACCCCATACGCGGATTCCCATTCCCGGGAACGCGCGGATCAGGTTGATTCCCTTCGGGTTCAGAATATCCTGTTCTCCCTTATTAAACTGGCAGTCCAGTCCCACGCAGGCACGGACTACTTCGTTTGCAGGCGCTTTGTGTACACCGCGGCTGTTGTCGCTTCTCGCATAGATTCCCATGATGGAACCGGACGGCGGAATCGCAAAATTCTTTTTATCGAGCGGATCAAAGACCTGAAGCCACGGATGATATAAAGCGGCATAGCTGCTGTCAAAGATCTCCCTGTGTGCGATCATGTCATCGACTTTTCTCGCGTCCCTCGGCATATCGAGGACTGCGAATCTGCTGCCCAGATTTTCACAGTGGGCAACTAAGGTGAGCTGCACATTCGGATCTGTAACACCAGGAACTGCCAGAATAGACACCACGTCATTATCCAGGAATGCCTGAATTCCGCTTCTTCTGCTGGCTCCGTTGTCATATCCGATAAAGTCCGCTGCAGTGATCGAAGATACGGAACCATTGCTTCCACCGGCAAAGGAAACGCTTACGACCGCATCCCCCTCAGCAGAAAGCTCGTCAAACGGGGCTTTTATCTCCGCTCCTCCTGCTGCACACGCTGCGGTGATCAGGTCAGATTTCGCGGTCTTTTTCTCAATATAGTTCGGGGCATCGATATTAAAGGATACATTCTCGTAAACCTCTGTCTGATCCTCATATCTGACTTCCAGAGTGAATTCACATGTGCTGATCACTTTCTTCGGAACCAGATTCTTATCAACAACATCTTCTTCAAACTCTTTTTCAAACTCAAGAATATTGTCCTGATTTTTTACGACACGGTTGTAGACAAGCTTTTCTCCGTCAGAAAAACTTACAACATCTCCCGGATTGAATCCTCCGCCGTTCTTTACAACATATTTTTTTCCGGACGCATTCTGAACGATCTCGAGGATCTGCGTCTTCGCCTTGCTCGCCGGAGCGATCACCGCGCGGATGTTATTTCCCCACATACCCGGGTTCTTCGCGGTAAGTGTCAGAACAGCACTATCCTCCGACGGAACAGCTGCTGCCGCACATTTCGCGTCTTCCGGCGCTACACGGGCGATAAAGCATCTTGCGCCTCCATTGATAAAGAAATGTTCTACTGCGTACGCAAGGAAACGATATTCACCAAATTCATTCTCGGATAAATACCCACCATACTTTCTCTTAAAGTCGGAAAAGTTTGTAACGAGCTGCGGAAGGCCTTCGACCGGCCCTCTCTCCGCTAATCCGATAAATCCTGCGGTACTGGTTCCAACGCCTTCCATCGGCTTTGAACCGGAATCGAACTCCTCAACATATACGCCGGGTGATAAATACTCAGCCATAACCTTCATTTCTCCTTTCTCGCACATAACGGTCATGATTCGACTTGTTTTTCATATCATAGCAGGAGTTGCCAAACATTTTCTAAACAAATCCTTCCTTCTCTCCATTATTTTCTATATCCCCATCTTTCTCCGCATCTTTCGTCAGAACATTTTTCCATACTTTCTTTAAATATTCCTCAAGACTTCCGTTATGTACTCGTTTTTCTGCCCGCAATTCCTCACTTCTATTCTTCAGGATCTTATCAACCGACTGAATAAATCTTTCCTTTTCCCTCTGTTTGTGAAGTTCATTTTCTTTTAACTGATCCAGATACTGATTCTTCACCGTCGAGAGTTTCCCCACTGTCCTCTGTTCTTCCAGAAGCTGCGCCCGTTCCTCTTTCTCTCTTTCGCTGTCTAAAAACGGAAGCATCTCCTGAACCGTCTCAAGCTTTCCCTGATTCCTCATCGCAGAAAGACTCTCTGTCAGCCTGCTTCCCGTTTTTTCCTGATCCAGTTTCAGTGCTGCTGCGCTCTTTTCTTTCACATGCGAATTCACAAACGCTCTCTTTTGCAGAAGTGGGAGCGGCACAGCCCCATTTTCACGGACATATTCGTAATCCCTGAGTTCTTTTCTCCGATCTTTTCTGAGTCCCGATATGACTGCCAGTTTTTCCGGAGCTTTCTGAACATCTTCCCTGTTCTTTTTCGCTGCTGCTTTCGAAAATCCGATTTCAAACGTTCCGTAAGAATTCCCGATTTCCAGCTTTTTTTCCGGTTCCCGTCCTTCCTTTTTTCGTTCTTCGGAGGACAGAAAGTGATCCATCTTTTCTCTTCGGCTGTTCTTCTCCCTCAGCACAGCCTGTGAATCTTTCCGGTATTCCCTGTAATCGTACTCCATGGTATTTCCTCCAGGTATTTTCCTAAACCATACTGTACTGTCCCATCTCCGCGCCAGTCAGCCGTTTCCCGCTCTTTTGAAATTCATTTTGAAGTGCCCGGAGAATGTGGCTCATGTCGATCTCCCTGCCGTCCGCTGCCGCAAGGAACGCGGAATTTACAGCAATGTTTTTGATATTGCTTCCCGTCAGCTCGAACTGGTCTGCCAAAAACTGCAGATCTACATCCTCTCTGACCGGACATGCCTCAGGGAATACCCGGTTCCACATTTCAAGCCGCTCCCCTGCATCCGGAATGGAAAATTCCACCACGTACTGGATTCTCCGCTTGAATGCCTCATCAAGATTCTGCTGGTAGTTTGTGGCAAGAATGCTGATTCCGTCGTAATCCTCCATCTTCTGCAGGAGAAATGCCGCTTCCATATTCTGATACTTGTCCTGAGAGTCTTTTACCTCCGTCCGTTTTCCAAACAGGGCATCTGCCTCGTCAAAAAACAGGATACAGAGACTTTTTGACGCTTCTTCAAAAATCATGTTGAGATTTTTTTCCGTCTCTCCCACATATTTACTGACCACCGCTGACAGATTGATGCGGTACAACTCCAGATCCAGTTCATTTGCCATGACCTGAGCCGCCATCGTTTTTCCGGTCCCCGGGCTGCCTGTAAATAGAATAGATGTCCCAAGACCATATGGAAATCTGCTTGAAAATTCCCAGGTACCATATACCAGCTCCTGATTTCTGCTTCGGCTGCAGATGTCCTGAAGGAGCTTCTTCGACGTCTCCGGAAGAACCAGATCCTCCCAGACAAACTGTGGACGGATCAATACTGCTTTCCCATGAAAACGGTACTCTGCCTGCCTCCTGCATGCAATTCTCAGTTCTTCCCTTGATGGAATTTCCGCATTGCGCGCAAAAGCCATATCCTTTGCCTGTTCCAGCACGTTCTGGAATTGTCCCGGAGTGAAACGGAATCTCTGCCACATTTCCCCGAATCCGTCTTCAAATGGCATCTGCCATTTTTTCGCGTACCGCATTCCCATGTCTTTTCTGGCAAATTGATCCGGTTCCCGGATCTCAAACACTGCGGGAACCTGCGCTGACCCCGGAATTACCGGACGTAGCGGCGTTTCCGTGATAATTATCACTAAAACAGGAAGTCTGTCCCATTCATGCCCCATCTCCCTCAGAACCCGGAACAGTTCCCGTTCCCCCAGTGCATCTTCCCAGGTTACAGCGATCACACGTTCCTTTAAAAGGGCATTCACCCCGAGCTCTCCAAACATATTCCGGAATTTTTCCCGCCCGAGTTCCAGCAAAGAGCTTCCATCGAGAAGGATCAGCCCCATTTTCTTCTCACGACAGAACGCTTTTACATTCTCCAGCCTCCCGCTCCCGTCTTTTCCAGCCAGATTCAGGAGGATCCATCCGTCTGAATGCTCTTTCTTTTTCTGTTCGACCCGGATCATATCCCTGTATACACTCCGCTCCGGATCCGGTTCCTCCGCTTTCTCAAAATTCGAAAAAATCTCCAGAAAAAACTCATCTGGATCCGGAGGAAATTCTTGCTCAATAAATCTCAGAACCTGTTCCCTGATGCGGTAAATGATTCGGCCAGACGCTTCTTCCACGTTCCTTACGGCAATCGTGCGGATCTCCTTATCAAGCTCCGCCCGGTCTGTTTTTCCCCCAGCTTCCGCATTCGGTCTATTCTTTTCCCATGCCCGGATCAGCTCATCAGGATAGATCCCGTTGGTCCCGTTCAGATCAGGATCCCACTCAGCAAGCAATAAAAGCTCCAGCGCAAATGCTCCAAAGGCTGTCAGAGAACAGCGTTCCCGCACCAGCCCGATCCGTCTCTCCAGATCCGTCATTCCATCACCATTTCTTTCTGCAGCCCTCAAACGCCTTTCTGACTTCCGGACCGGGCTTTTCTTCAAACTCCCGCAGATAAAGGTCTTCATATTCTCTATATACACGGTTTGCGTTTTTATAATCACCAAGTCTTCCGTATGCCGTGATCAGCATCGCTGCGATATCTTCCGAATAGGGGTCCTCATTTCTGAACAATTCCAGATATTCCGCGGCCTCCGCCGTCTCCCCGATTCTCATTTTATAAGAGCCCAGAGATCTCAGACACTGCTGTACAATGCGTCCCATATAAGCCCGGATCCCATAAGTCCACTCTTCTGTACAAAATTCCAGATAAGCACCCCCATAAAGCTCTCTGATATCCGGCATTTTCCAGAGCTCCTTCCAGTTTTCATTCTCCAGTTGTCCCTTTATCGCCATGATTGACGCATAATCTGATTCCGTCTTTCCAACATCCAGATAATACATTCCTTTCCTGCATATGATCAGCTCCGGTATCCCGGTATCCTTCAGATTTTTTCGCAGATACGTCATGGTTGTATAAAAAAGTTTTCTGGCTCTATCTTCCTCAAGTTCCGGCCAAAGACTTCCTATGATCACGTCACGGCTCACCGGAACCCCCTGTTTATTAAATAGAAACGCAAACAGTTCTTTCGTCTTTTTTGTCCGCCACTTCGGTTCTTCACCATGGTACTGGACATGAAAGCTTCCAAAGCTTTTGATCCGGACTTTTCCCGCGCTGGTCTCCTGCTCATCTTCCTCCGTATTTCTGTACTCAAAGATGGTTTTATTTTCTCCCTGCACCTGCAGATAATCCCGAAACATCCCCGGAAACAGATGTTGTCCTGTGAGTAAAATGTAACTATTCCCTTAGTCTTTGGGTGATTCATGAACCCTTAAAAAACCTTAAAAGACTTTAAAAATCCCAAAAAATCCTTATTTTATGCGGCTTTCTCCTTAAAAGCATTTAAAACAACGTAATTGTTGACTAAGGGAACAAAACGCAACTAACCATTCAAAAATAACTGACTAAGGGAATTCATAGCAATTTAAACAAAGTCCGAAAAATACGTTTGAATCAGTATTTTTCGGACTTTTTAAGTATGATTTTATAAGAAATGGACTAAGGGAAAATAAAGGAAATCAGCACTGTATAAATATACATATAGACACATAAAAATGCAACACTATATATTTTCAGTAATATTTTTTAATTGTTCCAATTCATTACCGATTGCTTTAATAAAATCGTCCTGTCTTCCCAAATCCTTAATTTGATGATTGCTGTACTCTACATTTATTTTTGCTATTTGTGCGAGATAGCTAACTATGTTATAAGTCATATGGATAATTCCTTCCGAACGCAGATCACTTAATTCAGAAGAATTTTTTGCTATATCAATAAGCAATCTTATGGATTGAGTAGTATCATACATTATACCAATAGGTAATTTATATAAAAGCTCATAAAAACGTAATGAATTTTTTTTGTATATTGCTAAAAGTGCGTCTTCTAAATCTTCCGGTTCTTTTCTCGATTCCCCTATACCAGATTTTAACCACTCAATGCTACAACCGTACATCGAGCATATAAATAATAGTAGCATTTCAGAAGGATGTTCTACACCCTTTTCTATTTTACTAATATGTGTCTGGCTGATTCCAAGTTCCCTTGCAAATTGAACTTGTGTTCTATTATTTGATTTTCTAACAAATTTAATACGTTCGCCTATTGTTTCCATATATCCTCCTTTTATATGTGCCACACATAATTATGTTGACAAATATGTGTGGCACATATTATAATGTTTATGTTACCAAATAAATATAACAGAAATGTATCATTGATACAACGGCTAAAGGGGTGAAAAAAATGCCGAGACCAATAAGCATGAGAGCAAAGTCACATTTTGGGATGATTATTTATAAACGCCTTACTCAGATGGGCAAAAATCAAAAGTATCTTGCTGAAAAGACGGGATTTTCACAGCTATATATAAGTGAAATCTTAAACGGAAAGCATAACCCATCAATCAAAGCAATCTATAACATCTCAAAAGTAACTGGAATCAGCATTGAAGAACTCACTAAAGCTCTACTTGATGAGAATTAGGTGGTGAGAACTTTGACATG
>OLFT01001953.1_pt1 | contig 19303 bp, 18 predicted proteins | sample 1604921 | NCBI WGS metagenome assembly OLFT01 (sample SAMEA3888897, study PRJEB22519) | human gut metagenome | biome: human gut; feature: human-associated habitat; material: faeces | place: Denmark | collected 2013 | reverse complement strand
ATGTGTTCCTCAATGCCAAGACCGGAGCGCCGTACAAGCTCCACGAGTTCTACTACTTACACAAGAAGATTCTGAAACAGGCAAGGCTTCCATGGGTGGCCTTTCGTGATCTGCAGCGTCAGTGCATGGAGGTAGGAATATGACACTTCAGGAATACATCAGCTTCTGGCAGGAAACCTATGACAAGCATCAGAGCAGACCGACCACCTATGCGGCACACAACTATGTGTTCAAAAACCACATTCTCCCCGGCTTGGGAGATATACCGCTCTCTGAATTGACATCGGAGATGGTCGGAGAATTTTTGGAGGGGCGGCGGCGCTTCGGCAATCATCGACCCGGCAGCTCTGGTCTGAGCGAAGAAACCATGCGGCACATCCACCGCCTGCTGCAGCAATGCTTGGATCAAGCCATACGGGACGGTCTCCTGACAGAGAATCCCGCCAAGGCGTTCCACTACCGCAAATCCATGACAGTAAAAGCGAATATCATGACGCCTCTGGAGATGGAGGACTATCTGGACGCCGCCGAGCGGCTGGGCTATCTGCCCATGTTCATGCTGGCGCTGACGGCAGGGCTTCGCCAAGGCGAGCTCATCGCCCTGAAATGGAGCGACCTTGATATCGAAAGTCGGACGCTGACCATCGCAGAAAACCGTGCGGTGGTACGGCGAGAGTTGGTGGAGTACGGCGATCAGACAAGGACGATAGCACTGACACCGGAGGTAATCGACCTCCTGATCATGGAACACGCCAAGCATCCAAAAAGTCCGCTGATGTTCATGCATCCAGCAACGCAGAGGCCCTACTCGCCGCAGATGGTACGCCGGATGCATAACGAGATCATCAAGGAAGCGGGGCTTGACCATATCCGATTCACAGATCTCCGGCACACCTGCGCCGTTCTATCTCTGCGGAACGGCATGGAAACCAAGGAACTGGCGCGGATGTTGGGACATTACCGGCCATCGATAACCCGGCAGAACTATGAACCTTATCTGCCGCACAAGGTGCAAAAGGATGAAGATATACCAAACGAAGCCACTCAGGGCGAGCTTCAGCAGGCGGCAAATGCTCTGGATAATCTTCTGAATTTCTGATATCTATTCCGCAAAAGGTGAGTTGTCCACAGAACTCAATCATTTTACATCCAAAGAGGAGGAAACAAAATGAAAAATAGAATCATCATTGCCGCTATATTCACCGCCTGTCTCGCCCTGTGTGCCGCCGTGTGGCCGCAGGCCGAAACGATCGAGGAAATACCCGCACTGCCCGAAACACCCGCCGTGACCACTCCACGGCCGACACTTCCGGAAGCAGAGAAACCGGTGCTGCCAGTGGTAACAGAAAAGAAAGAATCGGAAATGCCGGAAGCTGAATCAGCCCCAGAAGTAGCTACCGAGGAGTTGCCCATCCCTGCACCGGAAATAGAAGATGAGCCCGTGGCAGAACAGAAATCTGCACCTCCTACGCAGACAGATTCCATCCCGGTACAGCCCGCGCAACCTGAACCTAAATCAGCACCGGAGCCAATAGCTAACGATAATGAACTGGCGGATATGGTCTATGTCCCCGGCTTTGGCTGGATACAAAGCGAAGGACCCAATCATGTCGAGTATGCCGAGGATATGTACGAGAACGGCAACAAAATCGGCATCATGGGCTGAAACAGGATCTGCTGGGAGCGGGCATACTACTTGATTACGAAAGCTGCTGTACCGAAAAGTGGTTGGTATCATAATATGATACCAACCACTTTTTGCCGATGTGGAATTGAAAAAGCCAATGCTATCTCCTCGTGGTCTGATGATGACGAGGAATAGAGCATAGGCGGCGGCTCAATGGTTGAGCCGCATAAACAATGAAATAGCCGCGGAAGCGAATCGGAACGCTTCCGTGGCTTTTTCATCGTGACCAGATGATTCGAAATCTTCTCTCTGAAATCAAAAACACAGATCTGAAAAATGGATTTTTGATAGACAAAATGGCACTTCTGTGCTAAGATTATGCTATATCAGTGTAAACTCAGTGTATGAGGTGTTTATATGAGTCAAATTATCCAAAGATTAGATCAGCAGCAATTGAAATCCCTTTGTGGTGTTGTGGCTCATACTTCTGAAGGATTGACTAAAAGCGAATTAACAACACTTTTAGGTCAATGCGGAATTTGTGCTGTTGATGACGGCTCCTCCCGTAATCAGTTGGGATATACCATAGGCTTAAACAAAAGAGACTGGCTTTACAATTGTCTGGTAACGGAGATAAACAAGAGCCAATCGTTTAGTAGGGTCTTTTCGTTTTTGCAGGCAGCGCTGAATCCTGCTTCATACACGAGTGTTGATAGCAGGCAAAAATACAGGTACTTGTTTGAGGAAACAAACAAAATCCTTCTCTTTGCCGGGTTATCGATTGACCAAAGCGGACGATTGGTAGCAGTTTCGCAAGCTGAAACACTTACTGAAGTTGACCAGCGAGTCAACCACTTGAAAAAAGCTCTATATGACCGTGCCATACATTCTGAGGTACAGAAGTACTGTGTTAAAGACTATTTGAGAGCAGATTATTATGATGCCGTGTTTGAAGCGGCAAAAGGATTGGCTGAACGTGTCCGGCAGATTTCCGGCTTGACTACAGATGGTGGAACACTTTTTCAAACTGCGTTTTCCAAGAACGATCCTTATATCTTCTTTAACGCAATGAAAACAGATAGCGAGCGCAGCGAATTTACAGGCTTGAAGGAGCTGCTTGAGGCAATCTTCCACTTGGTTAGGAATCCAGTAGCGCACACACCTAAAGTTAATTGGAAAACCGATGAAACGAAGGTTCTTGATATACTTACATTAATATCGTTTGCACATAAGTATTTAGACGAGTGCCATCGTATGCCGGGAAAATAACGAGAGGATGCTTAGTATGGATAGACCTCAATATGTAAATTGGATTGTTCGAGAGGCCGGAGTGGTTTTCGAAGATCAGCAGCCATTGAACTGTTACAGGCTATCCTATGTCATAGATGACGCTATCCTCGATGACTGGGCACTTCACATTAGAAGGCATTATGTTCCAGATGATGAATTGGAAGAAGATGCCGCGTTGAACAAGTTGACGGTAGAGGAATACTTGCGCCAATATGTTATCCCGCAAAAAGGAGAACCATTTGGACCGACGGCACGGTCAAATGATATTAGCGAAATTCTATTTGCAGATTTATTTGAGTTCATCCTGAACTATGAAGTTCCACGGTGTAAGCAGCACAATCGTTCCGGCAAAAATGAATCTGAGCATGGCACAGATATAATTGCATACAGGTTCTTCGCTGAGGGAAAAGCCCCGCATAAAAACGATGAGCTTGTGGCAATAGAGGTAAAAGCGCTTCTTTCTTCAAATGAGGCCGGTAAAGTAATTAAAGATGCAGTTACCGATTCAAAAAAAGACGAGGATCGAGTTTCTCATACTTTGAATTACTACCGAAAAAAGCTCCGCTTTATGGGAAAGTCAACAGAAGCAGAGGATGTAGCAAGGTTTCAACAAAAAACCGAATACCCTTATAGAACATCCTATGTAGGGGCTGCTATTTCAAGCTTGCCAGCTATCGAAAAGAAAGTCATTGTCGGTATTAAGGGAGCAGATTTGGAATTGAAAACAGATCAGTCCGTTTTTTATGTCCATGGAGCAGATTTGATGTCCCTGACACATCAAGTATTCGAGAGGTGCATTAAATGATTTTCTCAAATACTTCAAATTATATGCTCAAATACCAAAAGGCCAAAGCAAAACTTGTAGAGTATGACATTCCGCAAAAGGATTATCCTAAGTTTCCATTAAATTCGAATGAACTATCCTATCCTGTTGTTTACATACTTTCTCGATACGCCGAAAGTGTCATTGAAAACAACGTAGCTGACATGGAAGAATTTTCACCACATTTAGTGGCGGCTTCACAATACTTTGATGCGGCTGTAGGGGCCAATGATCGTGCAGAGTATGATGTTGATTTTTTGCTGTCTGGCGCTGCGTCCTATTTCCTTTCTGATGACTTCGGAAGTGCAAAAGTTTTATGCTCCGAGTATTTTGCGCGAATAAATCCGGAAACCAACGAGCCTCAAAAAATCATGGGTAACTTTCTTGGGTATCTTCTACTGAATCGAGACTTTCATATAAGTGAAGATACTCCTGATGGAGAACAAGTCTGCCGTTCATTGCTGGCCTATTACAACACCGGAAAAGGGGCGGAGGAAATACAGAGTCTATTATCGGAGTATAGAAAAGCGATTTATGAAAATGACGCTCCGATGGAAATATACTATGTCGATATATTGTGTGCCATTGTTATGGTGGCCTTGTCCAAGTCATCGTGGATCCTTCTGCCCAGGTATTCTGAGTTAGATCAGTCCCTATGGTCAGATTACCTTAAAAGCCCCAAGGCGCCAAGAATGCTGTGGCCTGCGCAACAGCTTATTGGCGAAAAGGGAGTTTTAAGGGGTCAGAGCGCGATAGTACAGTTGCCAACTGGAGTAGGAAAAACTAAAAGTATTGAGCTGGTGATTCGCTCGTCTTTTGCCTCAGGCAGAGCAACCACAGCAATAATAGTTGCTCCGCTCCGTGCTCTGTGCAACGAAATAGCAAATGATATGATTTCAGCATTTGGGGATAAGGTTTTAGTCAACCAGTTTTCTGATGTTCTCGAGGAAGACTTTTCTCTTGATTTATTCTTGTCCCTTAAATTGAAAATACTGATTTGTACCCCTGAGAAACTCAGCTATATCATTCATCACCAAGCTGATTTTCTGGATGAAATTGGTCTGTACATATTTGATGAAGGTCACATGTTTGATGACGGAAGTCGAGGGGCCATTTACGAATTGTTGATCTCTGAAATCCGGAGTCACATCTCGTTGGAAGAACAACTCATTCTTCTTTCTGCGGTACTTTCTAATGCCGAGCAGATTCAGAAATGGCTCTTGGGTGAAGCAGGTGTTTTAGCGTCAGATCCCCAAATTAAGGCAACGCCCAAAACGATTGGGTTTGCCTCGCAAACAAAAGATATCCACTATTATTCTGATGATTCAGCACAAGAAGATTTTTATGTCCCCCGCAGTATAGAAGTTATTGCATTACAAAAGCGTCCCCGCGAGAAAAAGCAACGCTATTTCCCGGAGCTAACAGATGCCAAAGATATTGCGATATATTACGCAAATAAGCTATGCAAGAATGGTGCAGCCGCCATTTTTGCTAATCGAACCAGCACCGTGCTGACCGTAATCAACAGAATTATTGAATTAAGGAATCGGGGACACGACCTCGCTGAGATTAAAGGAAACAGCGATGGTGAGGAAATGAATCGACTGGCACAATTGATGTCCAGCTATTATGGGGAACAGCATCCATATACAATTGCCTGCCATTTAGGAGTTCTCCCGCATTATTCTAACTTGCCTAATGGACTGCGTCTTGCTGTAGAGTATGCCTTTAGAAACAAAGCTGTGCGTCTGGTTGTCTGTACATCTACTCTTGCACAAGGAGTAAACATTCCAATAAAGTATCTGTTTATGACCAGTTTTATGGTCGCACGAAACAGTATGCAAATTCGTAGTTTTCAGAATTTGATGGGACGAACTGCGCGATCTGGAATGTATACCGAGGGAAGTGTTATCGTTACAGACCCTCAGCTGTTCGATAATAAGAACAACCGAAGAAATGGCGGCAATTACAAATGGAAAGATTGTATTAAGATGTTTGACAGTAGCGCTGCGGAGCCTTGTGGAAGTTCAATCCTGTCGCTTGTTCAGGACATCCGAATTGACTATGAAACCAGAGTTATCGGTGCCAAAGTTGCTCAATACATTATTGACCACTATGCTGAAACAGATTGTTTCGGACAGTGTGTCAGCAAACTTACTGCAGCTCTTCACAAGGCACATCCACAAAAAAGTGCCAACAGCATTGTGGAATCAATGATGGCACGAAAAAGCATTGTGGAGGCCATCGAAAACCACCTGTGTTTTGTATTTTCAATCGGTGAGGATGCTGATAAGCAGGCGGTAGCGGCTGATATTTGCAAAGGAACTCTGGCATACTTCATGGCAAATGATAATGAAAAAGCCTTGTTAGAAAGAATCTTTGATATCATCACATCGAAGATAAGTGAACTTGAGCAATCACAGATTAAGAACTACGCCAGAACTATGGTCGGCATTAAGCTTTCGTTACAAATTGAAAAGTGGATAGCCGAAAACCACCTTACCCAGCAGAATTATACAGATGAACAACTGGTTAAGATGCTAATATCTTTTTTCCAGGAAACCCATACGCTCAAGAAAGAAATAGACTGCTTTGCGGATATTTGCCAAATGTGGCTTGAAGGCTGTTCATTTGTTGAAATGCATGAGCGTACATCCTTGCCGATAGCGGATCTTGAAGATATCTGCAGCAAGTCCATTTCTTACGAATTAAGTTTCTTTGTGGGGAATGTCATGGATATCATCGAAATCAATGACGAGGACTTAGTTAATCCATTGCCCAATTTGCTCCTTCTACAAAGAAGATTGAAATACGGAGTCAAAACAGAAACCGCAGTTTCGGTATGCGAGAAAATCTTTAATGACCGATTCCTTGCAAATCTTCTGGCAGACGAAATAGGCCATGATTCAATCGAGGCTAACAGCATCGTAGGTGTTATAAAGTCGCATAAAGATGACATCTTGGATATCCTATCGGCCTATCCGACGTACTTTTCCGAGCGTGTTCAATGGATATGTAAGGATTAACTTCATGGCTTACGCCGAAACTTTTGGCCGCATCAATTGTTCGAGCATATGAAGAATTAGAGGTGAAAAAATGACTGTTTGCTATAATAAATTGTGGAAGTTACTGATTGATAAGAATATGAAAAAGAAAGATCTGCGGCTGGCCACCGGCATGTCTACGACCGCCCTTGCCAAGCTGGGCAAGAACCAGCATGTTAGCACGGAGATTCTCACCAAAATTTGCAAGGCATTGGATTGTGACTTCTGCGACATTATTGAACTTGTGCAGGAGGACGACAAGCACTAAGCGATGGGGTTACAAAAATGAAAATCTCAATTTCGGATGATTTTGACCTCCAAAAAATTGCACATAGTGGACAGTGTTTTCGTGTGAGAGAATTTGAAGATGGAACATTTCGCTTTGTCACCGGGAGTGAAGTGCTATACATCAAAGAATTGTCTTCCAAGTATTTCGAAATCAGCTGTTCTGATGAAACTTGGAATCGCACGTGGATTCCCTATTTTGACTTAGAACGAAACTATTTCCATGTGCGTGAAACTATCCCGGGTTCTGATACATATATGCAGCTGGCTGCGAGGGAAGGACACGGAATCCGGATACTCCATCAAGATCCATGGGAAACATTAGTGACATTTATTGTTTCCCAGCGAAAAAGCATCCCGGCAATAAAGAATTCTGTTGAACTTCTTGCTAATCGATTTGGAGAGGCTAAAACCACGCCTTATGAAACGCTATACACTTTTCCTACCGTATTGCAGCTGGCAAATGCAGATGATCAAGACTTGGTAGAGTGCAAATTAGGATACAGGGTTCCATATGTTAAAGACGCAATTACCAAAGTGATGTCAGGAAGTGTGGATTTGGTAATGATTTCGGACTTATCTGACATTGAAATTCTCGATGTGTTGAAAACGATTCGAGGTGTTGGCGACAAGGTTGCCAATTGTATTTGCCTGTTTTCATATGGTAGAATTGGTGTAGCACCAGTAGATACTTGGATTTATAAAATCATTGCACAAGAGTATGGTGGGGTTAATCCGTTCCCGGCTTATGGTGAGCACGCTGGAATAATGCAACAGTATGCTTTTTATTACGCGATATCGAACAAGGGGAGGTTTGCCAATGGAAGCAGTCGTTACATTGAATGAAAATTCTCCCGGAGTAAAATATTTATGTGCCAAAGATAAGCGATTAGCCAAAGCGATTTCTATGGTCGGGACTATTAGCTACATTCCCCACGATGATGAATATGCCTTTTTGATTCACGAGATAATTGAACAAATGCTATCCATCAAAGCAGGCAGGCAAATATACGAGCGTCTCGAGGCACTATGCAGTTGTCGGATAACGCCTCAACGTGTTTCAGAATTATCAGATGCAACTATTCGCTCCACTGGCACATCCAATGCAAAAGTGTCGTACATCCGAAACATTACGGATGCTGTTTTATCAGGTGATATTTGTTTTGATGTATTGAGAGAGATGTCTGATGAAGCAGTCATTAAAAAGTTGACCGCTTTACGAGGGATAGGTATGTGGACCGCTAAAATGTATCTCATCTTCGTGCTGGATCGCCAGGATGTCCTCCCCTTTGAGGATGGTGCGTTTCTGCAATCTTATCGTTGGCTTTATAAAACGACAGACATCGCTCCTGTATCGGTAAAAAAGAAATGTGCAAAGTGGAAGCCTTATTCTTCTATAGCTGCCAGATATCTCTATCGCGTTTTGGATCTTGGACTAACAAGGGAAGAGTTCCACCTATTCAAGTGAAAGGAGTCGAATTATGAGCATAAAAGAAGATGCCGCCGTTAAACTAAATGAAGCGTATGAAGCTGCATTGATAACACCACATCCCGTATGTCGGCATGGTGAGTTTATTGACTATGTAATTGATAATACCCATTTGACTTTCAAATATATTTTGTTTACAGCAGTTTTGGCTAAAGCCACCGATTCATCAATTAATCCACTCTGCCTTCAAAAGAAATCGGAACTGCCAGGCGCGTATGATGCAAGAACCGTGTGCCATAAGGTCGTAGTTCCATTTGAGATGGAAACTTTGGAAAAAGCATTAGGTGGTTCAAATGAGCCGTTTTTGAATAAGCCTGCAAGGTTTCCGGAGCTTGACAAGAATAATGCTGTTCGTAGAGGTAATGATCAAGAGCTGTTGGATGCGCTTTGTGACAATCTTCCTACTATACAGACCTCCGAGGACGCATATGAGTGCCTGATTTATCTCCTGCGGAAATTGATTGTGATTCGCGAAGAGAAAAAACAGCGTGCCATTTTCTCGCTGCCGGATTCTGCAAACCTGCCCTCTAAGCTACTGTCCTATATTGAAACTGCACTGTGCCGAAGCTATGAAGGAGAAGTTTTAACTCTTCTTGTTGCCGGTGTATATCGCTTGCTTTACAAAGGAAAAAATGCATTGGTCGAAGTCCATCCGGTAAACCAGTGCGGTGCATCCAGCCACGAAATCAGTGATTTGGATATATATGTCGATGGTGTACTTGTTTCTTCAAACGAACTGAAAGATAAAGACTATACAGAACCGGATGTTCGACACGCTGCCGACAAGGTATTGCAGTCGGGAGGTAATAAGATGCTGTTCATTGAAGGCCCCCGGAGTACAGCAGATGGAGATTTTAAGGCAACAATTGAACATGAGTATTGCGACAGAAACTTTATGCTCTACATAATTTCTTATCAGGACTTTTTTGCTACTTTGCTGGGTGCCATGGAAGAAATCGATTGTCATGAGTTCGTGGAGTTTATCCTGACTACTGCACATGAAACCAAGTTCAAAGAGGAAGTTATTGAGTATTTAGACACATTGGCTCAGAAAATTTTAGGCTTGACACGAGGGTAGGAAGCGCTTATGAAACCGTTCGAGAGAAATGAAAAAATCCAACAATTACTCACACGGATGTACGGCCTGGCAATGGAGCAGTCCACATTTAATACGCCATGTGAAGAAAAACTTGAACGCATTGTAGCGGCTAAAGAACCAAGCTATCGAGAAGTCCTTCTTTGCATTGTTGCGCATATGCTTATTGATCCTGAATTGGAAGCATCAAAGAACTGGTATGCATTCCATCCAAGAGGAATCTATGATAAAGGACCCGTCAAACGGTTTCTGATGGAACATGGGATTCCTCATACAAAATCCGGTCCGCTTAATATCACAAAGGCCGCAAACATAAACAGTGCATGGGCTGAGAGGAGAGATTCTTCTGACATCGCTAATTGCGTGATTGACGTCGTTTCGTATCTGGAATCACATAATTCGATTTCTGAAATACAGGAAATAGGAGTATCTTTAATTAAAAAGCTTCTAAGGGAAGCTAAACGCATACAGGAACTGTCTGTAGAGGTGAAACCAAGTACAGATCCGGATTACATATCAGATCTTTGCATCAAGTTGATTGATAATGTACCTGATTCAGGAAACACCCCTCAGCAGATTGCTTCAAAACTTCTAAAATACTATCACCTTTCGATGCATTCTGAGATTCGGGTGACGGGCGGCGATGATCGCGCTTCTGTCACAAGCACTACCAGCAATAAACCGGGTGATGTCAACGAAGAATGGTGTAATAGGATTCTGAAGGTCTATGAAATCACGGTTAAGCCGTTTGACGAAGAGCGGATTATTGATTCTTATGATTGTATAGAGAAATTTAACCAACATTCTGAGCAACAAATCCGGGAAGTGATAGTAATCTGTAGGCCAAAAGATTGCCCTAATCAAATCCGTACCAGTGGTCTTTCGCTTTATCTCGGGAGCATCGATCATCAGAATGTAAGATATTATTTTTGGAATATATACGAATGGGTTGTTTCTATGCTACAAAAGATGCCAGATGAGGGAAAGGAGTTCTTCTTGCGTAGTCTAAATTGTTATATCAACGATGCAAATACATCTGAAGCTGTCAAGATAGAGTGGCGCAAACTCCATAATATCGAGTAAAGTTAAATAGAGAGGTATCTAAAAAGATGCCTCTCCATTTGCTTTTCAAAAAATATCAATGTTGCTCGTTGATATATGTAACAACAGCCTTGGCTACTGCTTCTGCTAATTTGCAGGGAACAGCATTACCGATTTGCGTATATATTCTGCCTTTGTTACCGCAGAAAATGTAGTTGTCAGGAAAAGTTTGAATTCTCGCAGCTTCTCTAATAGTGATTCTTCGCAATCGAGAAGGAGCTTCTGTAAATTCAGGTGTGATGGATCCATCCATCAGACCCTTGTGATATGCAACAACCCAATCTTCGGGAGCATCACCATAAAGATATTCTTCATCAACAAAAGGCGTTTTATTTCCCCCCATCGAAGCAGGTAATGTATTAGAATATCCATCAATACACATTGGCCTACCCTGACCATTAAAATACATGCCAGCATATGGAGACTTTCGCATAATTGGACGAGTTGCAAAAGTGATTTTGGCTGTACATGTATTTGGATTGTTTTTTGTGCCAGCCTTTCCAAGCGGAGCTAACAATTCTCTGATTGTTGGCGCAGGATTCTTCTGCCGTTCGATAAAATCATTCATGTGATACTCAAAAAAAGGATCATTGTTATCTTTAAAGCCAATGAAGAATACACGTTCTCTTTTTTGCGAAACACCATACTCCGTCGCGTTTAGTATGAAAGAAGCGCAATTATAGCCCAAGCTAAAGGCACGATCCATATATTTTTTCCTAACGGGTTCCCATTTGTCAAGGATTCCTAATGCCTTTACATTTTCCATAACAAAGATACGGGGGCGTACTTTTTCTATCACATCTAAAAATGTAAAAATTAGCTTACTCCGCTCGTCATCGGGATCCATCTTGCCGGCAACAGAGAACCCTTGGCAAGGTGGGCCACCAAAAACCAAATCTACGCCCGCATAGTTGCTCAACTCATCAAAAACATTGTTGATGTCATCGTTTACCATATTGCAGCCGGGATGGTTTGCGCGATAGGTTTCTGCAGCTTCTTTCATGAGTTCATTTGCAAAGACCACATTGAAACCCACGGTTTCAAATCCTATATCCATTCCACCGGCACCAGTAAACAATGAAATAGCGGTAAGTTTGTTGTCCATTTGAGTTACTCCTTGTTGTCTTCATGAATTCTAAAAATTAGGGAATTGTTTTTAGAATCCAGGTAAATATCAAATTGAGTTTTACCTTTTTCAACATCCATGTTAGTGAGGATTGCCTTAGGTAAACGGACGCGCATGTCCTGTTGCAACACATATGTATCGAGGTAAATCATCTCTGCCATAACAGTGCCCTCCGTAGTCTGATTTTAGTCTAACTATACCCTGGACACAGTCTGAAGTCAACTCCTGATTGAACGTTTCCAGAAAAAGATTTTTGCATTTAACACTTGCAACTACATTATGATAAGCCCAAAAGCAGCGATAAATAGTAGCGATAAAGCAAGCGAAAAAAGGTGACGGTAAAACTGACCGAAAACAACACACTACCCAAAGGAGCTAAGGCCAACAGGTCTCAGCTCCTTCTTTCGCAGCAACTATTCTTTTCTCTGCGATCCATTCAGGCTGGCCCAATGCTGGCGCAGCAGCCTTTCTGCTTCTCTGCGAAGGGAACTTTGGAACATGACAGCCACAACCAATGCGCTAAGCACTGCAGCCACAGGCTCCAGCCAGGGATATGCGGTCCAAAGCTGTTCTCCCCAGCAAACAAGCGGAACACCAACAAGCAGCATAAACAGCAAAATAATGATGGCAACGTCGGGCCTGCCGTAGCCTTCACGTCTTTTGATTTTGGCCCGTATCTGTCGAAGCGCACGGGCGCGGATATCCCGGATGTTTCTGGACGAGCACTGTTTGTCCTGTGCGACGGACTCGGTGGACTCGCCGTTGATGACGGTGCGAAACAGGATCTCCCGCTGCAACTCGGTCAGCTCATGTAGTCCCTCGTCAATTTCTTTGCGCACATATATGAGCGGGTCTTCATCAGATCCCTCTGGCAGATACTTCGCCCGGTCAAACCAGCGCATATCATCGTAGATCGCGTTGCGCACTTCCTCTGGCAGGAACGCTTCCGGATTATAAGATCGGGGCTGTTTGATATCCACATCTTCCAGAGTGTCCGGCGCAACTCGCTTGTGGAAGTTGGCCTCGCTGTAGTAGAGCATGTGCTCCAGCTCCTTCCACTCCTCCGGATGCTCCTTCACCCACTGGTCTGCGGCAGCGGCAGCTTCCGGATCCATAGAGTGTATCCAGCGCCAGTCGGACTGAAGTTCTTTGTAAGACTGGGTATCCTTGAAGGACATAAACTCACCGCCTTTTCTACGTTCGCAAAAAGTTTACAATTATCGACCTTCCGATTTTACAATTTTTCTCTAAGTAATAGTAGAAGGACAATTTCACCCGGGTGGAGTTTCCTTCGGTTCGGTACGGCACGGTCTCCGCGCTGACGAACCCACAAGGCCTTTGACAGAGCACCCTATGAGAGCATGAGCACTCTTCGCCATACGGCAACTCGCTCGGAAGGCCATTCCTTCTCTGGCCGTGTTCCCGGGAGCACGGCCTTTTGCTATGTGCCGTTTCCAACGGCACGGCTATATAAATCATTCTAACACGGAGGAGGCAAAAAAGATAGCTCACAGATGAAAGTAAAAGACTCAGCTGCAAAGCAAAGGAGGGGTGCACACCAGTACGACCGCAAAACAAAAACCGCCGTGACTGCGGCAACAGTCCGGCGGCTCGGCGCACACACAGGCACGCGCAAATCAACTAACCAAAGTATAGCAAACGGGCAGCGGAAAAGCAATGAAAACTTTCCGCACGCTCCCTGTGTGAGTGCCGCAGAAGTCTACAACAACACAGGAGGTATGAATTGAGTTACAACAAATGGCCCAAGCGCAGTGCAGAGAAAAACTATTTTATGGTGCCCAACGAGATATTCAGCATCGGTCTGGATTACCGGGAGATATCCCTCTACGCCTATCTGCTCCGGTGTGAGAACCGTGAAACCTACCAGTGCTATCCCAGTTACAAAACCATCGGCCATGCAATCGGCATGAGTGAAAATACGGTGGCAAAGTACGTGCGGCAGCTGGAGGAGAAAGGCCTCATCTACACGGAGCCGACCATCATGCAGAGCAAAGATGGAAAACCGCTGAACGGAAATCTGCTCTACACCATTCGTCCTATCCCGGGTGTACTCGAAGCGTTCTATGAGCGACAGTTCCGGCAGGCAGAGGAGGCTGCCGCCCGCTATCGTGCGGCGCAGCTCCTCGAAAAGTCCAACGCCCAGGGCCGCCAGAACGCCTTGTGTGCGCCTTTCCGGGAGGAAGCGAGTCCCAGTCCCAGCCAGAGGATTGAAGCCGGATGTGAGCCGTTTTCGGCAGACTTTTGCAGGACGAAAGAAAAAGCAGGATAAAGGCATGGCGTCGCAAGCGCCGCCGCAGCCGCCACTTCTGCCCGCAGTGCGGGCAGTTTTGGACGCTTGAAGCTGGCGTCTTTGCGAGGCGAAATAAGCACCGATGGCGTCAGCTTTCCCCAAAGCCCCGTGTTGCAGGGCTTTTCAAGGATGTCTTACAGCAAAAAGGAGGAATTGAATGAGTAAAGAAACCAGAGATCGTATTGCATTCCGGATGCAGCCGGAAACCAGAAGAAGGATCGAGCAATGGTACGCCGCCGACAACTGCCAAAGCATGAATGAGTTCGTGGAGAAGGCGGTGAACTTTTATGTGGATCATCTGGAGATACAGGACAACCAAACGCTTTTGCCTATGGCGATCCAGTATGCCATTGACGGCAGACTGCGCAGAATGGAGGACTATATCGCCAGAAGCAGCTTCACAAGAAACGTGGAGCAGGACATGACCAACGGTATTATCGCAGAAGCGTTCGAGATGGATCGGGAAGATTTGAAGCGCAGACGGGCGCAGAGCGTCCGCAATGTGAAAGCCACAAACGGTCTCATCTCGTTGGAAAAGTACGCACGCTCCCGCCAGGAGCAGGACTGGGATGATGACGAATGGCAAGACTGATTCTCAAGAGTCCTTATATCAAAAGCACCGGCGGGGCCTCCGGATACCTTCGCTACATCGCGACCCGGGAGCGGGTGGAGCTTATCCCGGATGACCGTCCGCCCACACGAAAGCAGGAACAGCTCGCCGCTAAATTGGTCAAGGACTTCCCGGACAGCAAAACGCTCTATGAGTACGAGGACTACCTGACGAAGCCCACTAAGGTCAGCGCCTCTGCGTTCATCACGCTGGCACTGGAAGCCAACTGGGATGCCATCCACGAGTCAGAGCAGTACATGAAGTACATCGCCACCCGGCCTCGTGCTGAGCGCATCGGTGCTCACGGCCTGTTCGGTGATGACGACGCCGTTTCGCTGGAGAAAGCCATGGCGGAGCTGGAGCGCTACACCGGAAACGTGTGGACGCACATCATCTCCCTCAAGCGTGAGGATGCTGCCCGGCTCGGCTTCGACAATGCCGCGGCGTGGCGAAATCTCATTCGAGCCCACCGCAACGACATCGCGGCGGCAATGAAGATCCCGCCCGGTGACTTCCGTTGGTACGCGGCCTTCCACGACGAGGGCGAGCACCCGCACATCCACATGATGGTCTGGTCAGACGATCCGAAGGAGGGCTTCCTGACCAGGGAAGGCATTGCGGCCATGCGCTCCAAGCTGACCAACACCATCTTCCGTGATGAGATGATCCAGATCTACGAGCGGAAGGATGTTGCCTATAAAGAGCTGATCGAAGCGGCGCAGAATACCATGCGGGAGCTGATTCAGAAGATGGAGCATCAGCTCTGCGACAACCCCGTCATCGAGGAACAGATGCGCCAGCTGGTGCAGGCCCTGGAAACCACCACCGGGAAAAAGCAGTATGGCTATCTGAAAAAGCCGCTCAAAGCATTGGTAGACACCATCGTGGACGAGCTGGCCCAGCAGCCGGAAGTGGCGAAGTGCTATGAAACCTGGAATCAGATCCGGGATGAGCTGAACGAGTGCTACGGCAGCCGCACACCGCGGGAGCATCTCCCGCTCTCTCAGCAGAAAGAGTTCCGCCGGATCAAAAATGATATCATCCGGGAGGCCGAGAACATCCGCCTCGGCCTCCCGACTTTTGAAGATGAGAAGATGCAAGATGAGCCGGAGCCGGAGGCGGCACATGAGGAGCAGCGATCCAGCAGCGTATATGAACAGGCTCGACGCTATCGCGCCGCCAAAACGGTCCTGCAGGATGTCTATGCGCTGGACGAGAAACACGCTGAAGCCGTCCGGGCGCTGGAACAGCTCTGGGCGGAAGGATACACGGTGGCGGCGCATCAGCTGGGAAAGTTCTACCGGGATGACCTCTCCACCATGCGGGATCATGAAAAAGCGGAGCGTTGGTTTCGCTTATCCGCAGAGGCCGGAAATGACTTTTCGGAATACGCGCTCGGGAAGCTCCTGCTCTCTCAAAAGCGCACCGGGGAGGCAGTGCGCTGGCTGGACAAGGCCGCCGGGCATGGGAATCCGTTTGCCCAATACCGCCTTGGGAAGCTCTGTCTCACCGGTGAGTCCGTAAAGAAGGATGTGAGAAAAGCTCTGGAGTACCTGACCGCCGCCGCCAGACAAGGAAACCCGTTTGCTCAGTACACACTGGGCAAGCTGTATCTCCTGGGCCGGGATGTGGAACAGGATCGGGAGCAGGCCAGGGATTGGTTCACCCGCTCTGCTGCCCAGGGCAATGCGTATGCTCAATTCTTCCTTGACCGCTTTGACCAGTTCCGAGATCCGTCCGTCATGCTGGCGGCAACCAAGCTGCTCCATCACATGAGCCGGATCTTCCGGGACAATTCCATGCCGCCTCGCAATCCGGCAGGGATTCGCATTGATTCCAAACGGCGCAAGCGGCTGACGGAAAAGCGGATGGCCATGGGCCACAAGGCGGATGATCATGAGGAGCAGGTATCCTATCAGCAGACCATGTAACAGGAGGAGCCTATGTCGACTTACATTCATTTCACGGAAGAACAGAAGCAGCGAGCCGCCTCCGTTGATCTGGAGGAGTTCCTCCGCTGCCGGGGCGAAAAGCTCCTTGCCTCCGGCAGAGAGAAACGGCTGGCCCGTGACCATAGTGTCACCATCCGCGGCAACGAGTGGTACGATCATGCCGAGGAGCGGGGCGGCCACGCCGTCAGCTTCGTGCAGCGGTTTTATCACCTCAGCTATCCGGAGGCGGTGACCATGCTTCTGGGAGGCGAGCTGGGAACGGTTTATCCCTCTGCCGAAGAACGGGTAGAGGAGCCGCCGAAGCCCTTTGTCCTTCCGCCGGCCAATTCCAATATGCGCCGGGTCTATGCCTATCTGGTCAAGCACCGGAATATCGACCGGAGCGTTGTGGCGCACTTTGCAAGAGAGAAGCTGCTGTATGAAGACGCCGATTACCACAATGCGGTTTTCGTGGGTACGGATGAAGACGGCGTCCCCCGCCATGCCCACAAGCGCAGCGCCAACAGCTTCGGCAAAGCCTTCCGGCTCAATGTGGAGGGCTGCGATCCCCGCCACAGCTTCCACCACATCGGCACAGATGGGAGCCTCTATGTGTTCGAAGCTCCCATCGATATGCTCTCCTACATCACGCTCCATCCGGAGGGCTGGCAGAGCCACAGCTATGTGGCCTGCTGCGGCACCTCCATTCAGCCGGTGCTGAAGCTGCTGGAGCGGCAGCCGCAAATCAATACGGTCCTGCTCTGCCTCGACAATGACGAGGCTGGCCATCTGGCCAGCCGGCGCATGAAGGAACAGCTGGCAGAGAGGTACACGGTGGAAAGGCTCATTCCCGCACACAAGGATTGGAATGATGATCTGACCGCTGAGGAACCGTCCTACGCACAAGTCATGCAGTAAATAACAACAACGCACACCACTTCCTGTTCGCCCGAAGTAGGCCGTAACAAGAGTGATGTGCGCATTCAGAAGTATGGAACCGAGCAGGAAGTGGTGTGCCCTGAAAGGGGTTAACCATGCCACACCAAGTCCTGATTTTGTTGGTCGCCGGCGGGCTGATGTTTCTGGTCATCGGCTGTCTGGCCGCCTTGTCCCACTACTATACCCTGAGCGGGATCAAATCCAAAACGGTCGGCGACGGCCAGCACGGCACCGCAAGATGGGCCACAGCCAAAGAGATCCGGCAGACCTATGCCCATGTCCCCTTCGAGGTGAAGAAATGGCGCAGCGGCCAGAACCTGCCCACGGAGCAGGGGCTGGTGCTGGGGTGCAAGGGAAAGAAAGGCGAACTCACCGCCCTCGTGGACAGCGATGACATCCACTGCCTGATGATCGGCGCTTCCGGCATCGGCAAGACCGCCTATTTTCTCTATCCCAATCTGGAGTACGCCTGCGCCAGCGGCATGAGCTGGCTGGCGCTGGACAGCAAGGGCGACCTCGCCCGCAATTACGGCGCCATTGCCAAGAACTGCTATGGGTATCAGAATGTGGCCGTGATCGACCTGCGAAATCCCACCCGCTCAGACGGTAACAATCTGCTGACGCTGGTCAACCGGTATATGGACATTGCCCGGAGTGACCCGAACAATCTCGCGGCCCGGGCCAAGGCCGAGAAATACGCCAAAATCCTGTCCAAGACCATCGTCAATCCGGACGGCGATGACAGCAACCGCGGCCAGAACGCTTTCTTCTACGATGCGGCGGAAGGGCTTCTCACCTCGGTCATCCTGATGCTGGCCGAGTTCCTGCCGCCCGATAAAGACCACCCCCAGGAGCGCCGCCATATCGTCTCCGTGTTCAAGCTGGTGCAGGATCTGCTGGAGCCCAGCCGTGTCAAGGGCAAGAGCCACTTCCAGCTCCTGATGGCAAAACTGCCGCCGGATCACAAGGCGAGGTGGTTTGCCGGTGCCGCCCTCAACAGCGCCGAGCAGGCAATGGCCTCCGTCATGTCCACCGTGCTGTCCCGCTTGAATGCCTTTCTGGACAGCGAGCTGGAGCAGATCCTGTGCTTCGACAGCGCCATTGACGCTGAGAAGTTTGCTTCGGAGAAGTCTGCCATCTTCCTGATCCTGCCGGAAGAAGACACAACCAAGAACTTCATGGCCGGTCTCATGATCCAGAACCTGAGCCGGGAGCTGTTCGCTGTGGCCGATGAGAACGGCGGCAAGCTGAAAAACCGGGTGGTGCTTTTCTGTGATGAATTCGGCACCATGCCTCCGTTTGATATACTGCCCCTTTTCTCAGCTGGACGCTCTCGCCGGTTAACGCTCGTGCCGATCATCCAGTCCTTAGCGCAACTTGAAAAAAACTACGGAAAAGAGGGATGCGAGATCATTCAGGACAACTGCCAGGACACCATCTTCGGCGGCTTCGCCCCCAACAGCCAGACCGCGGAGGTGCTGTCCAAAGCCCTGGGCAGCCGCACCGTCCTCTCCGGCTCGGTGAGCCGGGGCAGGAACGATCCCAGCCAGAGCCTGCAGATGATGGAGCGTGCCCTGCTGACGCCCGACGAGCTGAAATCCATTCCCAAGGGCAGCTTCATTGTCATGAAA
>OLFT01001951.1_pt1 | contig 19324 bp, 9 predicted proteins | sample 1604921 | NCBI WGS metagenome assembly OLFT01 (sample SAMEA3888897, study PRJEB22519) | human gut metagenome | biome: human gut; feature: human-associated habitat; material: faeces | place: Denmark | collected 2013 | reverse complement strand
GGCTACGGCAACTGAATTCGGGCAAAATATACCGCAAAGTGGGGCGTGCAGATTGTGGGAATGATTTTTCAAACACACTCTAGGATTGTACATCGTATCTCCCAGAAGAGGGTGACCTATCCCTGACATGTGAACCCGGATCTGATGGGTTCGTCCGGTTTCCAGCTGAAGCTCAACAAGAGTCACATTGCCGAAACTTTTTATGTTCTTATAATACGTAACTGCATTCCTGCTTCCTGGCAACAGTCCATCTGGAGAAATTGTCATTTTCATGGGATTTTCCGGATCCGGGGCAAGTGGTATAGCAATTTCTTTCCAGAATACAGAATCATTTGCTTCTGATAAATCTCCTTCTGCAAGCGCCAGATATTTCTTCTGCAGCTTTCCTTCTTCCCTCTGCTTCTGCAATCTGGCTGCCGCCACCTGGTTTCTGGCAAAAAGTAAAATCCCGGAGGTCTCTTTATCCAGACGTCCAATGGACCGAATGCGTGTTGTCTCATTTTTTTCACGAAAATAGGCTGCAAGCAGGTTAGAAATGCTGTCCTGATAATGGCTTCCGGATGGGTGCGTCACCATACCAGCCGGCTTGTTTACTACAAGTAAATCCTGGTCTTCATAAAGGATCTGAAGTTTCTGGGGTTTTAATCCTTCTTCCAGCTCTTGTCTTTCGAAATCCAATAATTGTTTTTTTCCTCGTTCTATGAAACTACTTGTATCTGGACACACCAGTTGCTTTGAATCAATCCCTTTCGCTTCCAGACATACCTGAAGCCGATCACCAGGCACTGCTATTTCCGTTACACGGCACTGTTTTCCATTTTTAAGGATACCTCCCGGCCTGAACTTTGCCTGACTGATCTGCCTCTTTGTAAGCCCTGCCTCAGCCCGCAAAACCTCTCCTACTTTTCCAGACTCTGTGATCCTTATCTCAAGATATCTTTCCATATCTGCATCCTTGATAGCTCCTGCCCATATCTTTGTCAAAATGAAATCTCCGCTGCTCAAAACACGAAGCTTGTTTAGCTTTATCACATAGTTTATCACAAAATGAAAGCTTATGAAATCCCCTATGATCTTAAAACAGTAAATAATAAGCAAGCCGAAATACACATAGGTATTCGGCTTGCAAAATTTGTCATATATTTTTCAGGAAATTCTTTTTGTCCACGTCCCAGAGCGTGTTTGAAAAAGGCTTTCTGCAATCTGCACACTCGAATCCCCATCCTACGCGATTGGTATAGTTATTTACGAAACGATGTACTAGTTTTACCTGCTTATCAGTATTCCATCAGCCTTCCTGCCTCATCAATATAGAACACGTCATCCGGTCCTATATAATAGCTGTCGGAACCATCAAAGTACATTACATTTCCTTCCCCATCATACCAGTAATAAGTATCTCCCGGATCACTTTCCTCTACATAATCTTCATCAGGAATGTAGTCTCCGTATCCTTCACCATCGTCAGCTGTCTGGGCTTCGTAGGCGATAGAATCGGACTCTCGTAAAAAAGCTGCACCTGCATAAATATTTCCATATCCGGAAATCACAGGACTGAGCATCAGATCGCCATCTCCATCCAAAGTAACATCTGCCACATAGATTCCGCTGTCATTGACCAATTTCAGGGCAGTTGTGCCAAGTGTGGTAAAAGTACCGCTGTCAAAAAAATATCCCCCTGTTTTATCACTATTCAGGCTGTTGTAGATTTCCCAGGTTCCTTCTCCATAAAGCCGGATATTCATGGCATTTAAATCTCCATACTGGTACCAGCTGTCAAAATAAGAGATAAACATTTCCAGGCTCTCTCCTTCGGCACTTGGATCATAATCTTCCCCTTGAGTGAAAGTGGTTTCTGTATTTTCAACGCCCTCAATCTCCGTCAGCTCCAGAGAAGAAATGGCATCCCGGTATTCCGCCTCCATCTCCTCAGCAAAATCCGCTGAAACTCTGTAAGCATAAGCAAAGGTATTGGTATCCGTCTGGAAATACAGCATTTTCCATTTGCAGGTATCTTCATTTGCTCCGGTGGTAAATTCCAGTTCATATGCCGGATAAGTGAATTTCTCTGTATATTCCTGGTTCTGTACTGCTGTGAAATCCTTTATTTCCGATTCACTTACAAAGCCTGCAAACTGTTCCATATATTCCTCCGGGGTACCGGTGAATTCATTGTCATTTAAAGCACTGCAGTTGACGATCACCGTCATACAGTCCTCTGTCATATCGGAATAGAAATACCCTCCTTCCCAACTGGAATTGTTATAAAGAGGGCGCAGTCCTGTATAGCGTTTATTTGACATGAGGACATAGCTTTTCTTTTCCACGCTGTCTTCGTTTTCAGTCTGACCTTCCGAATTCTCTTCTGCCTGATCTTCCTCTGCTCTGGTAAAAACCGCAGCTCCGTCATTTCCCATATGAAGAGTATCCGCGGAGTCCAGATAAAATCCCTCCAGCCACATGCCCATGCGATTGTACATGTCATATCTGCCATTTCCGTCGTTGTATTCATCCACATATTCCAGATATCCCTGAACATCATCGCCTTCTCCGGTGTGATATACAAACAATCCGTCTGCACTTAAGGTAAGAGTTTCATCAGCCTGTGCATCTTCATTTTTCCATACACCGGAAAGTGCTGCATAGTCAGCTCCGTCCTCTACCTGAAGCGTATCCTCGTTTTCTGCCATTACGCTGTAAATACCAGCTGTGGGAACAACTGCTGCACATAAAATAAACGCGATGACCGCTGTAACTATTTTTCTCTTCATACCATTTTCCTCCTGTCGAAATATGTTGTACCTTTACTATACGTTTTCTCTGACAAAAATAGTATTAACTTCCAGTTAGCTTTTCCCTTCCATCATCTCCAAAAGATACTTGCGCTTCACCCGGACATCCCCGGGAATCTGTAATTTGGAATAAATCTGATTGATGTACTGCTTCACAGTTCCCTCGGATAAAAACAGACTCTGGGCGATTTCTTTGTTGCTCATATGCTTCGCCATAAGCTCCGTAATCTCCAGCTCACGATCTGACAGTACTTTAAAGACCGGCGGATACGCCTCCTCTTTTTTTAACTGATCGCACCGCATTTCCCATTCTTTCCCCATTCTGGTGATCCTGAAAAGAAAATTTTCATTGATTCCGAAAAAGCTTCCCTTCAAAAGCTCCTCTATGTATGGATAATTCTCCACAAATGGCATAAGGATTCCATCTGGAAAAGCCTGGGAAAGTGATCCTCTCAAAAGTTCAAGCGCCTGTTCTGTTTTTCCCAGCTTCCAGTTGGCCGCAAGAAGCTGGATCTGCACATGAAGCGCCACCAGATCGTAGTGAAGAGCCTGACACATGGCAAGAATGGATTCGCTTCTTCCGATCACCTTCGAATATTCTCCCTGGGCAAGATAAACCTGATTCTCGATCATTTCCATCATCGGTCTCCCAGGTGCCAGAAAATTCACCGTAGAAAGCATATGCGCTCCAAAGAGAGCCGGAATCCGCTCCGTTTGTCCGGTGACTGCATAGTAATAGGCGCAGGTGCTGTCAAAAATATTGACCCAGGTGGTATTATGCCCCTGCAGCAGTTCTTTTCGACGTTCTTCAAATGTATTTCTCATTTTTATGTCCATGCAGATAGACAGCCTTTGTGCCAGAAAATCGCAGCAAAGTGCAATGCTCTCCTGCCCGTTTCCCTGAATCTGGGTATAAGCCTTTTCCAATGCTATGTGGGCATCAACAAAATTTCCGCGCATAAAGTGAGCCTCTGCGCTCATAATCGTTTCTGCACCCTGTCCGTGTCCGTTTGTGATCTTGTAATAATGAGGCATACACTGGTTCATCTCTTCCAGCTCTTTGTCAAGATCTCCGCTTTTCCTGTGAAACATCATAAGTACAGATGGGGAGCCAAACGTCCAGCCTCCGTCACTTCGGATACTGATGGCAGGTCTTGTCATCTTCTCGCTGGCACTGCGGTGAAACTGACTCATTCTCGAAATATCATTGTACATAAGAAAGCTCTGGATCAGGTCGCATTCGCCCAGAAGATTTCCTCTCTCTTCCTCAGACAGCTTTGGATGTTCTCTGATGGATGCCAGAAGAAGTTCTTTCAGTTCCAGCATTTTGGGAATATTTTTCCAGTTAAACATGCATCTCATAAGAACCAGAATTGCAAGCGGATATTCTTTTAAAACGGAAACCGGACATCTGTTCAAAACTTCCAGAACCTCTTCCGGTTTTAGAGAAGCAAGTAAGATTCCGGCATCTTTTTGCACCACCCGGAGAATAGCTGCAAAATTCTGATTTCGCCGGTATGCTGACAAGGCATGGATATAGGCACCATATTTTTCATACCATGCACCATATCTTTCATAATAGAAAGCCTGTCTGGAATCATCCAGTGTTCTGAACGCACGAAACGCGCACTCTTTCATCATATGGTGAAAGCGGTAAGTCTGCCCGTCATTCAGGCAGGTGACAAAAGCATTCTGCCTGGTGAGCGTTTTCAGGATCTGGTGTACGTCTTCTCTTTTTGTAATAAATTCTGCCATCTCTTCCGTGAATTCATCTGCAAGCCCCATGGCACTAAAAAATTCTTTTCTGTCTTCTGGCAAAGGATTCAGCATGGAAGCGGAAAACATCTGGTAAATATCAGATGTTTTTCCTGGCAATTCTCCTGATTTTGAAAAAGAACACAAATTCAGGTAAACAGCTGCGAACCATCCTTCGCTGGATTTCAGAAGCTGCTCAAGCTGGCTGTCTGTCAGGCTAGTTCCGCAGCGGCGAATATAGGCTGACAGCTCCCCAGCGTTTAGACGCAGATCGTCTATTTCTATTCTGTGAAGTCTTCCTCCAAGTCTTACAATCCAGTCATCACTGATAAAATGATTTCGGCTTGCTACGATCAGATGCACATTTTCCGGAATCCTCCCTGCCATTCTGCACAGGAAAGTGGCCGCCCGGTCATCTTTTAACAGATGAAAGTCATCTATAAAAATATAACAATTTTCACATTTTTCCAGTTGATAGCATAGAATTTCCGTCAAAAATCCAGCGGAGGCTTCATCTTCCGGGCAGTCGTAGTTTTCCAGAAAGTTAAGACCTGCGAAGGAAAATGCATTTTGCACACTTTTCCAGAAGATGGAAAGGTTTTGGGAGTAGATGCTGATCCGGATCAGCAAAGCCTGAGTGTCTTTCGCCAGTCTGGACAGATACCAGTTTACGGCGGTTGTTTTGCCATATCCCATAGGGGCTGTTATGGCTGTCAGCGCGCTGTTGGAAACAGGCTGCAGGGATTTTTGTAAACGTTCTGATATGTAAATAGAATTCAGGCTGATTTTTTCTTTTGGCATTTCATACCCTCACTCTCTTGTTTTATAAGTATATTGCTGTTTACACCGTTTCCGGAGTATGATTTGTAGGAATAATTTTTCAAACACGCTCTAATGATCATTCTATTTTTAATTATAGTGGAAAAGACAGGAAATTCCAATGGATTCTTTTGCTTTTGCTTATGTTTGACTTGTTCTTTTTCTTCCGCTATACTAAAATGTGTTTAAAAAATGCTTTCTGCAAGATGTGTTTCACTGTTTTCGTGAAATTTACGCAGTAAATCTGACACTCATATCATTCTATTTCAGTACTAAGGAGATTTTTCTATGGATTCAGATAGATTATCAGCTCTGCCTCAGGCTTTTCTTCATCGGATGAAGGATATGCTTGGGGATGATTTTGAACCTTTTCTGGCAGCTTATGAACAGCCGCGTACTTATGGGCTCCGGGTAAACACGGCAAAGATTTCCTGTGAGGAGTTTGAACAGATTGTGCCCTTTGAAGTGAAAAAAATCCCATGGGTTTCGAATGGTTATTTTTACAATGAGGATGTAAGGCCATCCCGGTGTGCTCTTTATCAGGCTGGACTTTATTATCTTCAGGAACCAAGTGCCATGACCCCCGCTTCCCGTATTCCGGTGGAGCCAGGGGAATATGTGCTGGATATGTGTGCAGCTCCTGGAGGAAAAGCAACTGCAGTTGGTTCCGCCCTAAAGGGTGAAGGACTTCTGGTTGCAAATGATATCAGCACTACCAGGGCAAGAGCACTGCTTCGAAACCTGGAACTGTTTGGGATTCCCAATCTTTTTGTTTCCAATGAAAAGCCTGAAAAAATGGTAAAGAATTTTCCGGAATTTTTCCATAAGATCATTCTGGATGCACCTTGTTCCGGAGAGGGGATGTTCCGTAAGGAGGAAGCTCTTGCCAAAGACTGGACTCCTGAGAAGTCTGAGGAGCTTTCCAGAATTCAGAAACAGCTTTGTCTGAATGCGGCAGACATGCTGCAGCCGGGAGGACAGATGCTTTATTCTACTTGTACCTTTGCACCTTGTGAGGATGAGCAGATCATTTCCTGGCTTCTCAGGGAACGGCCGGAACTGTCTCTGATTTCCATGGAGGATTATGAGGGCTTTTCCACCGGAAATCCTGAATGGGGAGATGGGAATCCACAACTGAAAAAATGTGTGCGCATTTTTCCCCATAAGATGCAGGGGGAGGGGCATTTTCTAGCCCTCTTGCAAAAGGAGGGAACGGCTGGACCTTCCGCTGGTACTTCTAAGACCAGTCGTCTGGCTGCAGATGTCCGGAAGTATATGGAAGAATTTTTCAGAGAAATCGGGTTGAAAACTTTAGATGGCCAGGAGTTTGACTGGAACCGGGTGGAGGTCCGGGCAGATAAAGTTTATTATCTGCCGTCTGTTTCCTATAATTTCAGAGGACTTACGTTTATTCGGAACGGACTTTATCTGGGAGATCTGAAGAAAAACCGGTTTGAACCGGCTCAGCCGCTTGCACTGGCTTTCCGGAAAAATGAAGCTGAAGCTGTGATTTCCCTTTCTGTAGATGATCCAAGACTGGAGCGGTATCTGAAAGGGGAAACTCTTACAATTGAGCCTGAGGAGGCTGCTCATTCTAAAGGATGGCATTTGCTTTGTGTGGAAGGGTATCCCCTTGGGTTTGGAAAACTTGTGAATGGGACATTGAAAAATAAGTATCCAGCGGGGTGGAGAGTGTAAGTTTGTCAAATTTTCGCTTTCCCTTCCGCCTGCGACGTGCGTGGATGTGGCGTGCCTGGTCTGAGGGCTTTGCGGAGGTTCCGAGAAAATCTTAGAGGACAGGATTTTGCGTTGAAGACATGAGAGGACACTGTCTGAGCTCCGAAGGAGCGAGTTTGGCCTCTCATGTCTTCGCTTTTAGCAAAATCCTGTCCTCTTAGATTTTCCGGGTTCTTCGCACAGTTCTCAGATCAGGCACGCCACATCCACGCACCTTCTGCGAACACAAGCAATCATCCTAACAATATCTCTTTTTTCAACGTAAAGGAATAAATATACTTCTCTTTCACCCTGCGCCCAGTCATTCTATGAAGTGCCTGAGCATAATCCTCCAGCTGAGTGTGATACAGATCAACCAGCTTCTGCTCTTCCCCCCTGCGCACACGATCCGTCTTGTAATCAACCAGCACGATCTCATCCCCTTCCAGAAAATAAGCGTCTATGATTCCCTGCACAAGCACACGTTCCTTGGGATCCCATGCCTCATCTATTTCAGCAGCACTTCTGGAAATGACAAAAGGCTGTTCCCTGAAAAGAAGCCCCGATAATGCGGCGGCTTTCATTCTCTGCCCCAGTGTCCCATTCACAAAAGACTGAATATCTGAAATTCTGATACATTCTGCTTCTGCCTCAGACATTTTTTTGCTCTGAACCAGTGCGTCAATCTGCTCTTTCAGCAGCTGTGCACTGTCCGTTTTATTGTACTCAAGACATTCCATCACACGATGGTAGGCAGTACCTCTTGCCGAACCTGTGAACGCCTCTTCCGTTTCCTTCTTTTCCTCAATAAATCTTGGAACCAGCGGAACAATGTCCGGTTCGAAATATACAGCTTCTTCAATATCCGTATCTTCATGGTAACTCTTCTTTTTCAGATCCGATACACTGACCTTCACTGGAATATCCTTACGATATTCATAAGGATATACAAATCCAAAGCGCTTTTCCAGTTCCGCTCTGATTTCAGGATCCACGATTTTCTCACAATCCCAGTTATCCAGAATATCGTCTTCCATCTGCCCTGCAGCCTGTTCCACCACTTCAGCCTCCGTTAAAGTCCTCGCTGTGATCCTTTTCACTTGAAACTCTGCCGGATCATCATAAAGCAGATTATCATGGGATGGCAGCAATCCAAACTCCTCAAAAAGTTCATCCATGCAGCGGTGCCTTGCAAGCGCAGGAAGCACATAATCCCAGTAAGTTTTTCCATTCAGTCTCGTTTCTGCCGGAAGAAGTTCCTGTTCATTTTCGCGGAATCTGTATAAAGAAAGCAGCCTTTTTTCCAGATTTCCTATTGTTCCGGTCATGATCAGTTTCTCCTTGGCACGCGTCAGGGCAACGTAAAGTACTCGGATTTCCTCCCCCAGAGTCTCTTCCAGAAGCTTACGGCGGATCACCTGCTTATACAGTGTTGACACAATCATCCGCCGGTCTGGCAAAATGGCGTCAGCGCCAAGACCGTAATCCGGATGAATCAGAAGTCTGGCGTTCAGATCCTGCATATTGAACTGTTTTCCCATACCGGCAAGGATTACAATCGGAAACTCGAGTCCCTTGCTCTTGTGGATCGTCATGATTTCCACGGAACCTTCTCCTGCGCCAGAAAGATTTACTTCGCCATAATCAACTTCATATTTTTGCAAATGTTCAATATATCGGACAAAATTAAATAAGCCTCTGTAACTGGTCTTCTCATAATCCATTGCCTTTTCCACCAGCATAGCGAGGTTGGCGCTCCGCTGTGCACCATTTGGCAGAGCTTTCGCATAATTACCATAGCCGGTTCTGCGGAGAATCTCAAGAATCAGCTCATGCACAGGAGTGTACACCGCAAGATCACGCATTTCATTCAGCAGGACTATAAAACCATGTAATTTGTTGTAAAGAGTTCTTTCCTGCCCCTCATATTCTTCCAGGAAATTCAACACGCTGTCATACAGCATCCCCTTCGGATGTTCTTCCCGCAAAACGGCAAGCTCCTGGGTAGTACATCCCACCAGCGGCGACCTCAGCACACCCGTCAAAGGAATATCCTGAAGAGGATTATCGCAGACCTGCAGATAATTCAGAATCGTAACCACCTCAAGTGCGGAAAAATATCCCGTCTTTGAAGCGGCATACACAGGAATTCCGTGGGCAGAAAGCACCTCTGTAAAGGTTTCTGACCAGCCGGAGGCGGTGCGAAGAAGGATTACAATATCTCCGTATTTCGCAGGACGATATTCTTTGGTTTCTTTATCAAGTACCAGCTCTTTTCCCACAATTTCCTTAATTCTGTGGGAAATAGCAAGAGCCTCCAGTTCCCGGGCATCCTTTCCTTCCATCAGATTCTCCAGTTCTTCGGAATCCTTTTCTACCAGAAGAACTTCTGTAGGAAGAAAGCTTTCCTGGTTTCCTTCCGGAAACACAGCTCCAGGATAAAGAGCTGCGGCTTTATCGTAGGCAATTCCACCAAGATCTGTTCCCATAATCTGACGGAAAATAAAGTTTGCACTATCCAATACCTGGGACCGGCTGCGGAAGTTTTTATGAAGATCGATTCGCTGTTCAGTACTGTCCGTTAAACTGTACTGTTCATACTTTTCCATAAAAAGCTCTGGCCTGGCAAGGCGAAACCGGTAAATGCTCTGCTTCACATCACCTACCATGAATATATTTTTTCTTCCATCTGCCCAACCGGAAACACAGTTGGTAATCATTTCCTGTACCAGATTACTGTCCTGGTACTCATCCACCATGACCTCGTCATATTTCAGGGAAAGTTCACGTGCTGCCGGACTCATGTGATAAATGTACTTGCTCTCTCCAGTCCAATCACCGTCGTTTTCGCCATTTTCTTCCTCTGCATGAACCTTTTGAATCAGGATTTCCAGCGCAAAATGCTCCATGTCCGTAAAGTCCAGAATATTTTTTTCCCGCTTCTTCTCTCCATACATACGGATAAATTCCCTGGTAAGCTCTACCAGCATTTCTACAGGCTCCCGGCAGGTTTCCAGAAGCACTGGAAGTTCCTCCTCCTTTACGGAAAAATACCGTGTTCCAATATCCTTTAAAATATCCTTTGCATTTTCCCGAAGAGATTTTACCTGCTCTTTCAGCGTATCATCTACAGGATCTTTTGGTTTCTTTCTGGAAAGAACGGCAAAAGCCGGTTTGCCAAGAAGCTCTCCTGCTCCGTCAAAATCACCGGCGGCGGCTTTCTCTTCTGCTGCACGAATGAGGATGAGATCACTTTGCAGTGCTTCATCATACAGGTATGGTCCTCCTGGCGCATTACAAAAGCTTCTTGCCTGAGTAATCAGTTCCTTTGCCTGGCAAAGATCCTCCGTAATGTTTTTCCATAACAAATTCATCCATTCTGAGGATTTTACAGACTCTAAATCCGTATTTCTATAACTATCTATGCATTCTTCCAGCCAGGTATCCGGATATGGATTGCTCATGGCAGCATTATACAGAGAATAAATCAGTTCTTTAATTCCATCATCTGTTTTGCCTGATGCGTAGCATTCGATAAAATACTTAAACTTTTTGTCATCTTTTATGTAATAGTTCTCCAGAAGCTCCTTCATCACGTCCTCTTTCAGAAGCTTCAATTCTCCCTCTTCTCCTGTCCGATAACCAGGATCCAGACCAATAAGATGGAAATAATTGCGGATCACATAAGCACAGAAGCCATCTATCGTGGTGATCTGCGCCGTATGGATCAAGGTAGTCTGGCGCTGCAGATGCTCATTGTCCGGATTCTCACAGAGAGCATCTTCCAGGGCATTTGCAATTCGTTCCCGCATTTCCCCTGCTGCTGCTCTTGTGAACGTCATGATCAGCAGCCTGTCAATGTCAACAGGATGCTCCGGATCCATCACCTTTTTTAGAATTCGCTGCACAAGCACCGCAGTCTTTCCGGAACCAGCTGCTGCACTTACCAGAATATTCCGGTTTCTTAAATTAATAACCTGCTCCTGCTCTTTCGTCCAGTTCACTGCCATTATTCATCCACCTCCTTCACAAAAGCATCCCACAGCTCTTCATCTGTAAAGTTTTTCAGCCTGCGGAATTCATAGCCTGGAATGTCCATATCAAAACCGCATACGCCGCTGTAAGGACAGTAGGTACAGGCATTTTTCTTTCCCATCATATAAGGGGAAACCTGGGCATCTCCGGTCATAATGGACTGTCTGATATGAGAAATCTTTGTTTTTACATAACGGTTTAAAATATCAAACTGCTCTTTTGAGGCTACAGAAGAATTTTTCCGGAAGCTTCCGTCTTTGTTAAAGGATACGGGAATTGACACAAGGGAACTGTCCATTTTTTGTACCAGTTCTTTATCTTTCAGAACCAGTCCGTTCATCTTTAGTTCCTTCAGCACTTTTTCCTGGACAGTCTCTATATCTGCATCTATTTTTTCCTGAATCATAGGATCCTTGATATTGTAATAAAATACCCCTGCAGGAATCACATCTTTATCCTTATGCTTGTTTTGCTCTACGGTAAGGGCACCGTCCATGTAGATCATCAACTGCAGCTGCAGACCATGATACAGGGAAACCAGATCAAAAGAAGTATTCCCGGTCTTATAATCAATGACGCGGACATACAGCTTCCCATCATCTGTCTCCATAGTATCCACGCGATCGATCCGACCGCCCTGAAAAACAACTTCCACACCTTCCGGCTCAAATTCCCCGGATTTCAGCTGTTTCTGAATTGCCCACACAGTTCTTCGTACCATTCGCTTGGTGCGCTGAATCATATATTCATTGCGTGCACTGCTTTTTAGAATGGTATTTCCATAATCTGCACTTATTTTATCTACCAGGCAGTCTGCCAGCGCATCCCTCTCTTCCTCAGAAAGCTCTGCCAGAGAAAGCTTTTCTTTGTTCACTTCCTTTATCAGAGACTCCAGCACCTTGTGCATAATATTTCCCATATCCATGGCGCGGAATTCATATTCTGCACGCTCCGTAAGTTTGAGACCATACTGGAGGAAATGGGCAAAAGCACAGGCAGAATAACGCTCCAGCCTGGTGGCACTGTAGGATGACACCTCTCCATAGAGAACCTTTGCCACACTTTCACTGATAATATCGGCAGGCTTTCTGATTCTGGAAGCCTCCACCAGCTTTCTGGCTAAAGTCCTATATTTAGGACTTCTAAGATACCAGCTGTAAAGCTCGCTGTACAAAGGACTTCCCTGTCCCACAGCACCCTCTCCAAGACCTTTCAGGAAGCATTCCAGACTGGTTCCCGGAAGCTCCATGGCGTTCAGGCTGAATTCCTCATCACCTGCATTTTTCACTTCCAGTCCGGGATATAGAGCCTGTATACTGTGGATCAGATATGCCGGGCTTATAGGTTCTCCTTTTCCATTTGACAAACTGTAGGAAAGGCACAAATGCTCACTTGGCTTTGTCAGATTCAGATACAGGTAAAAGCGCTGGGTGTTCATCAGCTCTTTCGGACCTGGTGCAAGCTCCATTCCCTCATCTGCAAAGAATTCTCTGTCCATCTGGGTCAGAATTCCGCCTGAGTCTGTATTTTTCGGAATATTTCCCTCGTTTACACCTACAAAAAACAGTGCCTTTATTTCTTTCAGACGGGTTCTTTCCATATCTCCAATAAGGACCTGATCCATACTGGGCGGGATCAGCGCAACCTTTGACTTGGCAAAACCAGTTTCCAGAAGCTGGACAAATTCCGTTCTTGTAATTTCTTCCTCTCCAAGGATCTCTACCATACGGTCAAGAAGCTCCATAACAATTCCGTATATCTGGGCGTATTCTTTTTCCAGGGCTTTTTCCCCTTTTTCTTTAAAGAAAAGCTCCTGTTTCTTCAGTTTTTTCTGTATTTCACAGCTTGCGATAAACTGATATAAACTATAACAATATTCACATACTTTTCTCTTTCCACTGGAAAATCCCTGAGCTAGGATCTCAGCCTCCCTCACAAATATTTCCCGGTATTCGTTCAGGACCTGAATATCCTCCGGATCCATGGTCCGGTAAACTCTCACCCACTTCTCGGACCACTTTTTGTAACCGTGAATTCCAAGGGCAAGCACATAATTCTCCAGCATATCCACCTGGTCCCTTCCAAGGCCTGACATATCACAGCGCAGATACCGAAAAACACTTTCGTAGGAAAAACCCTTTGTAACCATTTCAAGAGCAGCACGAATATATTCTATAAATGGGTTCATCAGAATGGTGTGCTTCTCATCCAGAAAGTAAGGGATCCGGGATTCCTCGAATACCTGAGATGCAATACTTTTGTACGCCTCCAGATTTCCGGTAATCACAGCGATTTCTCCGTATTTCAGATTTTTTTCACGGACCAGACGGCGTATTCTCCTGGCTGTCTCTTCCAGTTCTTTTACAGGGGATTCTGCTGCAAATATGCAGATTTCTTCCTGTTTCTTCTCATAGACAGATCTTCTGTAGCGAAAAAGATGCTTCTCCAGAAAGTCAAGGGAGGTGGAATTTCCAAAGCGGCCCTTTCTCTCATCTTTCAGAAGAATGGGATCATCCAGATTGCTGGTCAGACCGGACAAGGTGTGGATCATTTTCCTGCTCATGTAGAACAACTGATGTGGTTTTCCCATCTGTAAGGGATTTTCTCCGGCATCCATGGTGACAGTTACCAGAACCTTATCGCAGACATTTAAAAGTTCCCGGATCACGTTCATCTGCACCGGAGTAAAACCGGTGAAGCCATCCAGAAGGAGTACGGATTTTTTCAGTTTATCAGAAAAAGGAATAGCTTTTTTCAAAGCGTCCATCACGCCTTCGCCGGTCATATAATGACCTTCCAGATATTGAAGAAAGGCCTGATAGAGGACACCCACATCCTGCATTTTCATATGAAGAAGAGAGTCCTCCCCTGTTTTTCCCAGCATGTCCTGCAGTTCTTCTTCCCGGATATCATACTGCATAAATTCTGAAATCAGAGATTTCACTTCGTCCAGACAGCCCGGTTTGTTCATCTGGCTGCCAAGATAGGGCAGATTTTTTCGATGCTGCTGCACCAGCTTCTGAAGAACCATACTTTTTCCAGTGTCATCCAGAAGCACTTCCATGGCACCGCCTGTCTCCTCGAAAATACGATAGGCAAGGCGCTGAAAGCTGAGCACGTCGATATTCAGGATTCCCTTTCCGGGGTGCATTTCGACTACGTTTTTCTGTGTCTGCATGGTGAACTGTTCCGGGACGATAATATAGTACAGGTGCTGTGGATTTTCCATAGATTCCCGGATGATCTGTTCACATGCATAATGCGTCTTGCCAATACCGGAGCTGCCGATAATGAATTGTAGGGACACGTTTTTTCCTCCTTCTGCCAATTGTATGGAATAAAAAAAGCCTGTATCTGATAAAAAATCATTCTGTTTTATATTCTATCATATTTTCCATGCTTTGATAATAGGATAGAATAAGAAGGTTAGAGCCTGGTTTTGCGGCCAGGATTATTTTTTCATTATCAGTGCGATACAGGAGGCGCAGTCCATGAGTTCGAAAACCAGGATCATCGTGTTACATATGAAGGAAGTGGTATATACCATTGCCTTTCTGATTCTTGCTGTTCTTCTGGGAATCCTGATCTACTTTATGTTCGGGCCTGGAAAAAGCCAGACCACTTCTGCTGCTGGAGAGGGGATTTATACGCCTGGCGTTTACCGCAGTTCCCTTACTTTGAATAAAAATACTTTTGACGTGGAGGTTACAGTAGATCAAAACAATATCCAGTCTATTGAGCTGGTAAATTTAAGTGAAAGCACCACTGCCATGTTTCCGCTGGTAAAGCCTTCCCTGGAATCACTGGCCAGCCAGATTGTTGACAGCCAGTCCCTGGACGACCTGAAATATTCCACGGACAGAAAATATACGTCACAGCTGCTTATTTCTGCCATTGAAGATGCATTAAAAAAGGCGGAGAACCATGTAAGTTCTCCGCCGGCATAGCAATAAACAAACCTAATTATTTCCTACCTTTACAGCTGTATGCTACGCGAAATACAGTTACAAAATGCATGGAAAGCGTACCGCACAATCGTTTTATACTTCAAGCTTCTCCAGAGCTTCCATCCATACCGCTGCGCTTGCATCACTTGGCATACGCAGGTCACCTCTTGGAGACAGTGCCACGCTACCTACCTTCGGGCCGTCAGGAAGACAGGAGCGTTTGAACTGCTGGGCAAAAAATCTGCGGTAGAAGATTTTCAGCCATTTCAGAATCGTAGCCTTGTCATAGGTACCCTCAAAGGTACAGCAGGCAATGCGATAGATCTTATCCGGTTCAAAGCCTGCACGAAGCATATAATACAGATAAAAATCATGAAGTTCATAAGGACCAACCAGATCTTCTGTTTTCTGTGCAATCTTGCCGTCCTTAGGCGGCAGAAGCTCCGGACTTACCGGAGTATCCAGAATATCCAGAAGAACTTCTTCCAGCTCTTTCTCTCCGCAGGTATCTGCATAATAGTGGACAAGATGTCTTACAAGCGTTTTGGGAACAGAGGCATTTACACCATACATGGACATATGGTCTCCATTATAGGTTGCCCATCCAAGAGCAAGCTCGGAAAGGTCACCGGTTCCCACAAGAAGTGCTCCCTCCTGGTTTGCCATATCCATAAGAATCTGCGTACGCTCTCTGGCCTGACAGTTCTCATAGGTTACATCATGAACGGAATCATCGTGACCGATATCACGGAAATGGATATTTACCGCCTCTTTAATATTGACCTCCGTCAGAGCAGCACCAAGGCACTGGCTTAATTTGCAGGCATTCTGGTAAGTTCTGTCTGTGGTACCAAAGCATGGCATGGTAATGCAGCGGATATTCTCAGATGGCAGTCCCATCAGCTGGAAAGTACGTGCAATTACAAGCAATGCCAGTGTAGAATCAAGTCCCCCGGAAAGTCCGACCATTGCCTTTTGGCAGTGGATGTGGCTCATTCGCTTCTTAAGTCCCATAGCCTGAATGTTCAGAATCTCCTCACAGCGCATATCACGCTCTTCTTTTACAGAAGGTACGAAAGGATAGGGGGCAAACTTCCTGGTAAGAGAGGTCTCTTCCACTTCCACATCAAAAGGTACGATCTGGCAGTCAGCATCATCAGATGCCGGATAGGTGGAAAGTCTTCTTCTCTCATCTGCCAGTCTCTGCACATCAATTTCTCCGTAAATCACAGTGTTCTGGAAGCGCTTCGCCTCTGCCAGCATGGTGCCATTCTCTGCGATCAGGTTCTGTCCGCCAAATACCAGATCCTGGGAGGATTCACCCTCTCCTGCTGTGGCGTAAATATAGCCGCACACCAGTCTGGCAGACTGACCCTTCACCAGATCACGGCGGTAGGAATCCTTGCCAACCATCTCATCACTGGCTGAAAGATTGACGATAATATGGGCACCGCCCTGTGCCAGATTTACACTAGGCGGAAGTGGAACCCACAGATCCTCGCAGATCTCCGCGCCAACTGTCAGCTCCGGCAGTCCTTCACATGAGAAAATCAGATTGCTGGCAAAAGGTACGCTTTCCTCCCCAACTGTCACATCCGTCCACACATCTGCCCCGGAAGCAAAGTGTCTCTGCTCATAGAATTCATTATAGTTTGGAATATGAGTCTTAGGTACAAATCCAAGAATATTTCCGTGGTTCAATACTGCTGCCACATTGTAGAGCTTGCCGTTCATCCGCATAGGAAGTCCCACAAAGATCAGCGCATCCACATCCGCAGTCTCCTCTGCAATAGTCAGAAGGCTCTCCCATGCACTGTCCAGCAGTCTTCTCTGAAGGAAAAGATCCTGGCAGGTATAGCCTGTGATGCAAAGTTCCGGCAGTACCATCAGCTTTGCATGCTGTGTCTCCATTTCACGGATTACTTCCAGAATTGCCCTAGTATTGGCCTTACAATCAGCAACTGTAACCTGCGGCGTTCCTGCCGCTACTTTAATAAATCCCTGATTCATATCCTAGTCCTCTCTTATCCTACCATTTTCACGCCTTAGAGTGTGTTTGAAAAAGGCTTTCTGCAAGATGTGCGTCACAATTTGGGTGAAATATACCGCAATCTGCACACCAGTCACCAGTGCAAACTCTATGACGGAAAATAGTGATTCTGTCTCAATTCAGCTTATTTGCATCTTCTTAGAATTTCTTTCAGCTCTTCTACTGTAAAATTGTAGTTGGTATTACAGAAATGGCAGTTCATCTCGATTGGCTTGCCTTCCTGGATCATTTCGTTTAATTCTTTTCTGCCGATGCTGATCAACGCTTTCGCTACTCGCTCCTTGGAGCAGTTACAGTGGAAGCGGGTGTCCATCTTCTCGTTAATCTGTATGTCAAAGCCTTCCAACACTTTCTCCAGCAGACTCTCCGGGGTATGTCCCTCCTCTAACAGGTTGGTGACAGAGTTGATCTTCTGTACGTTCTGCTCTAACCTGGAAATCACTTCTTCCTCTGCAAATGGCATCAGCTGTACAATAAATCCACCAGCCTGACGTACTGTATTGTTCTTATTCATCAGGACTCCAAGTCCAACTGCGGACGGTACCTGCTCGCTTGTTGCAAAATAATAGGTCAGGTCTTCTGCGATCTCACAGGTCTGAAGCATAACCTGTCCGCTGTATGGCTCTTTTAGCCCCATATCCTTAATCACAGTCAGGAATCCAGGACCAACTGCTCCTGCAACGTCCAGCTTACCTTTGGAATTTGCCGGAATGCAGACATCTGGATTTCCTACATAGCCCTTCACATTTCCCTGGGAATCGGCAGTTACCGTAATTCCCTGAAGTGGACCGCCGGCCTTGATCTGAAGGGTCAGAACATCTTTTTCCCCCTTCATCATGGAGCCCATCATGGCTCCTGCAGTCAGAAGTCTTCCAAGCGCTGCCGTAGCCACCGGACTTGTATTATGGTGCTCTCTTGCAGTCTCCACCATCTCAGTGGTCACTGTCGCAAATGCACGGATCTGGTCGTTAGCTGCAGTCGCGCGGATGATATAATCATTCATGTGTATTCTCCAATCTATACTGTTATAATGTTAATCGTAATCCTATAGCTATTTATCTTATTATTATATTATCATTTACCATGTTCCCTTACTACAAAGGTAAGCCTGCCGCTATCTTCCTTCGGTGGCTCCAGTGTATAAGCATCATACACTGCCAGAAGCTCCATTCCCGCTTTTCCAATAAGTTCCTTGATTTTCTCCAAAGGATAGGCTCTCTGATAGTGAACCTCCTCATCCTTCTCATAAAGTCCGTCCTCTCTTGGAATAAACAGAGCCAGCTCATACGTATTAATCCCGGTCTCCTCATCATAACTGTTCTCCCAGATAAAGCTTCCCTCATCCCGGTTCTCAGCAATCGTAGTATTCCCGATCATAGTCTGATACTTATAAACCGTATTCATATCAAACAGAAAAATCCCCTGAGGATCCAGATAATTATTTACCAGTTTAAATACCTGTACCAGGTCCTCTTTTTCCAGGATATAGTTCATGGAATCGCAGATACTCACTGCCGCTTTTACTGTACCGTAAAGCTCAAATTCCCGCATATCCTGTAAAAGATACAGGATATCCAGTCCCGATCTGCTCCGCTTATCCATGGCGATCTCCAGCATGTCCTCGGAATTGTCCACGCCGATCATGTCATATCCGGCCTTTGCTAAAAGCTCAGTGATGCTTCCAGTGCCGCAGCCCAGATCCAGAACCAGTCCGTCTTTTACTCCATATTCATTTAACAGGCTTTTTAAATAATCTGCCCATTCTCCATAAGGAATATTATCCTGAAACAGATCATAGACCTGCGCAAAGCTTGTATATGCTTCCATTTTCTTCTCCCATTAAAATATTACAGTTTCTCCGAACCAGCACGATCTGGACTGTAACATTAAAATACCTGCCCGGAAGAGTCCGGACAGGCGCACATTTCAGATTGCTTAAGCGTTCTTACCGCAGCATTTTTTGTACTTCTTGCCGCTTCCACATGGACACGGATCATTTGGGAAGATCTTCTTTGCCTTGCGAACAGTACCGGAAGCCTTCTGGCTCTTGTACAGTTCTTTACGCTTTTCTGGAGTCAGGATCGCATCCCACTGTGGAAGTTCATACAGCCAGGTAGCCTTAGCTTCTACCATGTTGTAGTACAGCTTCTCAGGATCGATCTCGATCTTAACTTCGGTATCTTCTTCCATAGTATCGATCGGGTTCTCAT
>OLFT01001946.1_pt1 | contig 19353 bp, 19 predicted proteins | sample 1604921 | NCBI WGS metagenome assembly OLFT01 (sample SAMEA3888897, study PRJEB22519) | human gut metagenome | biome: human gut; feature: human-associated habitat; material: faeces | place: Denmark | collected 2013 | reverse complement strand
CACCACGTTGCTCATGGCCTTGTCGAAGAGCTTGCTGTAGGTGCCCAGGGCGACGACCAGAGTGCCGTTTTCAATGAGGCTGATGGTGCCGTGCTTCAGCTCGCCGGAGGCGTAGGCCTCGGAGTGGATATAGGAGATCTCTTTCAGCTTCAAAGAGCCCTCCAGTCCCAGGGCATAGTCCACGTTCCGGCCAATGAAGAAGACGGAGTCGTGGTTGAAGTACTGAGAGGCCAGATACTGCACTGTGTCGGTGTGGCTGAGGATGGTCTCCATCTTGCCGGGGAGCATGAGCATCTCCTGGAGGACGGTCTCATACTCCTTCTGGTCCACCGTGCCCAGGATGCGGGCAAAGTACAGGGCCAGCAGGTCGATGACGGCCATCTGGGTGGAGTATGCCTTGGTGGTGGCCACGGCGATCTCCGGCCCGGCCCAGGTGTACAGCACCTCGTCAGACTCCCGGGCGATGGAGCTGCCCACCACGTTGACGATGGACAGGACCTTGGCCCCCAGGCGCTTGGCCTCCCGCAGGGCGGCCATGGTGTCCAGGGTCTCGCCGGACTGGCTGATGGCGATGACCAGGGTGTTCTCGTCCACGATGGGGGACATATACCGGAACTCAGAGGCCAGGGCCACCTCCACCGGCTTGCGGGTCAGCCGCTCGATGTTATACTTGCCCACCATGCCCACGTGAGAGCTGGAGCCGCAGGCCACGATGTAGATCTTGCTGATGGCGCGGATATAGTCCTCGCTGAGACCGAAGTCCTCGAAATAGACCTGGTCGTCCTTGATGCGGGGGAAGATGCACCGGCGCAGGGCCTCGGGCTGCTCCATGATCTCCTTGAACATGAAGTGCTCATAGCCGCCCTTCTCGGCGGCATCGATCTCCCAGTCCACCTGGCTGATTTTTTTCTCAATGGGCTGCATCAGGTGGTTATAGCACTGGATGCCGTCCCGGGTGAGGACGGCCACCTCGCCGTCCTCCATATAGCCCACCTTCCGGGTGTGGCGGATGATGGCGGTGACATCGCTGGCCAGGAAGTTGCAGCCGTCGCCATAGCCCAGGATCAGGGGACTGTCCTTGCGCACGGCGATGAGCTGGTCGGGGAAGTCGGCGCACAGGATGCCAAGGGCATAGGCCCCCTCGATGCGGCGCAGGACCCGGCCCACGGCCTCCAGAATGTCGCCCTGATAGAAATACTCGATGAGTTGGGCCACCACCTCGGTATCCGTGTCAGAGGTGAAGGTGACGCCGTTGGAGATGAGAAACTGCTTCAACTCCACATAGTTTTCGATGATGCCGTTGTGGACCACGGCGATCTTGCCGTTCTGGCTGACCTGAGGGTGGGAGTTGGCGTCGCTGGGGGCCCCGTGGGTGGCCCAGCGGGTATGTCCGATGCCCACGGTGCCGTCCACGGCGGCCCCGCCCTGAATGAGGTCAGACAGCACCTGCAGCCGGCCCTTGGCCTTGCGCACGGTGAGGGCATGATTTTTCTCGGAATAGACGGCCACGCCGGCGGAGTCATAACCCCGATACTCCAGCCGGGCCAGTCCGTCCAACAGAATGGGAGCGGCCTGCTCCCGGCCAATAAAGCCTACGATTCCACACATATTCTAAATTTCCTCCTGATTTGGTGTTTTGCGCTTCAAGAGGAACAAATGCGCAGCCATTTGTGCCTCGTCCTTCGGTCTCAGCCGCTTTGTTTTGCGGTCGCCCGCATATTTTACGGTCTGAGTGACACGCCCGAAGGGGCGCGGAGGGGCATCCGCCGAAAGTTCGATACTCCCCTCACCTCGTCGTCCCGGCCAAGCCGGGCGCTGGCGCTGTCATGGGTAAAGACCCGGGACCTCCTTTCCCTGTCTGCGAAGGGGCCGGAGAAGCGCTCTCCAACCCAACCCTATTATACGGGAAAACCATCTGAGAGTAAAGAGAAAAAACATCCAAACGGTCCCCATATGCGTCAGGGCCGTTTGGACGTTAGATGGGGGAGCGGGTCAGTCCTCCTGCTCCAGTTCGGCAGCCACCTGTTCCAGCAGCTCCCGGATGGGCAGGTGCTGGGGGCAGGCGGCCTCACATTTGCCGCACCTGACGCAGTCGGAGGCCCGGCTGCCGGGAGCGGTATATACGCTGTCGTAGTAATAGACGGCGTTGTGGTTGTGGTGGAGCTTCCAGGTGTTCATCAGGGAGAACAGGTCGGGGATAGCGATGCGTTGGGGGCAGCCGTCCACGCAGTAGCGGCAGGCGGTGCAGGGGATCAGATGCCTGCTGCGGAAGCTCTGCTGCACCTGTGCTATGGCGGCCAGCTCCTGCTCGTTCAGGGGCTTGAAATTTTGCATAAGGCTGACGTTTTCCCGCAGCTGCGCCAGATCGCTCATGCCGGACAGGACCATGACGATGCCGGGAAAGCCGGCGGCAAAGCGGATGGCATAGCTGGCGGGACTGCCGCCGTGGAGGGCATCCAGCACGTCCCGGGCCTGCTGGGGCAGGTTCACCAGATTGCCGCCCTTTACGGGCTCCATGACGATGACGGGCTTGTTATGCTTGCGGCAGACCTCGTAGCACAGACGGCTCTGCACGACGGGGTCGTTGTAGTCCACATAGTTGAACTGGATCTGCACCACCTCGATCTGGGGGTACTCCGTCAGGATATGGTCCAGCACCTCCGCCCGGTCATGGAAAGAGATGCCCACATGGCGAATCTTGCCCTCGGCTTTCAGGGCGAAGGCGGTCTCATAGGCCCTGTGCGTTTTGAAATAGGCGAACTTCTCCTCGCTCTGGGCGTGCATGAGATAAAAGTCAAAGTAGTCCACGCCGCAGGCCTCCAGCTGACTCTGAAAGAAGGGGTGGATGTCCGCCTCCGACTGAAAGAAAAAGTTGGTCAGCTTGTCGGTGAGCACAAACCGCTCCCGGGGATAGCGGCTGGTGAGACAGGTCTTTAAAACTTGCTCGCTCTTGCCCTGGAGATAGCCGTGGGCAGTGTCAAAATAAGTAAATCCGGCGTTTAAATACTCGTCCACCATCTGGGTGGTCTGGGGGATGTCCACCTGGTCCCCATCCATGGGCAGGCGCATAAAGCCAAAGCCAAACTTGCGGTCAAATCCTTCCATCCTCACATGTCCTTTCCGCGTAAAGCGAACCAAGCCCCGCCCGGGCATCCGGCGGAGCGATGTATATATGAGCCTATTATAGCGGAAAAATAAGAAAAAGGAAAGCCGGGGAAACGACTTTCCAAAAATTCAGGCGGATACGGCGCTGTGTTTTCAGGCCGTATCCGCCTTTTTTCGCCCTGGACAGGCGTTACAATATGTTTTGATTCTGGTACAAAATGGCGGGCATCATCCGGGCGTAGGGGGACAGGGCGTTGCAGGCCCGGGAGAGGAGCTCGGCGTACTGGGGGATGTTCTCACTGCGGATGGACAGGGTGGAGCCGGAGATGCTCAGCGCCCCGGCCACGTCCCCCCGGCTGGTGCGGATGGCCATGGCCACGCACTTGACGCCCATGGTCTCCTCCTCGTTGTCCAGGGCATAGCCCCGGCGGCGGCAGACCGCCAGCTGTTCCATCAGGGCATCGTGGTCGGTGATGGTGTTCTGGGTGAAGGAGGGCAGGCCATGTTTTTGGATGATGGCCTCCACCTGGTCGGTGGGCATCTGGCTGAGCATGGCCTTGCCGCAGCCGGTGCAGTGCATGGGCAGGGTCTTGCCTGATACAGAATAGGACACCGAGCGGCGGCTGGGGTAGACGCACTCCAGATAGAACACCTGCCCCCCGATGTGGGAGGTGAGGTAGATGATCTCTCCGGTGGACACCTGAAGGTCCTCCATCACCGGCACAGCGTATTGGATGACGGGCATGGCCGCATGGGCGCAATAGCTCAGCTCCATGATCTTATGGCCCAGGCGATAGGTCTGGTTCTCCGGGCTCTTGCCCAAAAAGCCCGCCTCCTCCAGCGTGCGCAGCTGGTTGAGCAGGGTGCTCTTGGGCATGTTTAAAATGCGGCTGATCTGGGCCAGGGAGAGCTCCGGCTGGGTGGGGGTGAAGCAGTCCAGCACCCGCAGAGCCTTGGCAGTGGCGGTGACTCGGGAACCGGCAGGGGACGGCATATTTTCTCGCTTATCAGGCATGGAACAACGATCCTTCTCTTCAAATTCAAACACAGTCCGCCACACCGGGGAGAGCGGACAAAACACAGACACAGTAATACAGTTGCTATACTACCGTGCATTCGTCGGAATGTCAACAGGGAATAAAAAACTTGTATAGATGTTGTACAAAATGGGAAAAAGCTGTTGACATACTCCGACGGGCGTGCTAAAATGCGCTTGAAAAAACGGTTTACCCGAACGATAATTCAGTAATACTGAACAAACGCCGGGAAACGAAGGAGGAGCTTCCAATGAAAAAGTTGTACGGCGTGATCACTGCTATGACCACTCCCTTCACCGCGGACAACAAGGTGGATGTCGCTGCGCTGGAGGCGCAGACGGAGTATCTGATCCAGAAGGGTGTGCAGTGTCTGTATCCCTGCGGCACCACCGGCGAGATGTATCTCATGAGTGCCGAGGAGCGGGAACTGGTGGCCGAGACGGTGGTAAAGAAGGCCGCCGGGCGCGTCACCGTGTTCATCCACGTGGGTGCCATGGACCAGGACGAGACCATCCGACTGGCCCAGCACGCCCAGAAGATCGGCGCCGACGGCGTGGGCGTGGTCACGCCCAGCTATTTCACGGTGGACGAGAAGGCCATGGTGGAGTACTACAAGACGGTTTGCGCCGCCCTGCCCGAGGACTTCCCCGTCTATGTCTATGTCATCCCCCAGCTGGCCCACAACGATGTGTCCGCCGAGACCATGGAGAAGATCGCTGCCGCGTGCAAGAACGTGGTGGGCGTGAAGTACAGCTTTGCGGACATGCGCCGCATCAACGACTATCTCCAGGTGCGGGGCGGCAACTTCTCCGTGGTGCCCGGTGCGGACGACCTGTTCCTGCCCTGTCTGGCCTGTGGCTGTGACGGCGTGGTGTCCGGCTGCTCCGGCCCCTTCCCCGAGGCGTTTGTGAACGTGTATAAGGCCTTCCAGTCCGGCGATCTGGCCGCCGCCCGCAAGGCCCAGGTGGAGGCCACCAAGCTGGTGAAGGTCATGCAGTTCGGCGGCGATATGTCTATCTTCAAGAACATCCTCACCTTCCGGGGCGTCCCCGGCGGCCACATGAGAAAGCCCCTGATGGACCTGGATGAGGCCGACGTGGCCAAGCTGAAGGAGACCGTGGCCCCCTACCTGTAAGCCTTTACTTAATTTGTGTTTCAACGCTGAACGGCGTGAAATAAATCAAGGAAAGAAGGATATAAGAAATGAAAAAAATCTTAGCCCTTGCCCTTGCCGCTGCCATGAGCCTGACTCTGGTCGCCTGCGGCGGAAGCAAGACCCCCGCTGCCAGCGGCAGCGCCAGCTCCGGCGGCTCCAGCAGCGCCGAGACCGTGGACTTCCCCGGCAACAAGCAGGTGTCCCTGATCGTGCCCTATTCCGCCGGCGGCGCATCCGACACCGTGGCCCGCATCTATGCCTCTGAGCTGGAGCAGTCCCTGGGCACCAGCATCGTGGTCTCCAACGTCACCGGTGCTTCCGGCGCCATCGGCCTGGAGCAGGTGCGCAACTCCAACCCCGACGGCTACACCATCGCCTACATGCCCGTGGAGTCCACCATGCTGAAGGCCCTGGGCTTCACCGACCTGTCCACCGATGACTTCCGCTTCATTGGCCGTGCCATGACCATCCCCGCCGCTGTCACCGTCCGGGCCGATGCCCCCTGGGACACCTTCGAGGACTTCGTCAACTACGCCAAGGAGCACCCCGGCGAGATCCAGGTGGGCAACTCCGGCACCGGCTCCATCTGGCACATCGCCGCTGCCTCTATTGAGAAGGAGTGCGGCGTTCAGTTCACCCACGTGCCCTTCGACGGCGCTGCCCCCGCTGTGGCTGCCCTGCTGGGCGGCAACATCCAGGCCGTCACCGTCAGCCCCTCTGAGGTGAAGAACAACGTGGACTCCGGCGACTTCAAGGTCCTGTGCGTCCTGGGCGAGAGCCGCTCCTCTGTGGTTCCCGACGTGCCCACCGCCCAGGAGCTGGGCATCGACATCACCATCCAGGGCTGGGGCGGCTTCGCTGTTCCCAAGGACACCCCTCAGGCTGTGATCGACATCCTGGAGAAGGCCTCCGAGACCGCCATCAACTCTGACTCCGTGAAGAAGACCCTGGCCGACCGGGGCTATGAGCACGCCTATCTGAGCGGCTCTGACATGGACCAGAAGGCCTCTGAGGAACTGGCTTACTACAGCGAACTGATCCCTGAACTTGGCATTGCCTAAATGAACGACCAAAGCCGCGCTCAGGCCCTCGGGCGTGAGCGCGGCTTTCTTCTACCATGAGTTAGGAGGTTTCCCCATGCATAAAGGCGATACGATCCCCGGCCTCATTACGGCCGTGTTCGGTTATTCCGTTGCCATCTACGTCCTGTTGGAGGACACCATGCGCTGGAACGCCCAGTCCTCGGACGGCGTGCCCGGTGCGGGCTTCTTCCCGGTGCTGCTGGGCTTTGCCGTGGGCATCCTGGGCACCATTTTGTTTATCCGCGGGCTGCTGCAAAAGGGCAGCGTACAGTATTTTCAGGTGGACCCTGAGATCAAATTCAACTTAAAGCGCTTGGGGCTGGCCGCTCTGAGCATGATCGTGTTTTTCATCCTGTGGCGCACGACCCATCAGTTTATCGTCTGTGTCGCGCTGGTCTGCTTTGGGCTGAACGCAGTGTTTGGCCGGAAGCTGAAGTATAACATCATCTATACCGTGGTTTTCACTGCGTTTATCTACGCCGCGTTTGTGGTCGGATTTTCCGTCCAGTTCAATCGTTAAAGGAGATGAAGTTCAATGACTGCTGACGTTTGGTTCAGTGCACTGCAATCGTGCCTACAACCCTCAGTCCTGCTGTTTCTGGCCATTGGTGTGTGCATCGGCACCATCATCGGCGCTCTGCCCGGCCTGTCGGCCACCATGGGTATTGCCATCATGACTCCCATCACCTTCTGGTTTGCGCCCTCCGACGGCTTTGCCATGCTGATGGGCCTGTGGAACGCCGCCATTTTCGCCGGAGGCATCTCCGCCATTCTGGTGAACACCCCCGGCACCCCCGCCTCCATCTGTCAGGCCTTTGACGGCTACAACCTGTACCGGCAGGGCAAGGGCGGACTGGCCCTGGGCATCAACGTGATCTATTCCTTCATTGGAGGTGTTTTCTCCACCTTCTGCCTGATCCTGTTCTCCACCCCCATCGCCCGGTTCACCATCTCCTTCAACGCCCCGGAGTACTGCATGCTGGCCCTGTTCGGCCTGTCCATGATGGTGGCCGTGTCTGACGGAAGCGTGCTGAAGGGCCTGATCCTGGGCCTGGCGGGCATCCTGCTCTCCTGCGTGGGCCTGGACCCCATCCTGTCCATCAGACGATTCACCTTCGGCCAGACGGCCCTGCTGGGCGGCATCTCCTTCATCCCCGTGATGATCGGCATGTTCGGCATCGGTGAGGTGTTCTATCAGATCTACACCTTCCGCAAGGCCGAGCAGGAGGCGGAGCTGGAGGCCCGCAAGGTCAACCTGTCCCTGGGCCGGGTGCTGCCCACCGCCAAGCAGGCCAAGGAACTGGCCATCCCCACCCTGATCGGTGCCGTTGAGGGCACGGTCATCGGTGCCATCCCCGCCGCCGGCGGCGACATCGCCTCCATCATCTCCTGGGGCAACGCCAAGAAGATGAGCAAACACCCCGAGGAGTACGGCAAGGGCTCTCTGGAGGGCCTGGCTGTGGCTTCCTCCGCCAATAATGCGGTGATCGGCGGCGCTATGACCACCATGATGACCCTGGGCATCCCCGGCGATGCCGTCACCGCCATCCTGATCGGCTCCCTGACCATGTACGGCATGCAGCCCGGCATCAAGATGTTCACCGAGAACGTCACCTTCACCGCTACCATCATGATCCTGATGCTGCTGGCCAACGTGGTATTCCTCATCTTCGGTCTGGCCACCGCCAAAATTTCCGCCAAGGTGCTGAACGTGTCTCAGCCCACGGTGTGGACCGCCGTGTGCATCCTGTGCGTGGTGGGCTCCTTCGCCCTGAACAACACCTTCTTCGACGTGGGCGTCATGTTCGCCGCCGGTGTGCTGGGCTTCTTCCTGAAGGTGTTTAAGTTCCCCAACGGCCCCTTTGTGCTGGGCCTGCTGCTGGGCTCCATGCTGGAGTCCAACATGCGCCGGGCCCTGGTGATGAGCCACGGCAGCTGGGCGACCTTTGTCACCCGCCCCGTGTCCTGTGTGCTGTTCATCGCCATTGTGCTCACCTTCTGCTGGCCGGTGCTCAAGGCCGCGATGGCCAAGAAGAAGGCCGCCGCCCAGGCGAAGTAATGTCCTCTTGTTCGTCTGCGGGCTGCCGTGTTGTGGGGAGCCCGCAGACGGCTGTTTGAAAGGAGCAATTTGTATGGACGCATTATCTGTGATCAAGGACCACGGCATTATCCCCGTATTGGGATTGAAAGACCCGGAGACCGCCCCCCAGGTGGCCGCCGCCCTGAGAGCGGGGGGACTGCCCCTGCTGGAGGTGACCATGCGGGCCCCTCTGGCCATGGACTGCCTGAAGGCCATCAAGGCCGCCGACCCGGACATGCTGGTGGGTGCGGGGACCATTCTGCACACCCAGCAGGTGGACCAGGCCAAGGCCGCCGGAGCGGACTTTATCGTCGCCCCCGGCTTCAATCCCGCCGTGGTGAAGCGCTGCCAGGAGCTGGGTCTGCCCGTGGTCCCCGGCTGCATCACCCCCACCGAGATCGAGGCGGGGCTGGCGCTGGGCCTGACCACCTTTAAGTTCTTCCCCTCTGAGGCCATGAACGGCATGGCCACCATCAAGCAGCTGTGCGGCCCCTATGGCAACATCCAGTTCATCCCCACCGCCGGGATCACCATGGACAACCTGGAGAACTATCTCTCCAGCGACAAGATCGCCGCCGTGGGCGGCAGCTTTATGGCCCCCTCCGCCATGGTGGACGCCCAGGACTGGGCGGGCATCACGGCTCTGTGCAAAAAGGCGGTGGACAAGTCCCTGGGCTTCACCCTGGCCCATGTGGGCATCAACGGCGAGAACAAGGACCAGGGCCTGGGCGCCGCCGAGTGGTTCAACCGCTGCTTCGGCTGGCCGGTGAAGGAGGGGGGACGCTCCAACTTCGCGGCCACCTATGTGGAGTGCTGCAACCAGCGCTTCCCCGGTAAGTTTGGCCACATCGGCGTGTTCACCCTGTCCATGCGCCGGGCCCTGGCCTATTTCCGGGCCCACGGCATCGCCACCCGGGAGGAGTTCAAAAACGTGAACGCCAAGGGCGAGCTGGTGGCCGTCTATCTGGAAGAGGAAGTGGGCGGCTTTGCGGTCCACATCGTAAAAAAGTCTTAACCGTCTTAAATTTGGCATAGGAGGAGTTCCCATGAAAAAGATCATCAACGATCCCGCCCAGTATACCGACGATATGCTCCAGGGCATCTATCGGGCCCACGGGGACCAGGTGGGCTATGTGAATGGCGACCTGCGCTGCTACTGCACCAAGAAGAAGATTCCCGGCAAAGTGGCCATCATCACCGGCGGCGGCACGGGCCACCTGCCCCTGTTCCTGGGCTATGTGGGGGAGAATCTGCTGGACGGCTGCGCCGTGGGCAGCGTGTTCCAGTCCCCCAGCGCCGAGCAGATCTACGAGATCAGCAAGGCCGTGGAGGCGGGGGCCGGCGTGCTCTATCTCTATGGCAACTACACCGGCGATATCATGAACTTTGACATGGCCGCCGAGATGTGCGACATGGACGACATCAAGACCGCCTCTATCGTGGGCGCGGACGACGTGAACTCCAACGCGGACGTGAACGCCCGCCGGGGCGTGGCCGGCATCTTCTTCATGTATAAGTGCGCCGGGGCCAAGGCCGCCCAGATGGGCACCCTGGACGAGGTGCTGGCCGCCGCCCAGAAGGCCAAGGACAACACCCGCACCGTGGGCTTTGCCCTGACCCCCTGCGTCATCCCGGAGATCGGCCACGCCAACTTCACCCTGGGGGAGAACGAGATGGCCATGGGCATGGGCATCCACGGGGAGCCCGGCGTGTGGAACGGCCCGGTGAAGACCGCCGACGAGCTGGCCGAGGAGTCTTTGAACACCCTGCTGGGCGACATGCCCGTGGCGGCGGGGGAGGAGGTGGCCCTGCTCATCAACGGCCTGGGCGCCACCTCTGCCGAGGAGCTGTACATCCTGTCCAACAGCGTGTCCAAGCGGCTGGAGGACAAGGGCATCTGCATCTACCGCACCTTTGTGGGCGAGTTTGCCACCTCCATGGAGATGGCGGGGGCCTCCATCTCCATCATGAAGCTGGACGATGAGACCCGGGCCATGCTGGACATGCCCGTGTCCACCCCCTTCTATTGCCAGAAGTAAGCGTGATAAGCGGAAAGGAAGCGCGTCACATGAACGAGATCAAAAGCAGCGACTGGACTGCCATCCTCCAGTCTGTGGCCCAGGTGATGACGGACAACGCCGACCACCTGTGTGAGATGGACGCCCGCATGGGCGACGGCGACTTGGGCCTGACCATGAAGAAGGGCTACTGCGCCCTGCCCGAAATTTATTCCGGTCTGGAAGAGGCGGACATGGGCAAGCGGCTTTCTAAGTCCGGCATGAAGATGTCCAGCGTGGTGCCCTCCACCATGGGCACGCTGATGTCCTCCGGCTGGATGGAGGGCGGCAAGCGCCTGGTGGGCAAGGAGACGGTGGACGCGGCGGGTTACGCGGCGTTCTTGCGTGGCTTTGCCGACGGCATCATCAAGCGGGGCAAGTGCGCCCCCGGGGACCGGACGGTGCTGGACGCCGTTCAGCCTGCCGCGGAGGCGGCGGAGAAGGCCGCCGCTGCCGGAGCCAGCCTGGCCGACACTGCCCAGGCCGCTCTGGAGGGGGCCAAAGCCGGACTGGAGGCCACCAAGAACATGAAGCCCAAGTATGGCAAGGCGGCGGTGTTTGCCGCCAAGGCCCTGGGTACCGAGGACCAGGGGGCCACCGCCGGGATGCTGCTGGTGCAGGGCCTGCGGGACGGCATCGTGAAATAAATAAGGAGAGATGAGCGCAATGAAGAAAATGGTAGGTTTCGGAGACTATATGCTCCGCCTGAACCCGGAGGGCTATCTGCGCTTTCTCCAGGCAGACCGCTTTATGGTCAACTACACCGGGGCGGAGGCCAACGTGTGCGTCTCCCTGGCCATGATGGGCATGGATACCGACTTTGTCACCCGTCTGCCCGAAAACGACATCGCCGCCGCCGGGGTGGCCCAGCTGCGGAAATTCGGCGTGGGCACCAGCCACATCGCCTATGGCGGCGAGCGCATGGGCGTGTTCTATGTGGAGAAGGGGGCCTCTCAGCGGCCCTCTAAGGTGGTGTACGACCGGAAATACTCCTCCATCGCCCAGTGCTCCTATGAGGACTTTGACTGGGAGGCCATCTTTGCCGGGGCCAGCAACTTCCACATGACGGGCATCACCCCCGCCCTGAGCAAGACCATCCCCCAGGTGTGCATCCAGGCGTGCAAAAAGGCCAAGGAGATGGGCCTGACCATCAGCTGCGACCTGAACTATCGCAAGAATCTGTGGACCGAGGCGGAGGCCAAGGCCTGCATGACCCAGCTGATGCCCTACATCGACATTCTGGTGGCCAACGAGGAGGATGCGGATAAGGTCCTGGGGATCAAGGCCCGGGACACCGACGTGACCCAGGGCAAGCTGAACCGGGAGGGCTATGTGGACGTGGCAGAGCAGATCTGCCAGACCTATGGCACCAAGATGGTGGCCGTCACCCTGCGCCGGAGCATCAGCGCCTCGGACAACGAGTGGAGCGCCATGCTGTATACCGGCGGCAAGCCTTATTTCTCCCGCCAGTACATGATTCGCCTGGTGGACCGGGTGGGCGGCGGCGACTCCTTCACCGCCGGACTGCTGTATGGCGTGATGAACGGCTACGGACCCCAGGAGACCATCGAATACGCCGCGGCGGCCTCCTGCCTGAAGCAGACCATGGAGATGGACTTCAACCTGTCCACCGCCGACGAGGTCAAGCGCCTGGTGGCCGGAGACGGCTCCGGGCGGGTGCAGAGATAACAGAAAAGAAGCAAATGGCCCCCAGGCCGCCGCGAAGAGCAGCAGCCTGGGGGCCGTATCATGTGTTAAATTGAGAATGCTAGAAGATGTTATATATTGACTTGTGCCGCGGGGGAGGCCGCCAAAGTATCTTCAATGTATTTGTTCATGGACATCTGATGAGCAGTGGTATATAAAAACAGCTTTTTGTGGAGGGCAGGGGAGACCCGAACATTAAAGCTGCCCTTAAAGGCCTCCTCGGGCTTTTTCCCTTCGGCTTTGCAGTTTTCCAGATAGTCATCCACTGCGCCATGAAAATCCGCGAGAAGCTCTTTTGCGCTTTCACCTTCGTAAGAGATCAGAGAACGGATTCCCATGACCTTGCCATAAAAAATGCCGTCCTCCTCAGAAAACTCCACGCTTCCAATATAGCCCTTATATTTGATTGTATTATTCATATGAGACCTTCCTGTTCTAAAAGCTCGATTAGCTGCTTGATTTGATATGTTTTTAATTCTTTTTGCGCTATATTATACACATCAAAAGAGGAAAATGCAACTAAAAATAGTTGCAAATATAGACAAAGAAAAACCGGACACCCTATTGGATGTCCGGTTGGTGGAGATAAGCGGGATCGAACCGCTGACCTCTTGAATGCCATTCAAGCGCTCTCCCAGCTGAGCTATACCCCCATATTTTGTTGTGGGCTTTTTTGTGGCCCGTTCGCTCGGAACAATGAGTATCTTACCAGAAAGGCGTCGGGTTGTCAACAACTTTTTTCAAATTTCTCAAAGTTCGCAAATGCTATCGTAAAACCCGAAGGATGAAACAGTCCTTCGGGCTTTATTTTTCCCAGGAAAGGGGGTGCGCGTGATGGCCTGCAAGTACCTGGATTTCCAGGACAGAAAGAAAATCGCAAAGATGTACCAGGAGGAAGCCCGCGTGCTGGACATCGCCTACAAAATCGGATGCCACCCCGCAACGATCTATGAGGAGCTGCGACGAGGCGACACGGGCAAGCTGGACAAGAACCAGCGCCCGGAGTATGACCCCCGCCTGGCTCAAAGGACGTTTCAAGAGGCAATCCGCCGCCGGGGCAACCGGCGGACCACCACGACCGCCGAGAGCGGCCAGTAAACCAAAGAGGAGGACAAGGACATGAAAATGAAGAACCTGGCCCTGGCACAGGTACGTCGGGGCGAACGCTTCACCCTCGACGGTGTGGAGTTTGTGAAGCTGGAGGACGACCTGGACGCCGCCTTTGCGGTGGCCGCCGACACGCTGCCGGAGTGCTGCCAGTTCGAGGATGACGACGCCGAGCGCGAGGACCACAACAACTACGCGGGAAGCCTGCTTTCCAAAACCGTGGAGCGCTGGCTGCGGGACAAGCACCCGGCCATCTTCTCCGCCGTGGTGGAGCGACCCATCGACCTGACCACCATGGACGGCATGACGGACTACGGCAAGCCCCTGGCCGTCGTGCGGGCGCTGACCATTGACGAGTACCGCAAGCACCGCAGCATCCTGCCGCTGACCTCCAAGCCCTATTGGCTGGCAACAGGCTGGACAACCAACAGCTCCCCGTACTCGAATGACATCTACGCGTACTACATCAACACCGTCGGCACCGTGAACGGCAGCCGCGTGTACAGCGCCAGCTTCGCGCCGCGTCCCGCTTTGTATCTGAAATCCTCTATCCTTGTATCGGTTGAGACCGAGGACGAGGGCAAGGCGCTGGCCGATTACAGCGACACGGACCTTATCGACGAGCTGTACCGCCGCAGGAGAAGCACCTATGACCCGGACTGAACGGCGGAGGCGGCAGCAGCGCCGCCGCAGGGCCGCGATGCAGAGAGCCGCCTGCCTGGCGCTGGCCCTTCTGGCCGTGGCTGCGGCGTTCGCCTGGAGCGGGCGTCCACAAGAGCAAGAGGCCATGGAGACCGCCGCGCCGGTGACGGCAACGGCGCTTCCAGCGGAGACACCCACGCCGGAACCCATCACGCTGGAGTTTGAGGACCAGGAGGCCATCGACCCGATGGAGGCGTCCAAGGTAGCCCTGGCAAAGATGGTGTGGGGCGAGGCACGGGGCTGCTCCACCACGGAACAGGCGGCCACAATCTGGTGCGTGCTGAACCGCTACGACAGCGGGGACCGCTTCTGGGCCGACACGGTGGAGGGCATCACGACCCAGCCCTGCCAGTTCTATGGCTACGACCCCAGCAACCCGGTGGACCCGGACATCCTGGCCCTGGTGGAGGATGTGCTGGCCCGCTGGATGGCCGAGAAGGAGTGCGTGGGCAGCGTGGGCCGGGTGCTGCCGAAGGAGTACCTGTACTTCACCGGAGACGGCGCACACAACTACTTCACCACGGAATGGCAAGGCGGGCAGACCTGGGACTGGTCCCTGGAAAGCCCGTATGAGGGATAGCTGATATGAAGTTGACCCACCTTTCCCTGTTTTCCGGCATCGGTGGCCTGGACCTGGCCGCCGAGTGGGCAGGCTTCCACACCGTGGGACAATGCGAGTGGGCCGACTACCCCACCAGGGTCCTGGAGAAACATTGGCCGGACGTTCCACGCTGGCGGGACATTCGGACTTTGACAAAGGAGAGTTTCTGTGAACGGACCGGACTACGAACAGTTGACATTATTTCCGGCGGCTTCCCGTGCCAACCCTTCTCCAAAGCCGGACAGCGCAGAGGCAAGAGCGATGACCGCTACCTCTGGCCGGAGATGCTTAGAGTTATCGACGAGCTGCGGCCTGCTTGGGTCATTGGAGAGAATGTTGCTAACATCCTCAATCTGGCGCTCGACGATGTGCTTTCTGACCTGGAAAGTAAAGGCTACACCGCACGGGCGTTTATGGTTCCAGCTCGCGGCGTCGGCGCTCCGCACCAAAGATACCGATTTGCAATCGTGGCCCACGCCGACGGCGATGGACGCGGCGGGGCTGGCCCGGCACCTACGGAAGGACGCGACATCCACCAGGTCGTTGCTCCTATGCCAGAAGGTGGCCTACCTTGCGGGGGGGGGGTACTGGAAATCTGAACCCGGAATGGACCGAATGGTTGATGGGCTTCCCAACTGGATGGACAGAGTTAGATGCCTCGGAAACGCGGTGTGCCCGCCCCAGTTCTTCCCCTTCTTCCAACAAATCAGACTGATAGAGGAGGCAGAGCATGAACCGACTACAAGAGCGGCGGATGGCGCTGGGTCTGACCCAGCCGCAGGTGTCCGCCAGACTGAAAGAAACGGAACCCAGGGCTGACGTGGGCATGGTGAGCCGGTATGAGAAGGGCGTATGCCTGCCGACGGCGGACCAGCTCAAGGCCCTGGAGGATGTCCTGGGAGCGTCCAGGACGGAACTCTACGACGCGGAGGACCTGGACCTGCTGGGGGCGCTGCCGACAGCAGAGAGCCGCAGCGAGGCCAGCGAGACGGAGACCGCGCCGCCCACAGCGCCCACCGGGCGCTTCCGCAAGTGTTACCGCATCAGCCGCGAGTTCGCGGCAAGCCTGCCGGACGACCTGCTCCAGGTGTGCGGGTATTCGTCCTGGCAAAGCTGGCATGACGCAGCCCTCAAGCGGCTGTTAGGAGAATATGCGGCCCGGAAACGGGCCACCAAAAAGGAGGATAAAACCGCATGAGTGACCAGTTGGACAAGAAAAGCATCCTTGAGATGTCAATGGGTGCAATCCTGGAGCGCGTGGACTATGAGATGGGCAAGGTGATGGACAACATCCTGGACCCCAACACCAAGGCCACCGCAAAGCGCAAAATCTCCGTGACCCTGGAGCTTATCCCCAGCGCTGACCGCCGGACCATCACGGTGCAGAGCACGGCCAAGTGCTCCCTGACCCCGACGGACCCCGTGACCACGAGCCTCTACATCACCAACGCACCCAGCACCGGCGAGCTGCTGGTGGCCGAAATGGTGCCCCAGGTCCCCGGCCAGTTAGCCCTCGACGGTGAGGAGCAGGACCACCCCAAAATTTTGAAGTTCAAACGCCAGGCATAACGCCACGATCTGAAAGGAGTATTCATCATGCTGAAAGAATTTGCCCAGTACCTCGTGTCCCTCAAGGACAACAAGACCTACGACATCCACGGCGACACCTACTCTGACCACGACCTGGTCCGTATCAAGCCCCACATTGACCGCCCTGCCAACCTCTCCGTCTCCGGCCTGGACAGCATCGTGAAGCTGGTCCGCAACGAGCTGGATATGTTCGAGAACCTGCCCGTGTTCATCCGCGTGGACGATGCCAGAACGGTTTCCGTGTTCACCACCTACGACGACGTGATGTGCCGCGACAGCCTCTATACCGCGAAATGCGACGTTCCGGGCTTCCGTGACGGCTTCCGGGAGTATGAGCAGGCCATCATTGAGCTGCGGAGCAAGTTTGCCCCCGGCCCCGGCGTGGACTACCTGCTGGACCTGCTCTCCCGCATGAGCAAGGACAGCGGCGTGACCACCCGCGACAACGGCGTGAGCCAGGAAGTGGAGGCCCGCCAGGGCGTCTCCCTCAAGGCGCTGGTGCAGGTCAAGCCCCGCGTGGCCCTGCGCCCCTTCCGCACCTTCCTGGAGGTAGAACAGCCGGTGAGCGAGTTCCTGCTGCGCCTGGACGATGACGGCAACGTGGGCCTGTTCGAGGCTGACGGCGGGATGTGGCAGCAGACGGCCAAGGCCAGCATCACGGCCTACTTTGAGGACAAGCTGGCCCAGGAGGTTAAGGACGGCAAAATCGTCGTGATGATGTGATGCAGCCGCAGGTCATCATCTGCAAGGACCGGGCGGAATGGCTGGAGGCCCGCAAGGATGGGCTGGGGGCGTCTGACGCCGCCGCCCTCCTGGGCCTCTCCCCCTGGAAAACCAACGTACAGCTCTGGGAGGAGAAGTGCGGGCTGGTCATCCCGGAGGACATCGGGGACAAGCCCTATGTGCGCTACGGCAACGACGCGGAGCCGCTGCTGCGCTCCTTCTTCGCCCTGGACCACCCGGAATACCGGGTGAGCTTCACCCCCTACAAGATCATCAAACACCAGGACCTGCCCTTCATCACCTGCACCCCGGACGGGGAGCTGGAGGAAATCGCCACCGGGCGGCTGGGCGGCCTGGAGATCAAAACCACGGAAATCCTCTCCTCCACCGGCTGGACCCATTGGAAGGGGCGCATCCCCACGGAGTATTACGCCCAGGTGTGCCAGCAGATGCTTGCCACCGGGTGGCAGTTCGTGGAGCTGCTGGCCCAGATCAAATATACCACGGCGGAGGGCGAGGACCGGAAAGAGACCCGGCACTACAAAATCGAACGGGCGGATGCCGAGGACGACATCGCCATCATCCGGCGGGAGGCGGTCCCCTTCTGGCGCTGCGTGGAGCAGCGGCAGAAACCAAACCTCAAGCTCCCGCCTATCTGAACAGGAGGACAACATGAGCATGGAATTTGTGATGGGCAACAGCCTGGAGACTTTGCCCAAGACGATAGACTTCAACTTTGAGGAGCTGAAAGGCCAGCTTGCGGAGAGCCTGGCGCTGTACACCGGCCTGGTGGTAACAGAGGACGGCATCAAGGGTGCCAAGGAGGACCGCGCCAAGCTGAACAAGCTGCGGGAGGCCCTGGAGAACAAGCGCAAGGAGGTCAAGCGCGAGTGCATGGCCCCGTACACCGACTTCGAGGCCAAGGTGAAGGAGCTGGTGGGCCTTATTGACCAGCCCATCGCCGCCATCGACGCGCAGCTCAAGGAGTACGAGGAGAAGCGCCGGGCGGACAAGCGGGCCGCTATCCTGGAAATTTACGAGGAGACCGTGGGTGAGCTGCGGGCGCTGCTCCCCTTTGAGAAGCTGTGGCAGGACACCTGGTACAACACCAGCGTGACCATGAAGAAGGTCCGGGAGGCCATCGTCGCGGCGGAGGACAAGGCCGCGTCCGATTTGGAGGTCCTGGCTACCGTGGAGAGCGAGTTTGCCGAGGCTGTCAAGATCAAGTACCTGGAGCACCTGGACCTGAACGAGGCCCTGATGGAGCGCTCCCGCCTCCAGGAGCGGGCCAAGCGCCTGCGGGAATACGAGGCCCAGCGGGCCGCCCAGGCTGCCAACCTGGCAGAGGAACAGCGCGAGGCAGAGGCGACGCGGGGCGCAGAGCAGACCCCGGACCCCGCTGCCAATGCGGCCCAGGCCGGGACCTGGGAACCCGGCGGCGGTGAGGCTGTTGAGGAGACCATCTACCTGCTGCGCTTTGAGTGCCAGGTGACAAGGGACCAGGCGGCGGAGCTTTCCCGCTGGCTGAAAGAACGGAACATTTCGTATAGGAGGATTTAATCATGGCCGTGAACAATTCTTTGCAGAGCCGCAGCGGCGGCAAGCCCAAGTTCAGCGTGGCTATCCAGACGCCGATGTACCAGAAGCTCGTGAACGACACCCTGGGAGACCCGGACCGCGCCCGGCGCTTCGTGGCTGCCATCAGCTCCGCCGTGGCCGTAAACCCGTCCCTCCAGGAGTGCGACGCCGGGACGGTGCTGACCGCCGCCCTGCTGGGTGAGAGCCTGAACCTGTCCCCCTCCCCGCAGCTCGGCCAGTATTACATGGTCCCCTACAAGGACAAGAAGCGCGGCACCGTGGCCCAGTTCCAGCTCGGCTACAAGGGCTACATCCAGCTTGCGGAGCGCAGCGGCCAATACCTGGACATCGACGCGTTCCCCGTGGTGGAGGGCGAGTACAGAGGCCGGGACCGCTTCACCCGCCGCCCCATCCTGGAGTTCCTGGAGGACGACGGAGACCGGGAGAGCCGCCCCGTGGTGGGCTACTACGCCTACTTCGAGCTGAACAACGGCTTCCGCAAGGTGCTGTACTGGAGCAAGGACAAGATGCTGGCCCACGCGGACCGCTACTCCCAGGCGTTCCACCTGGAGGCCCGCGAGGCCCAGGACCCCCGGTACAGCCGCGTGTCCTACGCCGACTTCGTGGCGGGCAATTACCCCAAGGGCGACGAGTGGAAGTATTCCTCCTTGTATTATGAAGTAGTAGTTTATAGCCCCTCTCCAAGGGCTTGTGCTACACTGTAAGGGATGCTGTGGATTGGTTCATTCCTCCTACCGCAAGACGGTTTACAGAAGGCTCCAACCACAGCCCTTTACAGTATTGTTAATCAGTTAGATACCGCCAGAC
>OLFT01001931.1_pt1 | contig 19513 bp, 17 predicted proteins | sample 1604921 | NCBI WGS metagenome assembly OLFT01 (sample SAMEA3888897, study PRJEB22519) | human gut metagenome | biome: human gut; feature: human-associated habitat; material: faeces | place: Denmark | collected 2013 | reverse complement strand
GAGCGCATCCTTGGTAAGGATGAGGTCGGCGGTTCGAATCCGCCCAGCAGCTCCAGAAAATCCCTGAAATCGCATGATTTCGGGGATTTTTCTTACTTTTTCGACCAAAACGGTGTGGGTCAAAATGTGGGTCAACTGTCTGACCCACACCGTGACCCACACGTAGAAATGTGCGGAAAGGTTTAGAAAGCACAGGGCAGGAAGTTCCGCCTTCCTGCCCTGTATTTTTTGCTCTTTTGTGCTCACATGACCTGCTCCATGAAGTTGCCCATGGTTTCCGCTGCTTCGTCCTGCTTCTGTCTGGTGGCGTGGGTGTAGGTGCGGAGGGTGAATCCGGCGTCGTAGTGGCCCAACATACTGGATACCGTCTTGATATCCACGCCGTTTTGCAGTGCCAGGGTTGCAAAGGTATGGCGGAGGTCGTGAAATCTGATGTGTCCCAGCCCGGCATCCTTTAGAATCTTCTTGTGAAGGTTGACCACGGAATCCGGGTAGTACATTTCGCCAGTGATAGGGGAGGGGAACATATAGGGATTTCCTGGGTGCTTTTCATGTTCCTGAATCAACAGGTCTACTGCCATCTGCGGTATGGAGACTTTTCGGACGGAAGTCTCCGTCTTGGGACGGGATAGGGTGAGTTCTCCGTTTGGATTCTTGATGTACTGCTTGCTGACGGAGATGGTGCGGTCTTTAATATCCAGGTCGGACCATAGCAGTGCTACCAGTTCTCCTTTGCGTAGGCCACTGACCAGCTCCAGATAGAACATAGGCAGAAGCCCTCTGGCGTCGGCAGCGTCGAGATATGCTTTCATGTGCTCCGGCTCCAGAATTTTCATCTCGAATTTACGAACCTTAGGAGCGATACAATCATCTGTAGGATTGCGGGGAATGAGCCGCTCCTTGACTGCCCGCTCGAAGGCGCAGTGGAGCATGAGATGAACGCTCCGCACCGTGGTGCTGCTCAATCCCTGAGCGCCGGTTTTGTTTTTCCGTTCCCGCCCCTTTTCCATCAGATCCTTGTAGAGCTTTTGAAGGTCACGGGAAGTCAGCTTGGTCAACTTGATGTTTCCGATGCGGGGGATCGTGTAGGTGTTGATCATCAAGTCATAGCGGTCCGCTGTGGCTACCCGCACATTGGGCTTGGCATAGAGGTCATACCAGGTTTTGAGCCAGGTAGCCACTGTGAAATCATCGGCGCGGGCCACATCCATGCCGTTTGTTTCTTCCAAAGCGCGTTTCAGCTTTTCGCGGACCTCCGCTTGCGTTTTGCCCAGCACGTTTTTGATGATCCGCTTGCCGGTTTTAGAATCGTGTCCTGCTGTGTAGCGGGCCTCCCACCGGCCATCTTTTCGCTTACGAATATTGCCTTCGCCGTTGGCGCGTTTTTTTGCCATTATTCCGTATCTCTCCTTTCCCAACTTTCACAAGCCTGCCGCTCATCCTCAGCTTCGAAGCTATATGGCGGCTGGTCTGCCAGTAGCTCCTGTTGGATACCCTGCGCCAGACGGTAGCACTCTTGACGGTTTATCGTACGAATAGGACCATTATTTACCTTCATATTGTCTAAACCTAATTTACATTAGCTGGGATAGCACTGGTAGGTCTTGCGGTCTTCCACAGAGAGCAGGTATCCGTAGATAGACACTTCCGCGGGAGACAGACCGAGACGATAGATCTCATTGGGGAGAGGGAAATAGTTTTTGATGGCGTTGGAGTTCTGCCAGGTCTTACCCATTCACGCCACCTCCGCTTCGCTGTTCCACCCACTGACGGAACTTGTCTTTGGGAACAACCACACGACTTCCCATGCGCAGAGCGGGAAAGTCTTTTTCGTTCATCAGGTCATAGCACTTGGAGATAGACACTCCCAGCAGTTCTGCCACCATGTTTGCATTCAGGAACAGCGGAAGGGCGTCATAGCTTTTGTATTTGGATTCTTTCATAGAGAGTTCTCCTTTTGGAATTCAGAGAAAAAGATTTTTCTTGCGTTCCGGAAGTCTCTCTGTTAAACTGTTCGCAGATGGAGTCTGCGTTTTTCGGAACGCGACGCGCCGCCGGACTGTTGCAGCAGTTTCGGCGGTTTCCTTTTTTGAGCGCAATAATTTGATGTGTATTTTTTCATCTCCTTTGCAAATGTTTTTCAGGCCGTTCACCATACACCTTCCTACCCTGGACCATTTCCCCACGGCGTTTTCACACTGTTGGTACGCTCGCACCCTGTATGGTGTGTCCTGGCGATACTTCTCCCAGTGAGTATGAACTCTGGTGACGGGTATTCAGTTTTCAAGATACACACCAGAAGTCCTCCTTGACAACGTGGCTCCCAGATGATAGACTTACCTTAAATTATATTTGACAGTCTATTGTGGTCTTATCCTAACATAACCCGTATATGGCTGTCAAGACTACAATAAAAAAAGTTTGCAATATGTCTATTATTAGGGAGGCGGATATGTGGTACGTTAAGATGTATTTCTCCGGGGACAAGGAGCTTTTTGAATACAATTCTTTCGGAATGCAGGGATACCCTGTAGAGCCCAAGGTGTTTCCCTTTTTGGAGAGTCTTCTTTCCTTTCAGGAACTGGATTCTGAAGAGTTGGCTCCTGAATTAGAGCGTGTCTGTGACAACTGGGAGAAGTGGATCACCGCAGAGGATCGAGATGCCGTTACAGCTGTCATGATGGACTTAGGGAAACTAAAGGAGCGGCACATCTATTTTCAGCTTCTGTATACCCGCTGTCTTAGCAGGACCTCAAACCCGAAACGCAAACATGGCGACATGGAAGACCAACAGATTCTAATGGAGCTGCGGGATGTAACAACACAGCTACCGCAGTATCAGAAGCAGATTCAGAGATTCTTTGAACTGGTTCTGGATGTGGATCAAGCCGGACGCGATCCGCAGAAGCAGGCATGGAACAACTATTATCACAACGAACTCAGAGATCCTGAGTTGTTCAAGTTTCGCCCAATCCCTGTCAGCTTTGAGCCGACGGAAGAAGGCAGGTGTTCGCCGGTTCTCTACTCTGCCAGCATTCCTGACATGATCGACTACTCTCTGCGCACCTGTGTGGAGCGAGACATCACTGTTCGCCGCTGCAAGAACTGCGGACGCTGGTTCCCGCAGATGGTGCGTGTCAGTGCAGAGTATTGCGAGCGGCCTGTTCCCAGAGGTGAGCAGGTCTGCCGTGAAATCGGTGCATTCAAGCAGTGGACGAAGAAACAGTCTGATGATCCGGTGTTCAAGGTTTATCGCAAGGAGTACAAGAAACGCTTTGCATGGATCAAGGCAGGCCGCATCACTGATGACGATTTCTATGCTTGGAGCGAGAAAGCCAGAGACGAGAAAAAGAAGTGCGATCGTGGTATGATCTCGCTTGAGGAATTCAAGCAGTGGCTGTCGGAATCTAAATCATAAAAAGCTTAAGGGAGCTGACCATCACGGTCAGCTCCCTTAAGCTTTCTTTGGTTATAGCAATGTATTTTTTGCTGTTATCGTTTGTTACCGTTATCGATATACAATATATTTTTGCTTTACGGACACAGGACCTCATTAATGATTTGCGACATCTGTTTATTATTAATCTGATCTCGGAAATAAACAGTATATCCTTCCTTGGACAGCATCTCAAAGAATACGCGGGCGCACTCAATTTTGGCAGCTTCGTTACCTCTTAGCACATCTTTGCCTTCAACATCCTTGGTTTCAACGACAATGTTGAGTTCTTTTTCGCCAGATGCCTTCTTTACCACATACATAAAGTCAGGGCTATACATACTGCCGGTAATCGTTGGAATGGCAATGCTGCTACGAGGGATTTTTCCGTACACAACAACTTCTTCAATGTCTGCTGTGATATTATCCTTTTCAAGCGGCGAGTCGTACGCAAAAGCATCATACAGATACTTGCTACTGGGTGTCCCTGGAACAATTTTGGTGCCGATACGGCCTTGGGCAATCTCTTCTCTTGGGGTGCCGTCAGCATAGGTCAATGCAGTAGCGCCGCATGGTGTATTACTCTTGACATAACGGAAGCGTCCCTGCAACTCAGAAACTTTCCAGCTCTGGAATTCGGCACAGAATGCGCTTGCAGAATTTTCGTTGATGTACTTGGCATCAACCGTTCCGTGTTTTTTGCTGTAAGCAACCATCGCCTTATGAAGAACTTTAATTGGAATACTGGTTACGCGCATAATACGAGTCAAAAATGTACCATATGGAATGGGGCGCATAATCGTATACTGCACGCCGGTGCCTGTTGTCGTGCTCATTTGCGTACCATCGCTATGAACAATATCACGGCCGCTTGTCATTACAACATCCGTGAAGACACCTGGCTTTTCAAACAAAGAAAGTGCGACTTCTTCCATATCTGTATCCAAATCAGCATCGTAAAACAGCATATAACGCTGATTGATTCGCTCCCAGAATTCCCGCATTTCGTCGTAAACCGCCTTGCGGATCTTGATTGGCTTCGGTTTGATCTTATTTCTGTCTTTGACCTTGCCCTCTGACAAACCAGACGCAAATGCAGGGTATTCTTCAAAGAACTGTGTTCTTGTTTCCGGACGGATGTTGTTGTGTCGGTCGATATAGCGCTTATCGTACAGTTCATCAAACAAATCATCGGCACTCATTCCAAGCTTCTGAGCCACTTGAGTCAACCGTTCCTCGGTAATAACAGATGCCTGCGGTATTTCGCCGTTAATTTGATCTACCAAGCGCTGCGCAAAGTCCGCTTCAGTGAAATCAACGATGTAGTTTAACTGAAACTCCTCATTGGAGATACGGTTGCCATTTTCATCTACAGGCAGGCGCAGACCTCTACCAACTTCCTGTAGCTTGCTGTTCTCGCTTCCGCTGGAACGCAATTTAGCAATCGTAAACACATTAGGGTTGTCCCAGCCCTCTTTAAGAGTCCATTTAGAGAACAGAAACCGTAAGGTGTTGTATGTGCCATCTGCATTGCGGAAAGATAACAATTGCTTTTTGCCATTGAGAATCGCATCTACCTCTTTGGCAATTTCCTCATCAGAATCACTATTATCCTGTGAGAAATAGCCTGCATGGCAAGCGGAAATATCCGCAAGTGAGGCCTCCAGATAGGCACGATACTCCGTATCATGCTCTGTGAGCGTGGAAATGGTGAGTTCAATTCGTTCTTTCAGAAGCCGCTCAAATGCAGTAAGCAGATAAGGATTCTTCCCTTCATTATCCGGACGATAGGAGGAAATGTCATCAATGAAGAACAATGCCAGCGTCTTGATTTTGAACGAGCGATTACAGAAATTCTCCCGCTCGGTTTCAAAATGCCGCTCCAGAGCCAGCTTGAGCATCTGCTCTTGGTAGGAGGACATATACACATCGACATCCATTTCTTCGCCGGAGGTCTTACTCACACCATTAGAGAATTCAACGGTGTTGGCAGTAATCGTAGTAATTGTTATGCCCTCAAAGGCATCGCTGACAATAGCAAGGGAATCGCCTGTTTTCAGTACGAAGGTTTTTGTTCCTTCGTCTTTTTTCTTTCGTTGGAGGGTAACGGAATCCTTGCTTGCAATAGAGAGAATTTTCACCTTTTCTTCCTGTTTGGATAACGGATTAAAATGCTCCTTTGCCACACCTTTAATGAGCCCTTGGTTGAAGGACTCACAGGCGTTGAGATCGTACAGGAGGTTTTGATAATCTTTTACTGTGATTTTATTCCTACCGCGCCCAGTAGTAATCTCCGGGAATGTAGCGCCGTAGCGAATGATGCACTGCGGCTGAATTTCGTCCATAATAACCTGAAACGCCTTCTGGTCACGAGAAAAACGATGCGGCTCGTCAATAATGACCACGGGCTTTGTTGACCGAAGAGCGTCGAAAGGACGATAAAAACCCTCTGCGCCGTAATCGTAATCATCACGCCACAGCAAACCAGCGTCTCTGCCGTTACGCTTAGAGTTACTTGTCAAAAGCTGCATATTTACCAGAAGGACATAAATTTTCTTCGTATTCTGGCAACTTCCCTTAACGAAATCACTTACTACGCTGGGGAAATAGCTGCGCCCCTTTTTCTTGTTCTTGGGAGCTTCGAGCACACCAAGCTCAATTTCTGTGCCGTAGCCGCAACCATCAGTAAAATGCCTGCGTGCATATTCGTCCTGCATGAACTGTGCAGTGCCGGCCTTAATCGCCAATGATGGAACTGCGATAATGAACTTGTTGATACCGTAGCGTCTATGCAGTTCAAAAATCGTTTTGGTGTACACATAGGTCTTGCCAGTACCCGTTTCCATTTTGATATCCAGATTTAAGCAAGTGCCCACAGGCGCGGAACTGCGATATTCGGCAGGAACAGTGTCCTGCAAAGTACGCAGGTTAGCAAACAACTTTCTATCCGCCAGATTAATCTGTGGATTCTCATAAAATTGCACAGGTGGTGTAATTGTTACACCATCAAGCGCACCGCATACGGCATCGATTGCTTTTTGCTGATGTGGTAAACCTTGTTGGAGGATCAATTCCATAACGTTAGTCCTCCTTAATAGCGAATATCAAAATTGATGCGCAGATTCTTTTCCGTGTCCTTCAATCGTGCAAGGTTGGTTTTCAGAGATTCCATTTCAGTCCATTTGAAGCTATAGCCAAACAGAACCACGTTTTCTGGATTGAAAGAACCATCAGTTTCGTATTTTTCAGTAATGGCAGCAATGGCTTCGTTGCTCAGATTTTGTGTAATGAGATATAGATGCTTCCCAATATAATAGCCAGTGTATCCGGCGAAATCTACAGTCTCGACAGGCGCGGTAAATCCATAACCATCACGAACAAGCCAAGTTGCAAGAACTGTGGACAGGCCAAAATCCTCCAAGACGGTATTGGAAACATACATTCCACTGTCATCTGGCGAGAACAGTTCTAACTTATCCAATGTGGTGCCTGTGGCGTTTGCCAATGAATAATGCCGAAATCCAAAATCTGCATCTGCCTGAGTATCAGGCTTGCCTTCACGAATTTTTTTAGCTGCACGAATAATTCGTTCCATGCCAATTTGGTCAAGCGTCCCAGGACGACCGATGCTTTCAAGGAATTCCTTGGCGACCTTTTGACTGGTTACCGTTTCATCTAAAACGGCAGGCAACTGTACCATAATATAGCGATACTTTTTCTCTGTCTCCATAACAGCATGAGCAGTAGTTGCAGAACCAGAGAAAAAATCGAGAATAATATCTCCCTCATTCATATTAGGTGCTATCTGAATAATCTTCTTTAAGAAGTCCACTGGCTTCACGTAGTCGAATACTTTTACGCCGCCAAACAATTCTCTGACTTCACGCGTTGCCTTTTTGTTGCCATCCAACTCTGTCCACAAAGGGGAGGGCCTTTTGCTTCTGCCCTCAAGATAGTATTTGACATATGGCCACCAAACTTCTTCGCCATTCCGGATTGTTTTCTTCCATAGAATATAATCATCGGCTACAAGCTGATCATAAGTTTTTCTCTCTACACGCCAACAACTGTCGTAACCTGCGGTGGCAGTAGGATATACATCATTACCGTCAGGGTCTTTTATTGCATAATACATATTCGGACGATCTTCACGTCGATCATTGCTACCAGTTTTCCGGAGCTGATCATAGGCATATTTTCCGAAACTATCCTCGTTATCAAAACGCTTCAAATCGTGATCAGTCAACGGCAAGCCCGCAATATCGAGGTCAGGTTTGCGTCCATAAACGAAAGCATAATCAAAAGAAGAACCCAGTCCGCCACTGTCTTGGCCGGTTGTCTGTCCTGTTGAACGACAAATACAACCCATGCAGTTTTCTTCTCCAAAAATATCGTCACAAATTAGCTTCAAATTAGCCTGCTCATTATCGTCAATAGAAATAAATATTGCACCATCATCAGTAAGCAAATCCCTTGCCAGCAGCAATCTTGGATACATGAACATAAGCCATGCAGAGTGAGATGCACTGCCACGCTTAGTCAAATCCAAGATGCGCTTTGCCTGTTCTTCACTGATACTGAGTTTTTCTGACAATTCTTCAGCAGTGAAATTATAGCTGTCGTTGTATACAAAACCATCCGAACCCGTATTATAAGGTGGATCAATGTAGATACATTTAACCTTTCTGGCGTAGGATTTCAGCAGATGTTTCAGACCATCCAGATTGTCACCGCTGATATACACATTTTCGCTGTTTGCGTTTTCAGGCTTACTGTTATGTTCCTCGTCCGGTACGATGACAGTGGTAGTGTCAACGGACGCAAGCAAACGGGCATAGTTTTTCCCGAGGAATCTCAGCTCATATCCCTCGTTGGTAACAGCGACCTTATCGCTCAAAAACTCTTGAAAGCGCGCCAAGTCAAAACTCCCATCGCTGTGAAAACAAGAAGGAAAGTGTGTTTTAAGAATCTCCATCTCCCGGCTGTTAGGCGCAACCGACTCGTTGGCCGTCATTATATCTTTAATCATGGCGTTCCTCCTGCTCGGTCAAAGTGCCGTTTTTGATATGATACGTAATGTTGTGCTCCTCACAGTATGCAATTACTTGTTTGGCACATCGGTTGTAAAATGCTTTGTGGTTCTTATAAGACGAGATTTCTTTGTTGTAGTTTGTCCGTCCAAAAATTACTTTGTCCGTAAAAGAAACGGCATCAAGCAACTCCGTAAGGTTTTGTTCAATCAGGTTTGGTGTCGGATACGGCTCAATACTGACCCAAGTTTTGCATCCCGCGTCGTGCAAAGATTTTAGGGCGGCCAGTCTTTCTCTGTAGGGGGCTGCACCTGGTTCCATGCGCTCTCGATATGATTCATCCAGGGATATGAACGTAATGCCGTATTCGTTCTTTTCTGAGAGTGTCGCTAATTCGATTGGCAAGAGTCCTTTGGTTAGCGCTGTGCACTTAATGCCGTTTGCATTGAGCTTCCGGATGGCATTTAGGCTCATTTCTGATATTTCAGGGTAGCCATACATAAACGGATCGGTTGTAAAGCAAAGTTGAACAGAATGAATCTTTGACTTCAACCGAGGGATTTCTTTGTCTAAGAGGTCTAAAGTGTTAGTTACCAAAACTGGTGAACACCATTCTTCGTAAGAGTGAACTTTCCCAAAACGCTTTGCCATCAAAAAGGCATAGCATGGGTACTTGCAACCATGGGAACAACCTTGAACATGGTTCATCGTATAGTCGCCATATTCAACTCCAGTTTTGTACAACATGGATTTTCGCTCCATAAACTTAAGTTCTTGTGCCACTATACTCACCTCTTTTTTCCTAAAATGTGTTCGGCTATTTTCAATGCTAGTTTTTGGGCCTTTGGGTTATTGCTTGAAATAGCAAAGCAAAACAAAAACATCGGAGACTGTTTTTCATTAACAAATACTTTCGGATTCGATGCGACGGCAGGAAACACATCCTTTAGACGCCTAAGAATATATTGCTCAATATCTTTTGATGAGGCATCCTTTATTATCTTGTTGTCGCTAAAAAGGCCGATTTGAGGATCCTCTTTGTAGAATTCATCCATCCAGTTGCTGTCTCCGAGCAAACGATTGATGCAGTCAATCCACGACTGCTCCATATGCCCATCACGCCGGAGCATTCTATTCAAGGCGGAGAACGGGAACAGGTACCACACATCAAAAGATTCCGTTTTTGCTATGGTCTCAAGAGTTGTCCACGATACTTCCGTGGCATAGGGGTCAAGGAAGAGTAACGCCCGATTAAATCTCCAATCGATTGCAGAACAAATTGATGTGAGTTCTGTGTTTGCGTCACCCTGCTTAATATGTACACATTTTGAGAGCTTGGGAAATTCCACATTGACCATCTGCTGCAGCTGGGCAGCTTTCTTCTTGTCTTTTTCAATAAAGTAGTACTGGTCAAAATGGTTATCGGCAAGCAAGGCTAATCTTGCCGAACCTGCAATCTCACGCTGTCCATCACGTGTGGTAATGCTACCCGTGCCGGCAAAAGCATCGATATAGATCTTTTTAAAATGAAAATTTTTTAGAGCCGTCAGATAGGCGTCTAAATATCCAGTCAGAATATCAAGCTTTTCGATTGTCCAATCACCACCAAATTGCTGCAATTCACTCATAAGTAACCTCCACCTTTTTTGAAAGCCTTTGAACTTCGAGAGATATTTGCGCCATCTGTTCTTCAGTCGGATCTGCTTCGATTAGCTGCCGTACGATATTCCACAATTGCGGTTTTTCGCGCAGTCGTGCATTTATATCGGGGGGAGCTGTTCCTTTGGCTTCGGCGAACAAACGCAACATTTCATCACGACGTCTTGCTGGAGGTTGTAGCTGATCTAACAGCTTGAGAAATACATCTTCTGAAGGAAAGTTCATTCCGCTTTCAATTGAACTCAAAGATGCGTTTGTAATATCGACGGCCAGTGCCAGCTGACGCTGAGAGAGGTAGGGGTGCTTACTTTCTCTTGATTGCTTGATCCACTTGCCGAGTTTTTTCTTGTCAGCAGATGCCACAGCCATTGATATTCCTCCTTTACAGTGTGATAGTTGATAGTTAACAACTAAGATTATTTTAACATACGCAAATTATGACTGTCAAGGAATGAGAAGGAGATAAGGGACGAAGATTCGCAATTAGGTGCGCTACAGTTCATGGAGTCCAAGTTTTTTCGCTTTTTGCTTCCAAATTATGATGCGTTGGCGCTATTCTTTGGTTATTGCGGCGCAATGTTTGATTATAGAGAGTTGTCGCTCGAAGCGCTCAATACCGAAGACGGCGATACGCTGATGGACCTTCTGCTCGATGAAACCAATTGCCTAGAGAAGATTCGAGAAGACCATATTCTGCTTGAGCAGCTTTTCAGGCGACTTGGTGAGCTTGATCCGAACGCAGACCGCATCCGCTTTACCTTTAAGAACGGTCAGGGAATTAGCACCTGACTTGCAATCAAAAACAGGCTCCTCACCACTGGACGTAATCCGGTGATGGGGAGCCTTTGCTATTGTAGACATTGTTATCCACCCCAATATGAAAACAGCCGGTTTCTCTGTGAAACCGATACCCTAAATGATACCCTGGCACCAGAGTGCCCATGTAACGTTTCTTTAGAAGGGCAGAGAAAGGGCTGTTTAATTCTCTGGACAGAGGTAAACTGTAAACAAGAAAAGGCTTTCCCTGCAGCCTCGCGTTTTCGGCGGGAGAGCCTTTTGACCACACAAACAGCCACAGACCTGCGTGGAATATGTGGAAACGACGGACTTCAAAAGTGTTGGAAAGCAAATGAAACGGAACAAAAATGGACAAAAACAAACGGAAAATATTATAAAAAATTTCAAATTTCGGTTGGTAAGGATGAGGTCACCAGTTCGAATCTGGTCAGCAGCTCCAAAAAACATCTGAAATCTTCGGATTTCAGGTGTTTTTCGTTATAAAGATAAATCTGGGATCAAGAAGAGCTCCCGCATTGCAAAATGCAATGCGGGAGTGTTTTTCAGTCGCAGACATCATCCGCTACGCGGCACAGCACATCGGGGTGGTTGGAGATGATGCAGTCTACGCCCCGGGCGATCATATCTTTCATGTTCTCCTCGTCATTTACCGTCCAGGTGTTGACCTTCATGCCCCGGCCGTGGAACAGTTCCATCAGCTCCGGCTGATATTGCAGAAGCATATACCGGGGATGCATATTGTCGGCATTGGAGCGCTGGACATAATGTTCCATGTCCAGATAGGGCTTATCATACAGAAGACCGGTTTCAATGTCCGGGCACAGCTCCTTGAAATGCTGCATGGAGATATGGTTGAAGGAGGAAACGAACACCTGCTCCTGCATCTGGCGTTTGCAGATTTCGTCGATCACCCGTTGCTCCAGATTCTCGTAAAACACCTCGTAGTTTTTCAGTTCCATGTTCAGCAGCATCTTGGTCTCCTTACAGAAGTCCAGCAGCTGGCCGAAGGTCCAGATATGCTGACCTGCAAATTCCGGAGACTTCCAAGCACCGATATCCAGTGAGAGCAGCTCATCATAGGTCATGTCCTTGATGAAGCCGGTGCCGTTGGAGGTGCGCTCTACAGAGGCATCATGAAAAATCACCAGCTTGCCGTCTTTGGTGATGTGGACGTCACTTTCAAAACCGTCGGCAGCGGTCTTTTCCACTGCCATCCGGAAGGCCAGAGGGCTGTTCTCCGGGTAATTGCCGGAAAAACCGCGGTGCGCAAGCAAAAGTGGGCGTTTCATATGATTCTCTCCTTACACGTAATAATAAAAGCGCATGACGCTCCCGTCATACGCTTCTCTCAACATCTCTGATTTGTATTATAGCCGCATAAACAGGGAAATACAAGTATTAACACAAAATTTTGGCAAAAGGAATTTCGGGACGAAATTGAACAGAAGTGCCCGCAGTTTTTGATAAAAACCGAGGCTGTTGCTGCAACAGCCTCGGTTTTGTGCGCGTTTACTGGTGGATGGCGGTGCCGGTTTTGCCGGCTACGCCGTCCTTGGCCTTTTCCAGCAGCGTGATGAGGGCGGAGCGGCCGGGGGCACTTTCGGCAAACTCCACGGCGGCCTCCACCTTGGGCAGCATGGAACCGGGGGCAAAGTGCCCCTCACCGATGTACTTACGGGCCTCGTCAGGAGTCAGGGAATCCAGCCACTTTTCATCGGGCTTGCCGAAGTTGATGGCAACCTTTTCTACGGCAGTGAGGATGATAAGGGTGTCGGCTTCCACCTGCTGAGCCAGTACGCAGGAGGCGAAGTCCTTGTCGATAACAGCGGCGGCGCCCTTCAGATGGTGCCCCTCAGTCTTGTAGACGGGAATTCCGCCGCCGCCGCAGGCCACCACCACCAGCCCAGCCTCTACCATATCACGGATGGACTGGATCTCAATGATCGATTGAGGTCTGGGAGAGGCGACCACCCGGCGGTATCCGCGGCCGGCATCTTCGATGACGTTGTAGCCGCGTTCGGACACCATCTTGTCGGCTTCCTCCTTGGTCATGAAAGCACCGATGGGCTTGGTAGGGTTCTGGAACGCCTCATCATTCGGGTCCACCTCAACCTGAGTAAGCACGGTGGCTACACCCTTTTGGATGCCGCGGTCCAGCAGTTCTTCCCGCAGCGCGTTTTGCAGGTCATAACCAATGTAGCCCTGGCTCATGGCCACGCATACGGACAGGGGACAGGGAATGTACTTTTCCGGCTCGGAGCGGGTCAGCTCGGCCATGGCTTTCTGGATCATGCCCACCTGGGGGCCGTTTCCGTGGGCGATGATGACCTCATGTCCTTCTTCAATCAGGTCGACGATGGCCTTGGCAGTCTGCTTTACGGCGATCATCTGCTCAGGGAGATTGCTGCCCAGAGCATTGCCGCCCAGCGCGATCACAATACGCTTACCCATGAAAAACACCTCAATTTGTTTAGAATCTATACATTTTAGAGCAAAAACGGCAATAGATGCCCCGTGTTGCGGGGGTGCCGCTGAGACGGCTGTCATGGCCGCCGGTGAAAATGATGGAGCCCGTCCGCACAGATACAGGCAGGTTGACCTATGCAGACGGGCCTCCGGAATGGAAAAGGGATGTCAGGCGGAAAGCCTGTAAAATTCAGCGTGTTCTGAGAAGATTTACTTCTGGAACCAACGGGCGATCCCGCGCTCCTCCAGAGCCTTCAGCGTGGCCTGAGGATCCTTCACCTTAGCCAGGAAGATCATGGCGGCGATGATATAGGGCTTGTAGGAAGCTTCCTTATACAGGGGGGTGCGGTAGCGGTCAAACACGGAGGCCTCTACCTCGCCGTCCTTGCAGGAAACATCGTTGATGTCGGCAGGGAGGCAGTGGAGATACAGGGCCTTACCGTCCTTGGTGGTCTTCATCAGTTCCTCGGTGCAGCACCAATCCTTGTGATCGGCGTTCTGGGCCAGCAGTTCCTTCTCCAGAGCCTTGATGCCGTCGGCGTCGCCCTCAGCGTACAGATTAGTGCGCTTCTCCATGGCGGCGAAGGGAGCCCAGCTCTTGGGATAGACGATATCAGCGTCCTTGAAGGCCTCGGCCATGGAGTTGGTCTTGGTGAAGGAACCGCCGGTCTTGGCGGCGTTGGCCTTGGCGACCTCATCCACCTCGGGCATGACCTCGTATCCCTCGGGGTGAGCCAGCACCACGTCCATGCCGAAACGGCTCATCAGGCCGATGACGCCCTGAGGCACGGAGAGGGGCTTGCCGTAGGAGGGGCTGTAAGCCCAGGTCATGGCGATCTTCTTGCCCTTCAGGTTCTCCACGCCGCCGAAGTGGTGAATGATGTGCAGCATGTCGGCCATGCACTGGGTGGGGTGGTCAATATCGCACTGCAGGTTGACCAGGGTGGGCTTCTGCTCCAGAACGCCGTCCTTGTGGCCCTGGGTCACGGCCTCAGCCACTTCCTTCTGATAGGTGTGGCCCTTGCCGATGTACATATCGTCACGGATGCCGATGACGTCAGCCATGAAAGAGATCATGTTGGCAGTCTCGCGGACAGTCTCGCCGTGAGCGATCTGGCTCTTGCCCTCGTCCAGATCCTGGACCTCCAGACCCAGCAGGTTGCAGGCGGAGGCAAAGGAGAAACGGGTGCGGGTAGAGTTGTCCCGGAACAGGGAAATGCCCAGACCGGACTCGAAGATCTTGGTGGAGATGTTGTTCTCGCGCATATAGCGCAGGGCATCCGCCACGGTAAAGACGGCTTCCAGCTCGTCATCGGACTTGTCCCAGGTCAGGAAGAAGTCACCCTCATACATCTCTTTGAAGTTCAGGGCGTTCAGCTTGTCGATATATTTTTGCAGAGTAGCGTCCATGATAATTGGCTCCTTTATAAATCTATATTTTGTAATTTGTGAGAAAAGGTCTGAAACGGTTTCTGCGCGAATTACTGAATGTCGTTGTTGGTCTTGCCGGCCCGGAACTGGGAGACATCGGCAGTCTTGTTCTCATCCTTGTACAGACCGGGCACGGCGGCGTACAGGGCGGCGCAGGTCACAAGATCCTGCTTCCAGGTGATCTCATTGGGGGCATGGGCCTGAGACTCCGCACCGGGGCCGAAGCCAACGCAGGGGATGCCGTAACGGCCTTGGATAGCTACGCCATTGGTGGAGAAGGTCCACTTGTCAATCAGGGGACGGTGACGCAGGTGCATCGCGCCGTCGGGGCCAATGCGCTCCTCACCGTACAGCGCATGGTGGGCATCCACCAGAGCCTGCACGTGGGCGGCGTTTTCCTTGTTGATCCAGGTGGGGAAGTAGCACTCGGTCTCGTAGACCTCGCCGGTCCAGGAGGGCCGGTCATACATATACATGGAGACCTTCACATCGTCGCCGTACTTCTTTACGCTGGGCAGCTGGCGGATCTCCTCCAGGCAGGAGTCCCAGGTCTCGCCGGCAGTCATGCGGCGGTCGATGGAGATGGAGCAAGAGTCAGCCACAGCGCAGCGGGAGGGAGAGGTGTAGAAGATCTGGGAGGTGGTGCAGGTGCCACGGCCCAGGAACTGAGCGTCCTCGTAATGCTCGGGGTTGAATGCGGGATTCAGCATCTTCACGAGGCCCTTGATCTCGTTGGAGGGGCCATCGCCGTTCTCGTTGAGCGCGCGGACTTCCTGAAGAATGTCGGCCATCTTGTAAATGGCGTTGTCACCACGCTCGGGCGCGGAACCGTGGCAGGAAACGCCCTTCACATCCACACGGATCTCCATGCGGCCGCGGTGGCCGCGGTAGATGCCGCCGTCGGTGGGCTCGGTGGAGATAACGAATTCCACCTGCTCCTTTTTGATGCCGTTGGCGGGGAAGTACTTGTTGACGATGTACTGCCAGCACATACCGTCGCAGTCCTCCTCCTGCACAGAACCCACCACCATGATCTTATAGCCGACGGGGATCAGGCCCAGATCCTTCATGATCTTGGCGCCGTAAGTGGCAGAGGCCATACCGCCCTCCTGGTCGGAGCCACCGCGGCCATAGATGACCTGATCATCCTCGTAGCCCTGGTAGGGGTCATGGGTCCAGTTGTCGATGTTGCCCACGCCCACGGTGTCGATGTGGGAGTCGATGGCGATGATCTTGTCGCCGTCACCCATCCAGCCGATGACATTGCCAAGACCGTCGATCTCCACCTTGTCATAGCCCAGCTTTTCCATCTCGGCCTTGATGCAGTGAACAACCTCACGCTCCTCACAGCTTTCGCTGGGGTGGGAGATCATGTCCCGCAGGAAGCGGGTCATATCGGCCTGATAGGCCTGAGCGGCTACTTTGATCTTCTCAAAATCCATGGTAGTAACCTCCAATTTTATTTCTCAAATTTTGGTTGGGCCCGCTTCTGGACCGTGCGTTCAGCAGGGCTTCTGCGGGGTGTCATCGGTGGGATACTCGCCATCCCACACCACCCGGCGATACTTTTCGGGATCGGTGTTGCCCTCAGTGGAGAACATGAGCACCCGGCTGTGCCGGTCCAGCTCCAAAGCGTCCCGCAGCTCCTTGTAGGTGTCGTCGCACATGATGGCGTCCAGAACGCCCATACCAACGGCGCCGGATTCGCCGGACACCACGCGGGGATCGCCCTTGACGGGGGAACTCAGCATCCGCATACCCTTGGCGCTGACCCAATCGGGGCAGGAGATAAAGGCGGACACGTGGTTCCGCAGAATGTCCCAGGAGATCGTGTTGGGTTCGCCGCAGGCCAGACCGGCCATGATGGTTTTCAGATCACCGGTGACGATGCGGGGTTTGCCGTCATTGGCCAGCGCGCCCTGATACAGGCAGTCAGCCGCCTCGGCCTCCATCACCACGAACTTGGGAGGATCGTTGGGGAACAGGTTTGCGAAGTAGCCCACCACCGCACCGGCCAGAGAGCCGACGCCGGCCTGGACGAACACGTGGGTGGGACGGTTTACGCTGTACTGACGAAGCTGGTCGGCGGCCTCATTAGCCATGGTGCCGTAGCCCTGCATGATCCAGGAGGGGATCTCCTCGTAGCCGTCCCAGGCGGTATCCTGCACGATGACGCCGTGTTCCGTCTGTGCGGCTTCCGCAGCAGCCATACGCACACAGTCATCGTAGTTGACTTCCTCGATGGTGACCTTGGCGCCCTCCTTGGCGATATTGTCAAAGCGGGACTTGCTGCTGCCCTTGGGCATGTGCACCACAGACTTCTGGCCCAGTTTGTTGGCTGCCCAAGCCACGCCGCGGCCATGGTTGCCATCGGTGGCGGTGAAGAAAGTGGCCTGACCGAATTCCTTACGGAAGGCTTCGCTGGTCAGGTAGTCGTAATTCATTTCAGACACGTCCCGGCCCATCTCGCCGGCGATGTACCGGGCCATGGCGAAGGAGCCGCCCAGCACCTTGAAGGCGTTGAGACCAAACCGGTAGGACTCATCCTTCACATACACACCCGCCAGCCCCAGATATTGTGCCATACCGTCCAGCTGCGCCAGAGGGGTGATGGAGTACTGGGGGAAGGACCCGTGGAAGGAGCGGGCCTTGGCCACATTGGGCAGGGACATCACATCCAGATGCTGATCGTCACTCTTCGGCATATGATTGAGGACCCATTTGAGCTGATCTTTCATGGAATACTCGCCTCCAAAATCTTTTTACTTCATGGCAAAATTTATTTAGCTTTCTGAGACCATCATAGCATGTGTTCTTCGGTTGTCAAGCAGAAAAACTCAAAAAAATGCTGTAAAGCTAAAACTTTTTTTGGCTCCTCTTGCGGAACCTGTGCGCAAGGCTGTTTTTTCCAAAAATCGGGCCTCCGCAGCAGGGATATTTCCCCGGCTTTCCATGTATGGAAGGTTTGGAAGTGCCTTTGCTTTTTACGGAAGGTCACTTCGTGAGTGGAGGGAGATCAGACTTGTTTTCGGATATATCGCTCCTGCTGCAATCTGCTTGACGGCCCATACACTTTAATAAAAAATTAAAAATTTTTAGGTCTCAAAAAAAATGGTTGAAACTCACTAAAATTATGATACAATAATGGAATAATCATAGCAGGTTTGTCAGCGGCAACGGATCAGACCGTGTATTCCATAGTTTGCCCCGCTCTTTTCGGGGCGTTTCTGCCGCGGACCGGAAAAGGAGGGCATTTACGTGCCGAATGCATCTACGCTGCAATTTCTCTTGACGCTGGCAAAGGGGATCGCCAGTCAATTCGGCCCCAACTGCGAGGTGGTGGTCCACGATCTTGCCACCAATGACCCGGAACGGTCCATCGTTGCCATTGAAAACGGACACGTCACCGGACGCAAGGTGGGGGACGGGCCCTCCCATGTGGTTCTGGAAGCCCTGCGGGGGAATCCCGAACAGCTCCACGATCACCTGTCCTACCTGACCCGGACCAAGGATGGGAAGATCCTGAAATCCACCACCATCTATATCCGAGATGACGACGGTGCCCCCATTGGCATCTTCGGCATCAACTACGATATCACCCTAATGCTGGCCATGGAGAATGCGATCAAGCAGTTTACCGCCACTGAAAAGGACGAGAAGGAGCCGGAGCCGATTGCCCGGAATGTCTCTGATCTGCTGGATGAGCTGATCGAGCAGAGCGTGAAGGTGGTGGGTAAGCCGGTGGCCCTGATGAACAAGGAGGATAAGGTCAAGGCGGTGCAGTTTCTCAATGAGACCGGAGCCTTCCTCATTACCAAGAGCGGCGACCGGGTATGCAAGTTCTTCGGCATCTCCAAGTACACTCTGTACAGCTACATTGACGAATCCAAGGCGTAAAACGCCCAAACACAGACGTTCAGATGCTTATCATGCTTATTATTAAGACAGATCGGCTGCAAACCGAGGTTTGCAGCCGATCTGTCTTGTTTAACAGGATAACGAATGGAATGCGAAAAACCAAAAGGGGGAGGCTTCTTTACGAAGTGCATCTGTCAAGTTAAAGTAGACACGAATAAAAAGTCATAGCATCAGAACCCCCAATTCAGTCCTGTACTGGATTGGGGTTTTGTAATCCAAGGCAGCGGCAAAACGTTCGGAGTTAAAGTATAGGACATATTGATCCAGTGTCTTTTTGAGGTTGGAAACTTTACTGATACCAAAATCCAGAATCAATTCGGCCTTCATCCATCCGTTCAGAGATTCGATAATTGGGTTGTCCGTAGGTGTTCCGGCTCTTGACATTGAGCGAATTATGTTATAATTAGAATGAGTCCTTGAGAAAGCTCTGGAGGAGTAGACTGCGCCTTGGTCGGTGTGCAAGACCGTACCTGCGGTCTGCTCCTTCACATTTTTTACGCGTTTGCATAGTTGATCCAAGCAGTTATAGTAGGTTTTGGGATCCCCCCGATGTGCAGAAACAGAATGTGCAATAATTTCATTGTTGAAGGTATCTATAAAAAGGACCCACTCATAAATCTTTCCGTTACAGCGAATGCAAGTCATATATGCCAGCTTTTCCGCCTGTGTAAATTTACGGTGAGGCTTTCCTTTCGGTGCGCCCATGATCTCAACTCCTTTCCTGCTTCTTATTATACAAAAAAGTAGACACCACCAAAAACTTGCGTTTTTTATG
>OLFT01001924.1_pt1 | contig 19605 bp, 15 predicted proteins | sample 1604921 | NCBI WGS metagenome assembly OLFT01 (sample SAMEA3888897, study PRJEB22519) | human gut metagenome | biome: human gut; feature: human-associated habitat; material: faeces | place: Denmark | collected 2013 | reverse complement strand
TGGCGCGGCGTTTCGGTATGACGCATCGACACCAGCGCAATGATGCCGCCGGCGGCACAGAAGACCAGCGCCAGCCACAGGGTGCCCATTTCGCCAATGTGGGGAATGGTGAAGCTCGGAATATAGCTGCCGAACACGCCGATACCCACGGAGTAGACCGCCCAGAACCAGCCCAGCGCAGAGCTGGAACTGTCGCTGCGAACGTTGTGGATAATGGCGACGATAAATGAGTAGAGGAACAGCGGGTAGGCCAGGCCGCGAATGCCATAAAACAGCAGGATCAGCGCATAGTTGGCGCGACCGAGGCCGAAGACGAGGAACAGCACGTGGAATACACACCACAGCACGAAGCCGATCATCATGGCCTTGCGCGGGGTGATGATTTCCGCCACCACGCCGGAAATCCACGCCGACAGGGCGGCGGCCAGACCGTAAAGCGTAAAGGCAAAGGAAGCCTGCGCCGGGGTAAATCCGAGTGTTTTGATGTAGTGCGACAGAAAAGCCAGCTCAAAGCCGTCGCCGGTCATAAACACGGCGATGGCGACATATCCCCAGATGAGGTTGAGCGGTAGACCATACCACTGTTTGTTATTTACGGACATGTTGACCTCGATTTCAGAGTGCAGATGAGTGTCTCCGCTGCACAGCAGCGGAGCATTATTGTTATTAAAAAAAGAGGGATGTTATTCGCGAATCAGCCTGCCGGCCTGTTGTAGCGCCTTATAGGCCTCATATCTGCGCTGATGTAACGAGCTAAACGCAGTCTCGCTGTGATAGGTGGCATCCACCTGAGTGAATTGCTTCATGGCCTCCGGCAGCGAAGCCGCGACTCTGCCCGCCACCGCGCCGAGGATGGCGGAGCCTAACAGCACCGGCTCGCTGCTGACGGTGCTCACGACGCTAACGCCGCAGGCGTCGGCCAGCAGCTGACGCACCAGAGGATGCTGTCCGGCCCCGCCGCTGATGACGATATTTTCACTCTCAATCCCGCAGGCGCGCTGGGCGTCGAGGATCTGTCGCAGGCCATAGCCAATCCCGCATAATCCGGCAACGTACAGCGCGGTCAGGTTATCCAGGTCCCGCTCCATCCCCAGCCCGGCAATCAGCGCTTTCGCGTGTGGGTCGGCAAGCGGCGCGCGGTTACCGAGAAATTCGGGCACCACGTGCAGACCGGCGGCCAGCGTTACCGCCTCAGAAGGCGAAGCCGTCTGCGCCAGTACGCGATCCGCCAGCCAGACCGGCAGAGGGACGCCCGCCGCTTTCGCCTCCTCGCGAGCCGCCGCCGCCGCCGGATGGAAGCTCAGCAACTGGTCGATAGCCGCGCCGGCGGCGCTTTGTCCGCCTTCAATCAGCCAGTAGCCAGGCACCATCGCCGAATAGTATGGGCCCCAGACGCCGGGGACGAACACCGCTTCCTCAGTGGTGGTCATGGTGCAGGAGGAGGTGCCGAAGACGTAGGCCATATTGTTGACCGCGCCGTTAAGTACCCCGACGGTGCCGATGCCGCCCGCGTGGGCGTCAATCATCCCCACCGCCACCGGCGTACCGATCGGCAGGCCCATCTCTTCCGCCGCCGTGGCACAAAGACCGTCGCCGCAGGGGGTTCCAGGTTCGACAATCCGTTGGCCGATGCGGACAAAATCTTCATCCGCCAGCTCTTCGAGGCCAATCTGGCGGAAGTAGCCGGCATCCCAGCGTTGTTCATGCGCCAGGTAGGTCCATTTACAGGTCACAGTGCAGACCGAGCGGGCTTCATCGCCGGTTGAGCGCCAGGTAAGGTAATCAGCGAGGTCGAAGAAGTGGCGCGCCTGCTGATAGATGTGCGGGCGATTCTCCTTCAACCACAGAATTTTCGGCGTTTCCATCTCCGGCGAAATTTTGCCGCCAACGTACTGCAGCACCGGGTGGCCCGTCGCGTTGATCTTTTCCGCCTGCCCGGTGGCGCGATGATCCATCCAGACGATAATATTGCGGTCCGGATCGTCCGAAGGCCCGACCGCCAGCGGCGCGTCGTTATCGCCAATCACCACCAGCGAACAGGTGGCATCGAAGCCGATCCCGGCGATCGATGACGGCGGGACGCCGGCGCTGGCCACGGCGGTTTTAATGCAGTAGCACACCGCCTGCCAGATCTCACGGCTCGACTGCTCTACCCTGTTTCCGGCGCTGCGAAAGAGGGTAATTTCCCGGGTCGCGTGGGCGAGAAGCTCGCCACGCAGATTGAATACCCCGGCGCGCACACTGCCCGAACCGACATCCACACCAATAATGTTTTGCGTATCGTTTTGCATCACATCCTCTCACAGGCTGGTTACGGATCAGAGATCCACGCTGTTCGGCAGGATCACAATGTCGCGTACGGTGACGTTTTTCGAACGCGTCACCATAAACAGCACTGACTCCGCCACTTCAATCGGCTGCATCAAACTGCCGTTGGCCAGCGCTTCATCCATTTTGGCTTTTGGCCAGTCGTCCAGCAGAGCGGTCACCACCGGGCCCGGTAGTACGGCGCCGACGCGCACGCCATACTGCGCCACCTGGCGACGAGTCGTATGTACAAACGCCTGCACGGCGAATTTCGACGCGGTATAGACAGGCTCCCAGATCACCGGCACCACGCCCGCGATGGAGCTGGTGAATATAATATCCCCGGACTTTTGCGCGATCAGATGCGGCAGGACGCTACGCACGCAGCGGAAGGCGGCGTTGATGTTGAGGTGCAGCACGCGGTCCCAGACGTCCGGGTCGCCCTCGGCCACCGGCCCGCCGATATAGGCCCCGGCGTTGGCGTGGAAGATATCGAGACGCCCGGTGAGCTGCAAAATGCCCTGCAGAAGGTTATCGACCTGGTCCGCCTGCATCAGATCCACCTGCAGAGCGAAGGCGTTTTCGCCAAGTTCGGCGACCAGTTTGTTGAGCTTTTCGCCTTCGCGGTCGATAAGCACCACTTTTGCGCCAGCTCCCAGCAGGGTCCTCGCGCACTCGAGGCCGATACCGGACGCCGCGCCAGTGATCGCGGCGACTTTACCGCTGAGGGAAGTATTCATAGAGGAGACAGAGTGGTTCATTTTATAATCCTTTGCCGTGTCTGGTTGCAACTATCGAACCCGAGGGCATCGCGTTCGAGGTGATGGACAAAAACATGGTAACCTATTGAATATCAGCATCATTATTCAGGCTTGCTGGCATGTTAAGGCGGTATGCGCGCGTACTTCCTGGCGTGAAATGGATGCTCAATCGATGAAGCTATGTTGCTCTCGCTTCATCGATTGAGCAAGTGGGGAAATTAACAGCGACATGATTTTGTGACGCAAGTTGGAAAAATGAAGAAGATAACGATTTACGACCTGGCGGAGCTTTCCGGCGTTTCGGCGAGCGCGGTGAGCGCAATCCTCAACGGCAACTGGAAAAAACGCCGCATCAGCGCAAAGCTTGCCGAAAAGGTGACACGGATTGCTGAGGAGCAGGGCTATGCGATTAACCGCCAGGCCAGCATGCTGCGCAGTAAAAAATCACACGTCATTGGCATGATTATCCCCAAATACGATAACCGCTACTTCGGCTCTGTCGCCGAACGCTTTGAGGAGATGGCCCGCGAGCGTGGCCTGCTGCCGATTATCACTTGTACGCGCCGAAGCCCGGATCTGGAGCTCGAAGCGGTAAAAGCGATGCTCTCCTGGCAGGTTGACTGGGTGATCGCGACCGGGGCGACCAATCCGGATAAAATTTCCGCTCTGTGCCAGCAGGCGGGCGTGCCCACGATCAATCTCGACCTGCCGGGGTCTCTCTCTCCGTCGGTGATTTCAGATAACTACGGCGGCGCGAAAGCGCTGACCCACAAGATCCTCGCTAATAGCGCCCGCCGTCGGGGAGAGCTGGCGCCGCTGACCTTCATCGGCGGGCGCAGCAACGACCATAACACCAGCGAGCGCTTACGCGGCTTTCACGATGCGCATCACGAGCAGGGGCTGCGCGTGCCGCAGGCGAATATTCTGGCTCCCGGCTATTCGAAAGGTCACGTTGAGGCCTGCCTGCAGGAGCGGTTTGGCAGCGCGAAGACGCTATTGCAGGGGATATTTGTTAACTCGACGATATCCCTCGAAGGGGTTGTGCGCTGGCTGTCGCAGGTGGGGCTGACCGGCAGCCGCCGATGGGCTGCTTCGACTGGGATCCGTTTGTCTATCTGCTGGGGCACGATATCGACATGGTGCAGCAGGACGTACCGGCGATGCTGGACGCTGTTTTTTCGATTATTGACGCCGGCGAAGCCAGCCAGCAGCGGATTGAAATTCCGCCGCGATTGATGAGCAGTAGCTGAGTCGCCGTCTGCTGATTGCCGTTAGCGCGTCAGCAGCCAGCGCGCGGTATGTTCATCGGTCACCAGACCGTTGATCCAGCCGCCTTTAAGGGCGGCCAGGATCGCCGGTCGTTTGTATTCTCCACAGGCCGCGGCAATCCGCGGGCAGTGGTTCTGGCGGATATCATAGCTGGTGATCATGCGGTTGATCTCGCTGTCTACCACCTCGCCTTCTGCATCGATAAACCGCCCGAGGATCTCCCCGATGCCGCCGCGGGCGGTCAGCTCATCCATCTGCGCCTGATTGATAAAGCCGTCTTTAAAGATGGGACTTTGCGTGCCCAGCGGACCAATGCCGACAAAAATCACATCCGCCTCCCGGGCGACGCCAGAGACGCTGCGAAATAAGCGATTGGTGCACCACATCTCATACTCATCCGCGGTCTGGGCGTAGCGCGGCGCAGGCCACTGATAGTACTTGGCCTTAATTTTGCGGGTGAGCAGCAGGGGCACGTCATCGTAATAGTTGCACTGCCCGTCGGCGTCCATGGCGCTGATCAGCGCCACGCAGCGGGTGTTCAGGCTGTCGAAATCGATGCGCTGCAGCGCTTTTTTCAGGGTCAGGCCCGAGCCCAGGCCGATGATTTTCTCTTTATCATCCTGCAGGTAGCGGGCCATCAGCTGATAGCAGCCAAACGACACGCTGTCGAGGGTACTCTCTTCGCTAAAGGCGGGGACCACATTGCACTCGATAAGCCGGTACTTTTCCTGCAACAACTGCGCATAATCGAGGCAGTTCGCCACCGGATGGTGCAGATTAATCGACACAATCCCTTCTTCTTTCGCGGCGGCGATCAGCCGTTGCACCACCGGTCTGGAGGTGCCCAACTGGCTGGCGATCTCGCTCTGATTCTGGCCGGCGATGTAGTACATCCATGCGGCACGCACCTTCTGATCCAACCGGATATCATCTTCTTTACTCATGGTTTCCCGCCCTAAGTTGCTGGCCAGGGCACGCAATTGGCCCGGCGAATATCCGCATTCTCGCCGTGGTTGCCATAACTGGCAAGCTTTTGCTCTTTAATGGTCATTTGTAATTTAATTGGGTAATTGCTCTTTTGTGATCCGTGGCTCTTATTTTGGTCAAATGATCAATTACAGTGGCGCCATCCACTCAAGGAGAGCAGAACATGAACAATCAATTCACATGGCTTCATATCGGTCTGGGTTCTTTTCATCGCGCGCATCAGGCGTGGTATCTGCATCGTCTGATCGCTTCCGGCGATAAGCGCTGGCGCATCGCGGCGGGCAATATTCGCAATGACGCCGAGCAGGTGGTGCAGGCGCTGACGGCGCAGGGCGGACGTTACGTCCTGGAGACCGTCAGCCCGGAAGGGGAGCGTGAATATGAAGAGATCACCTCAATTCAGAAACTGCTGCCGTGGCAGGCCGGGCTGCAGCCGCTGATTAATGAAGGGGCCAACCCGCAAACCAAAGTTATCGCCTTTACCGTGACGGAAGGGGGGTACTACCTGAATACCCGCCATCAGCTGGAAACCAGCAACCCCGATCTGCAGGCTGACCTGAAAGGCGAATGCAAAACTATTTACGGCACCCTCGCGCGAATTCTGGAAAAGCGCATGGCGGACAACGCCGGGCCGCTGACCCTGCTCAACTGCGACAACGTGCGTCATAACGGCGAGCGCTTCCACGACGGGATAGTGGAGTTCCTGCAGCTCACCGGCAAACAGGCGGTGATTGACTGGATGGCGGCCAATACCACCTGTCCGAACACCATGGTGGACCGCATCACCCCGCGTCCGGCGGCCGATCTGCCGGCCCGTATCAAAGCGCAAACCGGCTTTGACGATAAGGCGCCGGTCATGGGCGAGACCTTTATCCAGTGGGTGGTGGAGAACAACTTCCGCGATGCCCGCCCGAATCTGGAAGCGGTCGGCGTGGAGATGGTCGAGTCGGTTATCCCATATGAAGAGGCGAAAATCCGCATCCTGAACGCGTCCCATAGCTGCATTGCGTGGGCGGGGACCTTAATTGGCCAGCAGTATATTCACGAAAGCACGCTCACCGATGTTATCTACGCCATTGCCGACCGCTACGTCACGGAAGATGTGATCCCATGCCTGGGCGATAACGGCATTGATTTGCCGACCTACCGCGATGTGGTACTCAAGCGCTTTACCAACCCGCATATCCAGGACACCAACCAGCGCGTCGCCGCCGACGGTTTCTCGAAAATTCCGGCGATGATCGCCCCAACCCTGCAGGAGTGCTATCAGCGCGGCGTCCGCCCGGAAGCGACCGCCATGCTGCCGGCGCTGTTCTTCGTCTTTATGGAGCAGTGGCATAAGGGAACCCTGCCGTATCAGTACCAGGACGGCATCCTGGATGAGCAGGCGGTGCATGAGATGTATGAGGCTCAGGATCCGCTGGCTGTCTTCGCCCGTGATAAAGCTCTGTTTGGTGACCTGGCCGACAACGCGGATTTCCTGGCGCTGATGCGCGAGAAAGTCGCCGCCGTTTATACGCTGATTAAATAAGAGGTGGCTATGTATCTGGGTATCGATCTTGGCACCTCGGAAGTCAAAGCGCTGGTCATTGATGAGAACAATCAGGTTATCGCCAGCCATAGCGCGCCGCTGAGCATTCAGCGGCCTCATCCGCACTGGTCAGAACAGTCGCCGGAGTTATGGTGGGAGGCGACGGAGTATCTGATGGCCACGCTGCGGGAAAAATGCGCCCAGCACTGGCCGGCCGTCAAGGCGATTGGCCTCTCCGGACAGATGCACGGCGCGGTGTTGCTGGATGAAAAGGGGGAGACGATCCGTCCGGCCATTCTGTGGAACGACACCCGCTGCGCCGCAGAGTGCGCGGAGCTGGAGGAGATGGCGCCGGAGCTGCATCAGGTGGCGGGCAACCTGGCGATGCCCGGCTTTACCGCGCCGAAGCTGCTGTGGGTGCGTCGTCACGAGCCGCAAAACTTTCAGCGCACCGACACGGTGCTGCTGCCGAAGGATTATCTGCGCTACCGGATGACCGGGAAGAAAGTCTCCGATATGTCGGACGCCGCCGGGACGCTGTGGCTGGACGTGGCTAAGCGCGACTGGTCCGATGCGCTGCTGGACAAGTGCGGTCTGTCGCGCAGCCAGATGCCGACGCTGGTGGAAGGCTGCGAGGTTTCCGCCACCCTTGATCCGAAAGTGGCCGAACGCTGGGGGCTGAACGCCTCGGTGGTGGTGGCCGGGGGCGGCGGCGATAACGCGGTCAGCGCCATTGGCGTCGGCGCGGTCTCGCCGGGGGACGCGTTTATTTCGCTCGGCACCTCAGGGGTGCTGTTTGTGGTGACCGACGCCTATCGTCCGGCGCCGCAGTCGGCGGTCCATGCGTTTTGTCACGTTCTGCCGAACCTGTGGCATCAGATGAGCGTGATGCTCAGCGCCGCCAGCTGTTTGCAGTGGTTCTGCCGCCTGACCGGCACCACGGAGGTGGCGCTGCTGGCGGAGATTGCCGAGCTAAGCGAAGAGGAGAAGGCCAACGCGCCGTTCTTCCTGCCCTATCTCTCCGGGGAACGTACCCCGCATAACGATCCTGACGCTCGCGGCATGTTCTGGGGTATGACCCACTCCAGCCTGCGCGCCCAGCTCGGCTACGCGGTGCTGGAGGGGGTGAGCTTTGGCATCAACGACGGCCTGCAGGTATTGAAAGAGAGCGGGACGCCGATCGCGCAGTGCTCGCTGGTGGGCGGGGGCGCCCGCAGTCCGTTCTGGGCCCAGCTGCTGGCCGATATTCTCGCTATGCCGGTGGTGACCCACAAAGGCGGAGAGACCGGCGGCGCGCTGGGCGCGGCGCGGCTGGCCTGCCTGGCGGCGGGCAAACCGGTTGCCGCGGTATGTGAAAAACCGGAAGTGTGGCAGACCTGGCGTGCGGATCCCGTTCGCCACCACACCCTGATGCAACGCTACGCGCAGTTTAAGGCCCTGTATTTAAACGATCTGCACTATCGGCAGCATTAATTTTTATCACCATAACCGCTCCGGTGAACTAACCGGAGCGGCCTCCTGTACCCTGAAAACGAGGTCATTATGTCTATCAATAATAAACAGTGGCTCGGGTTACCCCTGAACCTGCTCTGGGGATACATCGCCATTGCCGTATTTATGACCGGCGACGGTTTTGAATTAGCCTTTCTCTCGCACTATATCAAAGCGCTCGGATTCTCCCCGGCGGAGGCCTCCTTTGCCTTTACCCTCTATGGCCTGGCCGCCGCGCTGTCGGCATGGATCTCCGGCGTGGTGGCGGAAATTATTACGCCGCTGAAAACCATGATGATTGGCTTCGTGCTGTGGTGCGTATTCCACGTGCTGTTCCTCGTTTTCGGCCTCGGTCACGCCAACTATGCGCTGATCCTGGTTTTCTACGGCATTCGCGGCTTCGCGTATCCGCTATTCCTCTACTCGTTTATCGTGGCGATTGTCCATAACGTCAAAAGCGACAACGCCAGCTCGGCCATCGGCTGGTTCTGGGCGGTCTATTCCATCGGCATCGGCGTCTTCGGCAGCTATATTCCGAGTTTCACCATTCCGCACATTGGCGAAATGGGCACCCTGTGGCTGGCGCTGGCCTTCTGCGTTACCGGGGGCGTGATTGCTCTGGCTTCCCTGCGCCATATTAAAACGCCGCAGCATATGCAGAACCTGACCACCCGCGAGAAGTTTGCCGAGCTGGGCCGCGCCGCGACGCTACTCTATACCAACCGCAATATTCTGCTGTCGAGCATGGTCAGGATCATCAATACCCTCTCGCTGTTCGGCTTTGCGGTGATTATGCCGATGATGTTCGTCGATGAGCTGGGCTTTAGCACCTCGGAATGGCTCCAGGTGTGGGCGGTCTTCTTCTTCACCACCATTTTCTCTAACGTGCTGTGGGGCATTCTGGGCGAAAAACTGGGCTGGATGAAGGTGGTGCGCTGGTTCGGCTGCATCGGGATGGCGCTCTCCAGCCTGGCGTTTTACTACATCCCTCAGCACTTTGGCCACAGCTTTGCGATGGCGCTGATCCCGGCCATCGCCCTGGGGATCTTTGTCGCCGCCTTCGTGCCGCTGGCCGCCGTGTTCCCGGCGCTGGAGCCGAAGCACAAAGGCGCGGCGATTTCGGTGTATAACCTGTCGGCGGGGATGTCGAACTTTCTCGCCCCGGCGATCGCCGTGGTGCTGCTGCCGTTCTTCAGCACCATCGGGGTCGTTATCGCCTATACCGCATTGTACGTGGTGGCCTTTTTCCTCTGTGCGTTTATCCGCGTCGAGCAGCCGGGATTTTCCCACAAGGAAGCGTCGGCCAGCGAGCAGGTGGAGTTCTCTTAAGGTGATGCGGCTGGCGTGCCAGGCATGCCAGCCTTAATGAGGTGAATGATGAGTATTCAGGCAGTGATTTTTGACATGGATGGCGTGATTATTGATTCCGAAAGCCTGTGGCGGCAGGCGCAAATCGCCGCCCTCGCGCAGTGGGGGGCGACGGCGAGCGTGGCTGAGTGTGAAACCCTGACCAAAGGCAAGCGCCTCGATGAGATCGCCGGCACCTGGTGCCGCTATTTTCAGCTTAACCTTGCCCCGTCGCTGCTGGAAGACGCCATATTGCAGCGCATCACCGGCCTGATCGCCGCCGAAGGCGAGCCGATGCGCGGGGTGCATGAGGCGTTACGCTATTTTCGCCATGCCGGTTATAAAATTGCCCTCGCCACCTCCTCGTCCCGCCAGGTTATCGCCGCCGTGCTGAACAAGCTCTCGCTCTGGCACTTTTTTGACGTGATCTCCAGCGCGGATGATGAAGCGCAGGGCAAACCGCATCCGGCGGTGTATCTGACGACGTTGGATAAGCTTAATCTCGACGCCAGCCGGTGCCTGGTGATCGAAGACAGCTTCAACGGCTTTCGCGCGGCTCAGGCCGCGGGTATTCCTACGGTGGTGATTGCCGAAGATAGCCAGCACGCGCGTTTTCAGGCCGCCGTGGGCCGCTACCGGGCGCTGCCTGAACTGCTGGAAGTCCTCACCGCCGAGCCAGAGGCGGCGGTTTAAGTAACCATTTGTGGGCGCAGACATTCCCGGGATGTAGCTGGTCGGTTAATCTCTTCTCTGCGCTCACGCCCCATTTATAGCTTTAACACCCTCGGAGGCAGGGGAGCTGTGCCGAACCGGTGTTTTGCCGGGTGGCGGCTGACGCCTGACCCGGCCTACATTGACCCACCCGGCTGGCGCGGCGCTTATCCGTGCTGCATGAGAGCCGCGGACCCCAGGCCCGGCAAGCGCAGCGCCACCGGGCGATGGGCGCCTGTCCGCCTCAGCGCAACAGCGGGCAGTCGGGCGGCAGCCGGCAGCGCAGGGCCGCCGGTAACAGCTCCATGCGGAAAGTTTTGCCGGTCAGCGGCTCGCCGTCGAGGTTAAACGTCATCTCATGGGGGGCGGTGATCTCAAACCAGGAGGAGACGCCGTCGACAATATTCGGCGAGTTTTCCGGATTCGCCAGGGTGCTGAAGAGGGCAGGGATCAGCTCTTCGCCGGTGAAAATGCGCAGATGCAGCAGGCCGTCGTTAATCAACGCCTCCGGACACAGCTGCTGGCCGCCGCCCGCCTGGCGGCCGTTGCCGATGCCGATGACCAGCGCATCGCCCTGCCAGTGAAAGTTCTCTCCGCGGATCTCGCAGCGGTCCGGCTTCAGGGTATCCATGCGCATCAGGCCGTGGATTAAATAAGAGACACCGCCGAGCGCGGCTTTGAGTTTTTCCGGCGTTTCGGTGGTGATCCGGGTGCCGAACCCGCCGGTCGCCATATTAATAAAGCCGGTCTTATCATTAACCCGGGCGATATCTATCGGCACATCGCGGCCGACGATCGCCAGCTTCAGGGCGCTGGCCAGATCCTGCGGAATACCGACGCTGGTGGCGAAGTCGTTGGCCGTGCCCAGCGGTAAAATCCCCAGCGCCATCCTGCTGCCGCGCTCCACCAGCGCCGTCGCCACTTCATTAATGGTGCCGTCGCCGCCGCCGGCGATCACCGTTTCAACGTTCAGCTGCAGGGCTTCATCGATAAACCGCACGGCATCGCCCTTTTCCCAGGTGACGCGGACGTGAATATCGATCCCTTCGTCACGCAACAGGTTAACCGCCTCGCGTAGCTGCGGTTCATTGGCACCTTTGCCGTTAAGGATCAGTAAGCTGGCAGTAAACGTAGACATCATCAAGGGAACCTTTATTGCTCAATGTTGCATAAAGTGTACCGCATGACGCCAGCGAAGGCCGGAGGAGAGACAAAAAAATAAGCCCGCGTAAGGGAGATTACGCAGGCTAAGGAGGTGGTTCCTGGTACAACTAGCATTTATGGGTTATGTTTTTCAGCGAAATGGATGATACCTGTTTCGATCGAAACGGTATGTGATCCGATTCTAATATCCTTACATCGTGAAAAAATAACGCAAATTAACTAGTTACCGTGCGGATTTCTGGTTGTCTGACCAGTAAAGTTGCGCATCAGCAGCGCATACTGCAGGGGCAGGTCATCCGGTACAGGCAACCATACGGTATAGCCGTCGCCCGGGGCCACCGGCATGGCTTCGCCTTTGCCATTTTCCATCTGCTCGAGGGTGAAGTTGACGTTACCCTGCGGGGTCATCAGTTCGAGACTGTCGCCAACGCTGAACTTATTTTTGACCGCCACAGCCGCCAGCGGGCCGTTACGCTCCCCGGTAAATTCGCCGACAAACTGCTGGCGCTCGGAGAGGGAGTAGCCGTACTCGTAGTTCTGATAATCGTCATGGGTATGGCGGCGCAGGAAGCCTTCGGTGTACCCGCGATGGGCCAGTCCTTCCAGCGTTTCCAGCAGGCTGGTATCGAACGGTTTGCCGGCGGCAGCGTCGTCGATCGCCTTGCGGTAAACCTGAGCGGTGCGCGCGCAGTAATAGAAGGATTTGGTGCGGCCTTCGATCTTCAGCGAGTGAACGCCCATCTGGGTCAGACGCTCAACGTGGGCGATAGCCCGCAGATCTTTCGAGTTCATGATGTAGGTGCCGTGCTCGTCCTCGAAGGCGGTCATGTACTCGCCCGGGCGTTTGGCTTCCTCGATCATAAAGACTTTATCGGTCGGCGCGCCGATGCCGAGGGTTGGCTCCACGGTCTGCACCGGGATCGGCTCATATTTGTGGACGATGTTGCCGACGTCGTCCTCTTTGCCTTCCGCCACGTTATATTCCCAGCGGCAGGCGTTGGTGCAGGTGCCCTGGTTCGGGTCGCGCTTGTTGATATACCCGGAGAGCAGGCAGCGGCCGGAGTAGGCCATGCACAGCGCGCCGTGGACGAAAATCTCAATTTCCATCTCCGGCACCTGGCGGCGAATTTCTTCGATTTCATCCAGCGACAGTTCACGCGACAGGATCACGCGGGTCAGCCCCATCTGCTGCCAGAATTTAACCGTCGCCCAGTTGACGGCGTTGGCCTGCACCGAAAGATGGATCGGCATATCCGGAAAGTTTTCCCGCACCAGCATGATTAAACCCGGGTCGGACATGATCAGCGCGTCCGGACCCATCTCCACCACCGGCTTCAGATCGCGAATAAACGTTTTCAGCTTGGCGTTATGCGGGGCGATGTTGACCACCACATAGAATTTTTTACCCAGCGCGTGGGCTTCATTGATGCCGAGCTGCAGATTTTCGTGATTGAATTCGTTGTTACGCACGCGCAGCGAGTAGCGCGGCTGGCCGGCATAAACGGCATCGGCGCCATAGGCGAATGCGTAACGCATATTCTTCAGCGTTCCCGCCGGGGAAAGGAGTTCTGGTTTAAACATGGTGTTCTCGTTCTGATGACAGGTCAGATTCGCCGCACCCGGTGCGGCGAGTTGGGGGAGTGTCCCCACATTAAGGGCGGGCATTGTAGCGCCGCGGCGAAGGGGAGTAAATATCAGATGGGTATCTTTCAGCATGGCTAATTTGTTTGCCATTTTGAACCTGGGCAGTGCTCATACTGACAGCACTAATAACGCCTGGTGGGATAGGCTCTATGGAATTCCCCCGGGTTGCGGCGTAAACGCCTTACCCGGGCTACGGATTGCAGACGGCGGTGAACGTGTAGCCCGGCTAAGCGCAGCGCGAGCCGGGAAAAGGCTAACTACGCCAGCCGGCAGGCGTCGGCTTCCCAGCGGTAGCCAACCCCGTATACGGCGCGGATAAACGACTGTTCGGCGTCCAGCGCCTCCAGCTTGCGCCGCAGGTTCTTGATGTGGCTGTCGATGGTGCGGTCGGTCACTACCCGATAGTCGTCATACAGATGGTTGAGCAACTGTTCGCGGGAGAAGACCTTCCCCGGCTCCTGGGAGAGGGTTTTCAGCAGTCGGAACTCGGCGGGGGTGAGGTCCAGCAGCTTGTCGCGCCATGAGGCCTGAAAACGCCCCTCGTCGACAATCAGCGGGCTCTGGGCGTCCAGCGCCTGCAGGTCGCGCTGCGGCTTGCAGCGGCGGAGAATGGTTTTCACCCGGGCGACCACTTCCCGCGGGCTGTAGGGCTTGCAGATATAGTCGTCGGCGCCGATCTCCAGCCCCAGCAGGCGGTCGATCTCTTCGATTTTCGCCGTCACCATCACCACCGGAACGTCGGAGAAGCGGCGGATTTCCCGGCACAGCGTCAGGCCGTCGGTGCCGGGCAGCATCAGATCCAGCAGGATTAGATCCGGCGGGGTCTGCCGAACGTAAGGCAGGACCTTGTCGCCATGGTTAATCAGCGTAGGCGCATAGCCGGCGGCCTGCAGATAATCAATCAGCAGCTGGCCGAGCTTGGGTTCATCTTCCACGATCAGAATGCGCGGGGTGTTTTCATCTACAGGCAATTCAGTCATACGTCTCTCGGTAAATCATGTTCCAGAGGTAACTCAACTTTAATGCTAACCCCGCCAAAAGGCGAATGGTCGGCGCGCAGGGCGCCGCCGTGGGCCGCTACGATATTGAGGCAAATCGCCAGCCCGAGGCCGGAGCCGCCGCTGGCGCGGTTGCGCGATCCTTCCGCCCGATAAAAGCGTTCGCACAGGCGGGCCAGCTGCTCATCGCTGACCCCGGGGGCGCTGTCGGCGAAGTCGATCACCAGCATCCGTCCGCTGCGGCGGGCGGTAATGTGCAGGCTGCCGCCGCTGTCGGTATAGCGCAGACTGTTCTCCAGCAGATTGTTGAAGAGCTGCATCAGGCGGTCGCGGTCGCCGAAGATCATCGCCTGCTCCGGGAGCGACACCTGAATGCTCAGCTGCCGGCCGGCGAAGCGCTCGCGAAACGCGCCTGCGGCCACCTCCAGCAGGGTGATGATATCCAGCGAGGTTTTCTGGTAGGCCAGCGCGCCCTCATCGGACATCGACAGCTGGTGAAGGTCGTCCACCAGCTTGGTGAGGGTGGCGACCTCGGCCTGCAGGGAGGGAATGGACTCAGGAGTGAAGCGCCGGACCCCGTCCTGAATCGCCTCCAGTTCGCCGCGCAGCACCGCCAGCGGGGTACGCAGTTCATGGGAGATGTCGGCCATCAGATCGCGACGCATCTGCTGGTTGCGCTCCAGGGTGCTGGCGAGCTGGTTAAAATCCTGCGCCAGGCGGCCGAGCTCATCGCCGCCGGTCACCGTCACGCGGGTGGAAAAGTCGCCCGCCGCCAGCTTATGGGTGCCTTCCACCAGCCGCTTCACCGGCGCCAGCAGGCCGCGGGCCAGCGGGAAGGTGGCCAGCGCGGCAAGAAGGGTGGCAAGGGCAACGATCAGCCAGCTGGTGCGCTTCTGCTGCCGGTCGAAGTTAATGTCGGTATTGCGGGTTAGCCGCTCCACCGGCGAGGCGATCACTCTCCCTACCTCCACGCCGTTGACCAAAATGCTGCGCTGGCTGCCGTCCTCCGGCACGCGCTCGCGGGGGCCCACCAGCACGCGGCCAGACTGATCGACCACCCAGAACATGGTGCGCCAGCCGTGGGGCGGCATTTCCGGCCTCGGGCGCGGGCCGTCAGGGGGGCCATCCGGCGGCGGCCCGTCCGGAGCGGCGTCCGGCGCGTCCAACGCCCCCGGCTTCATGGCGTGCCCCGGCGGCGAGCGGTCGTCATTATCCCGTTCGAAGGTGCGCAGCAGCTGGAAGATAAAGCGGTCGTTGTTGCGCAGAAACGCCCAGCTGCCGTGCTGGGCATACTGCTCGCTCAGCGCGTCGCTGAGCATGGTTAACCGCTGCTCATTGCCGCGCTTGATGTAATCGATAAACCCGCGTTCGAAACTGATGCGCACCGCCCAGTGCATGCTGATCAGCAGCACGATGCAGGTGGCGAAAATAGCGAGGAACAGCTTACCGGTAATGCCCGGGCGCCAAAATTTCACGATCCACTCCTGTTGCGTCGACGAATGACGGTATTACTTCCGACGTCATCCGGTACCCGGGAAAAGATGAGCGCTGGCAGGGCGATGATCGCCGCCATGCTCAGATAGGTATAGAGAAAGACCTGATGGGTGCCGGCGGCGTCGAGGCTCAGATGCTGCTGGCCGTACAGCCCCAGCAGCAGCCCGGCGATGGTCACGCCAATACTCATCGACAACTGCATCACCATCGACAGCAGACTGTTGCCGCTGCTGGCCAGATCGTCGGGGAGATCTTTCAGGGTCAGGGTATTCATCGAGGAGAAGCGGCTGGCGTTGATCATCCCCTGCAGAAACAGGATCAGCGGCAGCACATAATACCAGCCCGCCAGGGCGCTAAACATAAACAGCAGGCTGACCGCCGCCAGGCCCAGAGTGCTGGCGACCAGCACCCGACGATAGCCGAAGCGGTTGACCACCTGGACCACGATCCGCTTCATCCCCATGCTGCCGAGCACCATCGGGATCATCATCAGCCCGGCGTGAAAGGGGCTAAAGCCGAGGCCGATCTGTAGAAACACCGGGGTCATAAACGGCAGCATGCCGCTGCCGATGCGCCCGGCGAAGCTGCCGCCGAGGCCAAGGGAGAAGGTGCGGTTGCGAAACAGGTTGAGGCTGAACAGCGCCCGGGCGTTACCGCGGGCATGCCACAGGTACAGCAGCAGGGCGGCGAGGCCGATGGCCACCAGTCCCGCCAGCCAGCGTGTCGATATGCCGAGCCCTTTCTGGCCGTCCAGGGCCAGGGTCAGGGTCGCCATCCCGGCCGCCAGCAGCACAAAGCCGGCGAGATCGAAGCGCCGGGTCTGCATGGTGTAGTTGGGCATCAGGCAGAGGGTGGCGATGGCCCCGACGATCCCCACCGGGATGTTAATAAGGAAGATCCAGTGCCAGGAGGCGTACTCCACCAGCACCCCGCCCAGCGCCGGGCCGAGCAGGGGGCCGACCTGCCCCGGCAGGGTAACGAAGGTCATCGCCGCCATGTACTGATCGCGCGGGACGATCTTCATCACCGTCAGGCGGCCGACCGGCACCATCATTGCGCCGCCGACCCCCTGCAGCACCCGGGCCATCACCAGCTGGTCGAGGGTGCTGGCCTGGGCGCAAAACAGCGATCCGGCGGTAAACAGCACGATGGCGGTAAAGAAAATATTGCGCACCCCGACCCGGTCGGCCAGCCAGCCGCTGGCCGGGAGCATCACCGCCACCGTCAGGACATAGGAGACGATGATCATATGCATATGCAGCGGACTCTCCCCGAGGCTTTTGGCCATCGAGGGGAGGGCGGTGTTGACAATGGTGGTGTCCAGCGACTGCATAAAGAAGCCGAACGCCACTATCCATAGCTGCCAGCGCACGCTGGCCGGGAGGTCTGTCATCTTATTCGCTTACCGGTTGAGTGGAATGACGCGAAAAACGCAGCCGCAAACGGTCAAAGAAAAGATAGACCACCGGCGTGGTGTAGAGCGTTAACAGCTGGCTCATCACCAGACCGCCGACGATGGTGATCCCCAGCGGCTGGCGCAGCTCGGAGCCGTCGCCGCCGGAGAGCACCAGCGGCAGGGCGCCGAACAGCGCGGCGAGGGTGGTCATCATAATCGGCCGGAAACGCAGCAGGCAGGCCTGGAAAATCGCCTCTTCCGGCGTCAGGTTGCCGGTGCGCTGCGCCTCAAGGGCAAAATCAACCATCATGATGGCGTTTTTCTTCACGATGCCAATTAATAACATGATCCCGATAAGGGCGATGAGGCTGAACGGGGCATCGAATATCTCCAGCGCCAGCAGCGCGCCCACCCCGGCGGAGGGCAGCGTCGAAAGGATGGTCAACGGATGCACATAGCTCTCGTAGAGCATCCCCAGCACGATATAGACCGTGGCGATGGCCGCGAGGATCAGGATCACCTGCGCGTTCATGGTCTGCTGGAACACCTGAGCGGTACCGGCAAAGGAGCCGCGTACGGTGGACGGCACCCCGAGCTGGGTCATCGCGCGGTTAATCGCCTCGCTGGCTTCTGACAGCGAGCGGCCGGTGGGCAGGTTAAAGGAGATAGTGGACGCCGCCGACAGCCCCTGGTGGTTCACCGACAGCGGGGCGTTGGCCGGCTGCCATTTGGCGAAGTAGGCCAGCGGGATCGGCTTGCCCTCGCTGTTGATGACAAACATCTTATCCAGGGCGCTGACGTCCTGGGTATAGGCCGGGTCGACCTGCATCACCACTTTATACTGGTTCAGCGGCTGGTAGATGGTGGAGATCTGCCGCTGGCCGAAGGCGTTGTTCAGCAGGTTGTTGGCGTCCTGAACGCTGATGCCAAGGCGCGACATGGTATCCCGGTCATAGACCAGGTCCATTTCGGCGCCATTATCCTGCTGATCCGAGTTGACGTCCGCCAGCTCAGGCAGCGCCGCCAGCGCTTTGCGGATCTTCGGCTCCCATTCGCGCAGCGCCGACAGGTCATCGGACAGCAGGGTGTACTGATAGCTGGCGTTCGACTGCCGGCCGCCGACGCGGATATCCTGCACCGCCATCAGGAACAGATTGGCCCCGGGCTCGTTGGCCAGCTTTTTGCGCAGCCGGTGGATGTGCAGATCCAGCGCCCGCGGGTTCGGCTCCGCGTCGGGGCCCCAGACCCGCTCATACAAAATATCACGGTAGAGCGCCTGTCCCCGCGCCCGCACCAGAACCAACAGCAGCGTAAACTCCCGCGGGGTCAGCTCCACCGCGCGCCCGTTTTGGGTCACGGTGCGGTTGTCCGGGTCTACCTCGGCATCGAACACCCGCAGCGTCGCCGCCCGCCGCCCGGTGTGGCGCAGAAGTCCCTCGACCCGGGCCAGCAGCTCTGCCGGGGCAAACGGCTTGACGATGTAGTCATACGCGCCCAGCTTCAACCCGCGCACCCGGTCCGCCACGGCGTTTTTCGCCGTCAGAAAGATGACCGGCGTGCCGGTTGGCGCAATGTAGTCCATCAGTGCAAAGCCGTCCACGCCCGGCAGCATGACGTCCAGCAGCACCAGCTCCGGGGTCTCGGTCTGCAAAGCCTCCCAGAAGGCGGCTCCGTCCTCAAAGCCCCGGGCACCCAAGCCGGTGGAGTTCAGGGCATACAGCTCGATCTCCCGAATCCCGGCATCGTCCTCTACGCACCAGATCATACGCTTCTCCTTATGTCAGTGTGATTTCGTCCTTGTGCACGCCGGTGACGGAGTAGATGACCCACTCGGCAATGTTGGTGGCGTGGTCTCCGATTCGCTCATAGTATTTGGCGATCATCAGCAGGTCAAGGGCGTATTCGCCCTCTGTGGGCGCGGCGGCAATGCGGCTGATGAGGCTCTGCTTGATGCGGGCGAAGCAGTCATCCACGTAATCGTCATCGGCGATGACCTTTTTCGCTAAGATTATATCACATTTTACATAGGCGTCTACACTTTCCGTCACCATTTGAATCACGGCCCGGGCCATTTCACGGAAAACGGCGTCATTTTCCGCCTGCCGGTCCTCCAAAAAGGCGATGATCTCGGCAATATCCTCCGCCTGATCGCCGATTCGCTCCATGTCGGTGATCATTTTCAAAGCGGCGGAGATCTGCCGCAGGTCACGGGCCACGGGCTGCTGCTGGAGCAGCAGCCGCAGACAAAGGCTCTCAATGTCCCGCTCCTTGCGGTCGATCTCACTGTCCACCGGCGCGACCTTTTTCGCCAGCGTCCGGTCGTTCTCTGTCAGGGCCTTGGAGGCCAGCGCGATGACCTCCTCGCACAGCGCGCCCATGCGGATCATTTCGCTGTTGAGTACGTTCAGCTGTTCATCAAACCGGTTTCTCATTATCCAAACCTCCCCGTGATGTAATCCTCGGTGCGTTTGTCCTGCGGCTGGGAGAACATTTGCTCTGTCTGGC
>OLFT01001901.1_pt1 | contig 19755 bp, 16 predicted proteins | sample 1604921 | NCBI WGS metagenome assembly OLFT01 (sample SAMEA3888897, study PRJEB22519) | human gut metagenome | biome: human gut; feature: human-associated habitat; material: faeces | place: Denmark | collected 2013 | reverse complement strand
GATGAGCCTGTGAGAGGGCCCTGTAGGCCGGGTAAGGCGACAGCCGCCACCCGGCGAAATTACAGGTACCGTGCCTGATATCTTGCCCGGCGGCGCTGCGCTTGCGCGGGCCTACGGGGGATGAGCCTGTGAGAGGGCCCTGTAGGCCGGGTAAGGCGACAGCCGCCACCCGGCATAACGGCTGGATCCGGGTCGATAACTACCCGGACTCGCGCGAAGGCCGCGTCCGGGCTACCGGTTAGGATGAAGGATAACAGCCGCCAGCGCTCAGCGTCGGGAGCGCACCACCTGGTAGCGGCGGGTGAAATACTCCACCGGCGCGCTCCAGACGTGAACCAGACGGGTGAACGGGAAGATCAGGAAGATGGTCATCCCCAGCACCAGGTGGACGCGGTAAATCCAGGCCACGCCGTCCAGATGCGCCGAGGCGCCGCCGTGGAAGGTGACCACCGCCTGCGCCCAGTCCACCAGCTTGAGCATTTCGCTGCCGTCCGGATGCTGGGCGGAGAAGGGGATCGTCGTCAGCCCCAGCGCGCACTGAATCAGCAAAATGCACAGGATCAGAATATCTGCCGTGGTGGAGGTGGCGCGAATGCGCGGGTTGGTCAGGCGGCGCGCCAGCAGACCGATGCCGCCCACCAGGGTGAGCACCCCACACACGCCGCCGAGGATCATCGCCATCAGCTGCTTCTGCGACATCGGCAGGAACCACGAGTAGACCCAGTGCGGGGTCAGCATGCCAAAGAGATGGCCGAAAAAAATGCCGAGAATGCCGATATGAAACAAGTTCGACCATAGCACCATCCCGCGTTTATCCAGCATCTGGCTGGATGACGCGCGCCAGGTATACTGCCCATAGTCGTAGCGTAGCCAGCTGCCAAGCAGAAACACGGCGCCGCAAAGGTAAGGGTAGATATCGTAAAAGAAGACGTTCAGATACTGGATCATTTCGGGCCTCCGGCGCGGATGTCGACGTACAGCGGCGCCACATCCTGGCTAAAGCGTCGTTGATAAGCTTGCATAGGCGAGCTGTCGCAAGCGGTCGCATTATCTTCAATAAACTTCACCTGCTCTTCTTCCCACACTTCGTCCAGCGCCTGAGAGGTATCGTCGCGCTTTTCTCCCGCCACCTGTTTGGTGACACTGTCACTGGTGAGCGGGCTTTTTGCCAGTTCCAGTAGAGCGTCAAATAGTTGATAATACGAGCATTCTCGTTGCTTCAGGCGGCCGCCGATCAGCGCCAGAATCGGCGCGATATTCTGGAGCCCTTCGCGGGCGTCGGCGAGGGGTAAAATACTGAGATACTCCAGATACAGCGGCAGATAGTCGGGCAGTTCACGGCAATCGATCAGCAGACCTGCCTGCTGATACTGATTCATCAGGTCCACCATCGCCTGGCCACGGTCGCGGGACTCAGCATGCACATGTTCAAACAGCAGCAGCGAGGTGGCGCGCCCTCGCTCGAACACCTCGCACCAGTCGGCCTGGCGATCCAACAGCGGCGCCGCCAGCAGCTCCCCGACAAAGGGCGTCAGGGAAGGGATATCGGCGCTGACCAGCGCCAGGGCTTCGTCGCGGTTCTCCCACAGCACCTCGTCGGGATACTCCAGCAGCAGACCGAGCACTTTCAGGATCCGCATCACTCTCCCTCCCCATGCTTACGCACGCCGCTGACGTCGATGGCGTCAATCCGCCGGCTGTTAAACAGGTTGAATTTCGTATCTGACCCGTGGCAGCCGTCGCCGAAGGTAAAGCCGCAGCCGTTGCGTTCCGGGAAGGCGTCCTCCGCCAGTTCGCGATGGCTGGTGGGGATCACGAAGCGGTCTTCGTAGTTGGCGATCGCCAGATAGCGATACATCTCTTCGACCTGCTCAACGCTGAGTCCCACCTCTTCAATTGCCCGGGTATCGGTCACGCCCTCAACGGTTTGCGAGCGCTTGTAGTGGCGCATCGCCATCATCCGTTTCAGCGCGCGCAATACCGGCCCGGTATCCCCGGCGCTCAACAGGTTCGCCAGGTACTGGACCGGAATGCGCAGGCTCTCAACCGCCGGCAGGATGGCGCCGTTGTTGGGCAGGCCGCCGGCGTCGGCAACCGACTGGATCGGCGACAGGGGCGGCACATACCAGACCATCGGCAGGGTGCGATACTCCGGATGCAGCGGCAGGGCCAGCTTCCAGTCCATCGCCAGCTTATAGACCGGCGATTTCTGCGCCGCCTCAATGACATTGTGGGGGATGCCTTGTTTTAACGCTTCCTCGATGACCGCCGGATCGTTTGGATTAAGGAATACCTCGCACTGGCGCTCATAGAGGTCGGTTTCATGCTCGGTGCTGGCAGCTTCTTCGATACGGTCGGCGTCATACAGCAAGACGCCGAGATAGCGGATGCGCCCGACGCAGGTTTCGGAGCACACCGTTGGCTGCCCGGACTCAATGCGCGGATAGCAGAAGATGCATTTTTCCGACTTACCGCTCTTCCAGTTAAAGTAGATTTTTTTATATGGACAGCCGCTGATGCACATCCGCCAGCCGCGGCATTTGTCCTGGTCTATCAGCACGATGCCATCTTCCTCACGCTTGTAGATGGCGCCGCTCGGGCAGGTGGCCACGCAGCTCGGGTTGAGGCAGTGCTCGCACAGGCGCGGGAGGTACATCATAAAGGTGTTTTCGAACTGGCCGTACATCTCTTTCTGCATGGCTTCGAAGTTACGGTCGCGGGCGCGTTTCTCGAACTCACCGCCGAGCAGTTCCTCCCAGTTCGGGCCCCAGTCAATTTTATCCATCCGCTCGCCGCTGATCAGCGAGCGTGGGCGGGCGGTAGGCAGATATTTTCCCTCCGGCGCGTTGTGCAGATGCTGGTAATCGTAGGTGAAGGGTTCGTAGTAATCGTCAATCGCCGGCAGCACCGGGTTGGCGAATATCTTCGACAGCACGCTAACCCGATTGCCGAGGCGGGGCGTCAGTTTACCGCTGATGCCGCGGATCCAGCCGCCTTGCCACTGCTCCTGGTCTTCCCAGTTTTTTGGGTAGCCAATGCCCGGTTTGGTTTCCACATTATTGAACCACGCGTACTCCATGCCCTCCCGGCTGCTCCAGACGTTTTTACAGGTGACCGAGCAGGTGTGACAGCCGATGCATTTGTCCAGATTCAGCACCATTCCAACCTGAGAACGGATTTTCATTTTTTCGCCTCCTGTACCTGATCGCGACCTTCGTCATCCAGCCAGGCAATATTTTTCATTTTGCGGATCATGATGAACTCGTCGCGGTTGGAGCCGACGGTGCCGTAGTAGTTAAAGCCATAGGCCAGCTGGGCGTAGCCGCCGATCATGTGCGTCGGCTTCGGGCAGACGCGGGTGACGGAGTTATGAATGCCGCCGCGGCGGCCGGTCACTTCCGAACCCGGGATGTTCATAATCCGCTCCTGAGCGTGATACATCATGGTCATCCCCGGCGGCACGCGCTGGCTCACCACCGCCCGGGCGGTGAGGGCGCCGTTGGCGTTGAACGCTTCAATCCAGTCGTTATCTTCAATGCCCAGCTCTCTGGCGTCAGTTTCACTGAGCCAGACGATCGGCCCGCCGCGCGACAGCGTCAGCATCAGCAGGTTTTCGCTGTATGTGGAGTGGATCCCCCATTTCTGGTGCGGGGTCAGGAAGTTCAGCGCTTTCTCCGGAAAACCGTTCGGCGGCACGGCCTTCATCTGGCTGACGCTGCGGGTATCAATGGGCGGGCGATAAGCCACCAGGCTTTCGCCGAAAGCCCGCATCCACGGATGGTCCTGATACAGCTGTTGCCGCCCGGAGAGGGTGCGCCACGGGATCAGTTCGTGCACATTGGTATAACCGGCGTTGTAGGAGACGTGCTCGCTTTCCAGTCCGGACCACGTTGGGCTGGAGATGATCTTGCGCGGCTGCGCCTGAATATCGCGGAAGCGGATCTTCTCATCCTCTTTATTCAGCGCCAGATGAGTGTGGTCGCGACCGGTAAATTCTCCCAGCGCCTGCCAGGCTTTCACCGCCACCTGGCCGTTGGTTTCCGGCGCGAGGCTGAGAATAACTTCGGAGGCGTCAATGGCGCTGTCGATCCGCGGCCGGCCTTTGGCCGGACCGTCCTGCTTGAGGTAGTTAAGCTTGCCGAGGAAATCGACTTCGCTTTGCGTATTCCACGAGATGCCTTTTCCGCCGTTGCCAAGCTTATCGAGCAGCGGCCCGAGAGAGGTGAAGCGTTCCCAGGTGGCGGGATAGTCGCGCTCCACCAGGGCAATCGACGGAGCGGTTTTCCCGGGGATCAGATCGCATTCGCCCTTGCGCCAGTCAAGCACCTCGAACGGCTGCGCCAGCTCAGCCGGAGAGTCATGCTGCAGCGGGACCAGCACCACGTCGGTCTCTTTCCCGAGATGGCCGACGCAGACCTGCGAGAAGGATTTGGCGATATCTTTGTAAATCTCCCAGTCGCTCTTTGCCTCCCACGCCGGGTCGACGGCGGCGGAAAGCGGGTGGATAAACGGATGCATATCCGAGGTGTTCATATCGTCTTTTTCGTACCAGGTGGCGGTCGGTAGAACAATATCGGAAAAGAGACAGGTACTGGACATGCGGAAATCCAGCGTCACCAGCAGGTCGAGTTTGCCCTCGATAGCCGCCGTCTGCCACTCGACTTCCTCAGGTTTCACCTCATCGCTGGCGCCCAGTTCATCCCCCTGAATACCGCTGTCGGTCCCAAGCAGGTACTTCAACATGTACTCATGCCCCTTACCGGACGATCCCAGCAGGTTAGAGCGCCAGATAAACAGGTTCCGCGGATGGTTTTTACCGCTGTCCGGCTGCTCGGCGGCAAAGCGGATCTCGCCGGATTTTAGCGACCGCACCGTGAACTCCGAGGGCGATAGCCCGGCGGCCTCGGCCTGCTGCTTGATGGTCAGCGGGTTGACGTTGAGCTGTGGCGCAGAAGGCAACCAGCCCATCCGTTCCGCGCGGACGTTGAAGTCGATAAGGCTGCCGCTAAATTTGCTGGCGTCGGCCAGCGGCGACAACAGCTCCTGCGCGGTCAGTTTTTCATAGCGCCACTGGCTGGCGTGATTGTAGAAATAGGAGGTGCTGTTCATTTGCCGCGGCGGGCGGTTCCAGTCCAGCGCGAACGCCAGCGGCAGCCAGCCAGTCTGTGGGCGCAGCTTCTCCTGACCAACATAGTGCGACCAACCGCCGCCGCTCTGGCCGACGCAGCCGCAGAACACCAGCAGGTTAATCATCCCCCGGTAGTTCATATCCATGTGGTACCAGTGGTTTACCCCGGCGCCGAGGATAATCATCGAACGGCCATGGGTTTTATGTGCCGTATCGGCGAACTCGCGGGCGATTTGTTCGATATGCTGGCGCGGCACGCCGGTGATCTGCTCCGCCCACGCCGGGGTATAGGCTTTAACCTCGGCGAAATCTTTCGCCGCATTGACATCATCAAGCCCTCGGTCCAGGCCGTAGTTAGCCAGAATCAGGTCATATACGCTGACCACCAGGCCGCTTTCGCCACTGGCCAGCGTCAGCTGTTTCACCGGGAGCGGATGAAGGGTTACCGGTGCCTGCGGCACGCTGCGGAAATGCGGGTTTTCATTGCCGCCGAAGTAGGGGAAGGCGACTGACGCCACGCTGTCGCGAATATCCAGCAGAGACAGCGTGAGCTCCACCGTTTTGCCGTCAGCCAGCGGTTCGAGATTCCATTTCCCTTTTTCGCCCCAGCGAAAGCCGATGGAACCGTTTGGCGCCACCAGTTCGCCGTCGGCGGTGCAGGCGACGGTTTTCCATTCCGGGTTATTCGTTTCGCCCAGTCCATCCAGCAGGTCGGAGGCGCGCAGCATGCGGCCTGGCACATAGCTGCCATCGTCGCGCGGCTCAAGCATCACCAGCATCGGCATGTCGGTATAGGTGCGGCAGTAGTTAAGAAAGTAATCGCTCGGGTTATCAAGGTGGAAGGCTTTGAGGATGACGTGGCCCATGGCCATCGCCAGCGCGCTGTCGGTACCTTGCTTCGGCGCCAGCCAGTGGTCGCACAGTTTGGCCACTTCCGAATAGTCCGGGGTGATGGCGATGGTTTTGGTGCCTTTGTAGCGTACTTCGGTGAAGAAGTGGGCATCCGGGGTCCGGGTCTGCGGCACGTTGGAGCCCCAGGCGATAATGTAGCTGGCGTTGTACCAGTCGGCGGATTCCGGCACGTCGGTCTGCTCGCCCCAGGTCATTGGCGAGGCCGGGGGCAGATCGCAGTACCAGTCGTAGAAGCTGAGGCAGGTGCCGCCGATAAGGGATAAATAGCGGGTACCCGCCGCGTAGGAGACCATCGACATCGCCGGGATCGGAGAGAACCCGGCGACACGGTCCGGGCCGTAGTGTTTGATGGTCCAGACGTTGGCGGCGGCGATGAGCTGATTCAGCTCTTTCCAGCTGGAGCGGACAAAGCCGCCTTTGCCGCGCGCCGCTTTATAGCTGGTGGTTTTGGCCGGATCCTGCATGATGCTATCCCAGGCCTGCACCGGGTCGGGAAACTGCGCCAGTGCTTCGCGCCACAACGCAATCAGCCGTTTACGCGCCAGCGGGTACTTCAGACGGTTGGCGCTATAGAGATACCAGGAGTAGCTGGCGCCTCGCGGGCAGCCGCGTGGTTCATGGTTCGGCAGATCCGGGCGGGTACGCGGATAATCGGTCTGCTGGGTTTCCCAGGTCACCAGACCGTTTTTGACATAAATTTTCCAGCTGCAGGAGCCGGTGCAATTCACGCCGTGGGTGGAGCGGACAATTTTGTCGAACTGCCAGCGTTGACGGTAGCTGTCTTCCCAGTCACGGTTGTTGTTGTAGACCTGACCGTGGCCGTTGGCAAAGGTTTCGCCTTTCTGCTTAAAGTAGCGAAAGCGATCCAGTAGTTTACTCATGACATTTCTCCTGCTCCGATGATGTCCGGCATCGTGCCACCCGGCCGGATGAGCGAACGAACGCGTACGCCGGATAAGGCGGAAGCCGCCATCCGGCAGATAAATCGTTATGGTTAAGCGGGTTTACGTCGGCCGTAGACCAGCCAGGTCACCAATACGCAAACCACGTAAAAAACGAAGAAGACCTTCATCGCCCCGACCGGCGAACCGGTCATCGCCAGCGAGGTGCCGAAGGCTTTCGGGATAAAGAAGCCGCCGATGGCGCCAATTGCCGAGATAAAGCCCAGCGCGGCAGCGGTATCGGTTACGGCTTCATGCTGCGCTTCTTCTTCGCTGCCGCCGCGCTGCCTCACGCTCTCGATGGTGAGCTGACGGAAGATGACGGCGATCATCTGGAAGGTGGAGCCGCTGCCGAGCCCGGCGGTTAAGAACAGCCCCATAAACACCACGTAGAAGGCGAGGAAGCTACCGGATCCGCTGCCCGGCAGGGTGAGGAACAGCAGACCGGTAAAGAGCGCCATCAGCACGAAATTGACCAGCGTCACCCGCACACCGCCCAGACGGTCGGAGATGATCCCGCCGAATGAGCGCGCCAGCGCGCCAATAAACGGTCCAAAGAAAGCCAGCTTGAGAATGTCGACCGCAGGAAACTGGGTTTTCGCCAGCATGGCGAAGCCGGCGGAGAAGCCGATAAATGAGCCGAAAGTCGCCAGATAGAGCAGGCTCAACAGCCACATATGCGGGCGCTTGAGTACGGGAAGCTGATCGCGAATCGAGGCCTTCGAACTGGCGATATCATTCATACCGAACCAGGCGGCAGCGGTGGCAAGCAGCAGGAGGGGTACCCAGACGAGCGCCGCATTACTCAGGGCCATGGTCGAGCCATCGGGATGGGTGACGCCATGGACGCCGAGGAAGGTGAAGATCGGCAGGAAGATCACCGCCGGGGCGACCATCTGCATCACGCTGACCCCGAGATTGCCCAGGCCGCCGTTGACCCCCAGCGCGCTGCCCTGTTTGGCTTTGGGAAAAAAGAAACTGATATTTCCCATACTGGAAGCAAAATTAGCCCCGGCAAAACCGCACAGCAGCGCAATAACAATAAATACCCAGAATGGAGTAGCACTATTCTGGATCGCCACGCCTAACCAAATACAAGGCACAATTAGGATCACTGTACTTAATACGGTCCAGTAGCGCCCGCCGAAGAGGGGTACCATAAAGGAGTAGGGGACCCGTAATATCGCGCCGGAAAGTGAAGGAAGTGCGGTTAATAAAAAAAGCTGGTCGGTAGTGAAATGAAAACCGACCTTATTAAGGTTGACCGCCACGGCGCTGAATAACATCCATACGCAGAAGGCAAGTAGTAAGCAGGTGACTGATATCCAGAGGTTTCTTCTCGCAATGGCCTGACCCTTGTTTTCCCAGAAGGCCTTATTTTCCGGCCGCCAGTTTTTCAAAAGGTAATGATTCTCTTTCTCATTTTGTACCGACATATTGCCCTCTAATTGCCCGGAATGGAGTAAATAAATAAGGTCAACAGCTGAATACAAGGTGACGGTGAATAACCCTTAATTGGCGTTATCTAAAAAGCGTAGATAAAAAAAACGTGCTGTCGGAGAGCACGTGGAGAGCGTAGCGGGATTAATTGTTACTAAATGTAAAATTTAACTAAAATAACTCCAGCGTAATCATCTTATTGACGTAACGGCTAAACGCCGTCTCGTCCAGGGTTTGGGTGCCGAGGGCGTAAATCCCGTCGAGGCCGCACACCAGGGCGATAAAACGCCAGGCGATATCCACCGGCGGCTCGCTCGAGTGAAACTCACCGCAGGCGAGGCCCTGTTCCACGATCGCCACGGTCTCGGCATGCCACATGGTCATGGTCAGCAGGTAGGCCGCTTTGATGTCCGGGTCGCTGTCGGCCAGCACCTGGCCCTCCCGCCACAGGCGGATATAGGGTTCCAGCCGGCCATCCTCGCTGCCGATCATCGAGAATAACCGCTCGCGCCAGCTGGCATCCTCCGCCACCAGCGGCATGTCGAGCATCTCGCGGATAAGACGGATGAACACCTGGGACTTCAGCTCGCCGATGGAGGCGAAGTGGTGGTGCAGTTGCCCGGCGGCCACCTGCGCCTCGCGGGCGATCTGCCGGACGGTCATGGCGCTGAAGCCGCCGCGCAGCGCCAGGCGCATGGCGGCCTGCATAATTCCTTCCCGTCGCTCATCCCGCTGTAAATAGTGCATAGAACCCCGCTGATATCTGGCTTTGGCCGAGTGTAACAAAAAGTTGGACATGTGTTCAACAATCCGGCAGGATCGCCATCCTGGACATGTGTCCAAGTTCTAACATTGAGGTACACGCTATGTCACGGCAATGGATGACGCTGATGGCGATTTTGCTGGTTTATATTCCGGTGGCGATTGACGCCACGGTGTTGCATGTGGCCGCGCCGACCCTCAGCGTCGCGCTGGGCAGCAGCGGTAATGAGCTGTTGTGGATCATTGATATCTATTCATTGGTGATGGCCGGGATGGTGCTGCCGATGGGCGCCCTTGGCGATAAAATCGGCTTTAAACGTCTGCTGCTGCTCGGCAGCGCTATTTTTGGCATCGCCTCGCTGTGCGCCGCGCTGTCGCCGACCGCCCTGACGCTGATTGCCTCCCGCGCCCTGCTGGCGGTGGGGGCGGCGATGATCGTTCCGGCGACGCTTGCCGGGATCCGCAGCACCTTCGCCGAGGCCAGCCAGCGCAATATGGCGCTGGGGCTGTGGGCGGCGGTGGGCTCCGGCGGCGCGGCCTTTGGCCCGCTGGTGGGCGGCATGCTGCTGGAGCATTTCTACTGGGGATCGGTGTTCCTGATCAACGTGCCGATTGTGCTGGTGGTTATCGCCATTAACGCGAAAGTGGTGCCGCGCCAGCCCGCGCGCCGCGACCAGCCGCTGAACCTGCTGCAGGCGCTCATTTTGATTGCGGCGATCCTGATGCTGGTGTTTAGCGCCAAATCGGCCCTGAAGGGCCAGCTGGCGCTGTGGCTTACCGCGCTGGTGGCGATCGGCGGGGCGGCGATGCTGACCTGGTTTATCCGCAAACAGCTGTCGGCGGCCCGGCCGATGGTGGATATGCGCCTGTTCACCCATCGCATTATTTTAAGCGGGGTGATGATGGCGATGACGGCCCTGATTACCCTGGTGGGTTTTGAGCTGCTGATGGCGCAGGAGCTGCAGTTTGTGCATCAGAAAACGCCGTTCGAGGCGGGGATGTTTATGCTGCCGGTGATGGTGGCCAGCGGCTTTAGCGGGCCGATTGCCGGGATGCTGGTGTCGAAGCTCGGACTGCGCGAGGTGGCTACCGGCGGGATGTTGCTGAGCGCCTTCAGCTTTCTGGGCCTGGCGCTGACCGATTTCAGCATTCAACACTGGCTGGCCTGGGGGCTGATGACGCTGCTGGGCTTTAGCGTCGCCAGCGCGCTGCTGGCCTCCAGCTCCGCCATTATGGCGGCGGCGCCGAAGGAGAAAGCGGCGGCGGCCGGGGCGATCGAACCCATGGCCTATGAGCTGGGCGCCGGACTCGGCATTGCGCTGTTCGGCCTGATCCTCACCCGCAGCTACAGCGCCACCATTGTGCTACCGTCCGGGCTGAATGAGACGATGGCGCAGCAGGCGTCGTCATCGATCGGCGAGGCGGTCAGCCTGACCCAGGCGCTGCCCGCCGGGGTGGCGGAGGCGCTAATGGCGGCGGCGAAGGCGGCCTTTACCCAGGCGCACAGCCTGGTGCTGGCGACAGCGGGGGTCATGCTTCTGCTGCTGGCCGCCGGGATCTGGCGCAGCCTCGCCACGGCGACGAAGCCGCCGTCGGCGCTATAGCTGTAGCGACAGGTCCATCGCCGCGCGGCGTAGCGGGGCGAGGGCCTTCTCTTTTAACGCCGCGGCGCTGACCGTCGCGGCCGGCACCCCGACATTCAGCGCGGCCACCACCTGGCCATGACGCGACAGCACCGGCACCGCCAGCGAGCACAGGCCCACCTCTATCTGGCGGTCGGCGAGGGCATAGCCCTGCATGCGCACCCGATCAATCTCCGCGCGTAGCCCGGCCATATCGCACAGGGTGTGTGGGGTGTAGCGAATGAGCACGGCGCGTGACAGTGTCACCTCCAGCTGCTCCTCCGGCAGCGCGCTGAGCAATACCCGACCCATCGACGTCGCCCAGGCCGGCAGACGGCTGCCGCGTCCGAGATCGACGCTCAGTAAATTATTCACCGCGGCGCGGGCGATATAGAGCACGTTATCCCCATCGAGCGTCGCCGCCGAACAGGATTCGCCGAGGGCTTTGCCGAGGCTATCCAGCGCCGTCTGCGCCACTTTCGCCAGTGGGGTGCCGGCGAGATAGGCATGGCCCACCGCCAGCACCCGGGGCAACAGCTCATAATGGCGGCCATCCGGGCTATGGACCATGCCCAGCGCGGCGAGGGTATACAGGCAGCGGCGTACCGCCGCGCGGGAAATTTGCGTTTTCTGGCTTAACTGGGAAATGGTCAGCCGCTGACGCTGCGGGGTAAAGGCGTTAAGCACCTCCAGCCCGCGAGCCAGAGACAGCATAAAGTTGGGATCGTGCTCGGCCTGCCTGGCGCTTAGGGTGGTGGGGGTATGGTCACGCATGGATTCCCTCTCCGTTGCATTGCAAAGCTCACGGGGCATCACTATACCGTGCGCAAACCGCACCGTCCTGAATTGTGCCGGTTTTACCACCGCGATCACATTATTAACCGCCTTTTAACAAACGTGCCGATAATCGCACAACATTTCGATTATCGCCGTTGACCCCCCGCCAGACCGAACCCTATTGTCAATGGCACAGCCCTCCCCGTTATGGATGTGGGTACAAAAAGTTATACATCTCATCAGGAAGCGAAAATGACTGCCACCGTAGAAGGTATTGAGAGCTGGATTGTGGATGTCCCAACCATCCGGCCACATAAATTGTCGATGACCACCATGGGATGTCAGACGCTGGTGATTGTGCGCCTTACTCGCTCCGACGGCATCTGCGGCATTGGCGAGGCCACCACCATCGGCGGCTTGAGCTATGGCGTCGAGAGCCCGGAGGCTATCTCGTCGGCGATAACGCATTACCTGACGCCGCTGCTGCTGGGGCAACCGGCCGATAACCTGAATGCGCTGACCGCCCGCATGAACAGCGCCATTAAAGGCAACACCTTTGCGAAGTCCGCCATTGAAACCGCGCTGTTGGATGCGCAGGGCAAAGCGCTGGGCCTGCCGGTGTCGGCGCTGCTCGGCGGCGCGCTGCAAACGTCCTTGCCGGTGCTGTGGACGTTAGCCAGCGGCGATACCGCAAAAGATATTGCCGAAGGGGAAAAATTGTTAGCAGAGGGCCGCCATCGGGCATTCAAGCTGAAAATTGGCGCCCGCGAATTAGCTACCGACCTGCGCCATACCCGCGCCATTGTGGAAGCGTTAGGGGATCGCGCCAGCATCCGCGTCGACGTCAACCAGGCCTGGGACGCCGCGACCGGCGCGAAAGGCTGCCGCGAGCTGGCGGCGATGGGCGTCGACCTCATCGAACAGCCGGTCAGCGCCCACGACAACGCGGCGCTGGTGCGGTTGAGCCAGCATATTGAAACCGCGATCCTCGCCGACGAAGCGGTAGCCACCGCTTACGATGGCTATCAACTGGCGCAGCAGGGCTTTACCGGCGCTTACGCGCTGAAAATAGCCAAGGCCGGCGGACCGAATAGCGTACTGGCGCTGGCTCGCGTCGCCCAGGCGGCGGGGATTGGCCTGTATGGCGGCACCATGCTGGAGGGGACCGTGGGGACTGTCGCCTCGCTGCATGCCTGGTCGACGCTGCCGCTGCAGTGGGGCACCGAGATGTTCGGCCCGCTGTTGCTGAAAGACGATATCGTCCGCGTACCGCTCTCCTTTGCCGACGGCGAGGTGGCGCTCCCGCAAACCCCGGGTCTTGGCGTCGAGCTGGATGAAGACAAACTGCGTTTTTACACCCGCCAGGCGTAGCGGGTAACAGGAGAAACACATGCTATTTAAAGTGGAGATGACCGTGAATATTCCGCTTGGTTTTCCCGTCGCCGAAGCGGAGGAAATAAAGCAACGCGAAAAAACCTATTCACAACAATTACAGCGGGAAGGCAAATGGCGACATATCTGGCGCGTCGCCGGTCTTTACGCCAATGTCAGTATTTTCGATGTCAACGATGCCGAAGAGTTACATCAAATATTAATGGGATTGCCGCTGTATCCTTTTATGGATATTCGCGTCGAGGCGCTGTGCCGTCATCCCTCGTCTGTTCGTGACGACGATAGCTAATAATAATAACACCTGACCTCATGCCGGGGTGACCCGGAAAATACCCTACAACGATAAGAGAGAATAATGATGAGTAATGCTTTCGTACAACAAGAAGCCGTGCAGAAATTATTACGTGAAGGCGCGGGTTTACATGTCCCTGGCGGTAACGAACGTTTTAAAGCCATTATTCACCGTCTGCTGGAGAATATCTGTACGCTGATCGACGACTATAACGTTACCGAAGAAGAGTTCTGGCATGCGGTGAACTATCTGCATGCGCTAGGCGGCCGTCAGGAGGCGGCGCTGCTGGCGGCGGGACTGGGTCTGGAGCATTTCCTCGACCTGCGTCAGGACGCCATTGACGCGGCGGCGCGCCGGGAAACCGGCACCCCGCGCACCATCGAAGGGCCGCTGTATGTGGCTAATGCGCCGCTGGCGGACGGCCACGCCCGGATGGATGATGGCGCCGACGCCGGGGAAGTGATGTGGCTGCATGGCCAGGTCAACGATACCGAGGGCCGGCCGGTGGCCAACGCCATTGTCGATATCTGGCACGCCAATACCCTCGGCAATTACTCCTTCTTCGACCCGAGCCAGAGCGAATACAACCTGCGCCGGCGGATCCGCACCGGCGCCGATGGCCGCTACAGCGTGCGCAGCATCCTGCCTTCCGGCTACGGCTGTCCGCCGGATGGCCCGACGCAGAAGCTGCTGGATCGGTTAGGCCGCCATGGCAACCGTCCGGCGCACATTCACTTCTTCGTCTCCGCGCCGGGGCATAAACATCTCACCAGCCAGATCAACCTCAGCGGCGATAAATACCTGTGGGATGATTTTGCCTTTGCCACCCGCGACGGCCTGATTGCCGACCCGATCAAAGTGACGGACCGCGAGACTATCGCGCAGCGCGACCTTGGGGGAGAGCACACTGAGGTCTGTTTTGATTTCACCCTGTGTAAAGCGCTCAGCGCCGACGAAGAGCAGCGCGGCGCCCGCCTGCGCGCCAAAGCGTAATCTGCTGTAACGGCCCCGGGCACGCGGTTGCCCGGGCCAGACATTGCACCTGAAAGCAAACAATTCACCCGGTTTCTTTCATCCTGAATACTGCAGGAGGGACTGACTCATGCAAAAAACGCTATCAGCGCTTAAAGACAAAATTAACAACGCCTTAATTGTCGATCGTGAAAACCATATTTACCGCTGCCACCGTTCGATATTTACCGACCCGCAGCTGTTTGAATTTGAAATGAAGCATATCTTTGAAGGTAATTGGGCGTTTCTCGCCCATGAAAGCCAAATAGCCGAACCGGGGGATTATTATACCCTGACGCTGGGGCGTCAGCCGGTCATTATTACCCGCGATAAAAAGAACGAGCTGCATGCGTTAATTAACAGCTGCGCCCATCGCGGCGCCATGTTATGTCGACGGAAAACCGGGAATAAAAACTCATTTACCTGTCCGTTTCACGGCTGGACCTTCAGCAATAATGGCAAACTATTAAAAGCTAAAGATGAAAGCACCGGCGGCTATCCTGATACCTTCAAACAGGAAGGATCGCACGACCTGCAAAAGCTGCCGCGTTTTCAGTCCTATCGCGGTTTCTTATTCGGTAGCCTCAATGCCGACGTGCAGCCGCTGGAAGCCTATCTCGGGGAAACCTGCAAAATCATCGATCTGATCGTCGACCAGGCGCCGGAGGGGCTGGAGGTGCTCAAGGGATCGTCGAGCTATGTGTACGAGGGCAACTGGAAGCTGGGCGCAGAGAACGGCGCTGATGGCTACCACGTGAGCGTGGTGCACTGGAACTATGCCTCCACCATGTCGCGGCGCAACTATGAAGCGGAAGGCACCCATGCGGTGGACGCCAACGGCTGGTCAAAAAGCCTCGGCGGCGGCTATGGATTTGATAACGGCCATATGCTGCTGTGGACCCGGGCGCTGAACCCGGAGGTGCGCCCGGTGTATGCCCACCGCGAGCGCCTGCAGGCGGAATTCGGCGAACTCCGCGCCGACCAGATGGTCAACGAAACCCGCAACCTGTGCCTGTACCCCAACGTCTATCTGATGGATCAATTCTCCACCCAGATCCGCGTCATTCGTCCGCTGGCGGTGGACAAAACCGAAGTCACTATCTGGTGCTTTGCGCCGAAGGGGGAATCTGACCAGGCGCGGGCCCTGCGCATCCGCCAGTACGAGGATTTCTTTAACGTCAGCGGGATGGGGACCCCGGACGACCTCGAAGAGTTCAGCGCCTGTCAGCGCGGCTATCTCGGCGAAAACCTGGCGTGGAGCGATCTCAGCCGCGGCGCGCTGCGCTGGGTCGACGGTCCGGATGCGCATGCGCAGCACGCCGGATTTCATCCGCGCTTAAGCGGCGTGAAATCAGAGGACGAGGCGCTGTATATCGCCCATCACCATCACTGGCAGACGCTGATGCTGGCGGCGATTGAACAAGAGCAGCAACGCTATGACCAGTCGATCACCCAGCGCGTGGAGGTGGCCTGATGCTGAACCTCGAACAGGTACGCCAGTTTCTCTACTACGAAGCCCGTCTGCTGGATGATCGTCAGTGGGATGAATGGCTCAGCTGCTACAGCCCGCAGGTCGTCTACTGGATGCCGGCGTGGGGCGACGATGACCAGCTGACGCGCGATCCGCAAAAAGAGATTTCGCTGATCTACTATCCCAACCGCGAAGGGCTGGAGGATCGCGTCTACCGCATTAAAACCGAGCGGTCCGGGGCCAGCACGCCGGAGCCGCGGACCACCCATATCATCAGCAACGTCGAGCTGCTGGGGGAGAACGATGAAGGGCTGGAGGTGCGTTACAGCTGGGTGACCTGGAGCCACCGCTATCAGCACACCGACGCCTTTTTCGGCGCCACCTGCTGCACGCTGACCGAGCAGGACGGCAGACCGCAGATCGTGCGCAAAACCGTGCGCCTGAATAACGATTATATCCGTCAGGTGATCGACGTTTACCACATTTAAGAGGCGCTTATGACCTTCACTATTGCTCTTAATTTTGAGGACGGTATTACCCGCTTTATTCAATGCCATGCCGGGGAGAAAGTCCTGGATGCCGCCTATCGGCAGAAGGTGAATTTGCCGATGGACTGCTCGGACGGCGTGTGCGGCACCTGCAAATGCCACTGCGCCAGCGGGGAATACGCTCTCGGCGACGAGTATCTCGACGAAGCGCTAAGCGACGAGGAAGCGCAGGCCCGCCAGGTGCTGACCTGTCAGATGGTGCCCACCAGCGACTGCGTAATCGATGTGCCGGTGGCTGCCGCCCAGTGTAAAACCGCCCTGACGAACACCGGGGCGCAGGTGCGGCAGGTGAATTGTCTGTCCGATACCGCCGTCGAGCTGGTGGTCGCCCTCGATGAACCGCTGGACTTCCTGGCGGGGCAGTACGTCAACATCCAGGTGCCAGGCACGCCGCACGTTCGCGCCTATTCCTTCAGCTCCCGCCCAGGCTCGGCAGAAGGGCGTTTCCTGATTCGTAACGTGCCCGGCGGCATGATGAGCCAGTGGTTAACCCGGCAGGCGCGGCCCGGCGATCGCCTGATCATCAGCGGCCCGATGGGCAGCTTCTATCTGCGCCATGGCGAACGTCCGCTGCTGATGCTGGCCGGCGGTACCGGGCTGGCGCCGCTGCTCTCCATGCTCGAGACCCTGCAGGCGCAGAACAGCTCGCGCCCGGTGACCCTGCTGTATGGCGTCACGCGCGACGGCGACCTGGTGAAGACCGAGGCGCTGGAGGCATTCCGTCAGCAGTTAACCCACTTTCGCTGGCTGCCGGTGGTGGCGGAGGAAAACAGCGCCTGCCCGCAGCGCGGCTTTGTCACCGATCATCTTGACGACGCCATGCTGAATAATGGCGAGGTCGATATCTACCTTTGCGGCCCGCCGCCGATGGTCAACGCGGTCGCCACGGCGCTGCGCGAGCGAGGGATCGCCCCGGCGGGCTTCTGGTACGAGAAATTTATCGCCAGCCAGAGCGCGGCGGCATAAGGAGGAAGTATGCGTTTTCGCGATAAAGTGGTCGCCATCACCGGCGCGGCCCAGGGCATTGGCCGCCAGACCGCGGAGCAGGCGGCTGCGGAAGGCGCGGCTCTGCTGCTCATCGATCGCGCGCCCTGGGTGCGCGAGCTGGCGGCGACCCTGGCGCAGTCCGGCAGTCAGGTGCTGGCGCTGGAGGCGGACCTGGAACAGTGGCCGAGCGCCGAGCAGGCATTTGCCGACGGGGCCGCGCATTTTGGCCGCATCGATGTGCTAATCAATAACGTCGGGGGGACCATCTGGGCGCGGCCGTTTGCCGAATACCAGCCGGACCAGATTGAGAAAGAGATCCGCCGCTCGCTGTTTCCCACCCTGTGGGGCTGCCGCGCGGCGCTGCCCTGGATGCTCAAGCAGGGCAAAGGCAGCATCGTCAACATCTCATCGGTGGCGACGGCGGGGGTCAACCGGGTGCCTTACTCGGCGGCGAAAGGCGGCGTCAATGCGCTGACCCGGTCGATCGCCATGGAGTACAGCGGCAGCGGCATCCGCATCAATGCCGTCTCGCCGGGCGGGACGGAGGCGCCGCCGCGCCTGACGCCGCGTAACGACGAGCAGCCCGGTGAGCAGGAGAAGGTATGGTATCAGCAGGTGGTCGATCAGACGGTGGCCAGCAGCCTGATGCACCGCTACGGCACGCTGGCGGAACAGGCGAATGCGATCCTGTTCCTCGCCAGCGATGAGGCCAGCTATATCACCGGCGTGACCCTCCCGGTGGCGGGCGGCGATCTCGGCTAACGGCGGGTCGCGTACCAGCAGAGCAGGGAGCCGAGACACACCATCCCGGCCCCCTGCCAGAAGGGCCACGATAGCGCGGCGCTAAGCAGGATCGCCGCCAGCGCGGAGGAGAGCACCGGCGTGAAGTAGGAGGCCGCCGCCAGCAGGCTGACGTTGCCGTGGAGGATCCCCACGTTCCACGCGGCGTAGGCCAGACCGAGCGCCACCGCTACCGTCAGCAGCTTGATGCTGACCGGCCAGCTGAAGACCATCGGCGGCTGCGGCGTGGCGAGAAACTTCAGCCACAGCGTCAGCGCGGTTAACAGGACGAACAGGGTAATGGCATTTTTGCCGCGGGCATATTTGGCCGTCACCGTGCAGTAGGCCGCCCAGATAAAGGCGCCGATAAAGGCCAGCAGATAGCTGAGCGGGCTGGAGATGACGTTGCTGATAATCTCGTCCAGCTGCAGGCCGTGCTCACCCCCCAACACCCAGCCGACGCCAAGCAGGGCGAGAAGCAAACCGGGGATCACCAGCAAGCTGCTTTTCTGACCATTAAACAGGATGGCGAACAGAATGGTCAGGCTGGGCCACAGGTAATTGACCATCCCCACTTCAATGGCCTGCTGACGGCTGGCGGCATAGCCCAGGGATAGCGCGAGGCAGATTTCATAGCTGACGAACAGCGCGCTGCCGGCCAGCAGATAGCGGCGCGGGATCTGGCGCAGGTTAGGGAAACCGACGGTAAAAATCAGCAGCAGGCCGCTGAGGCTGTAAATCATCGCCGCGCCGCCGACCGGTCCCAGTCCTTCGCTGACGCCGCGAATCAATCCGACCATGGTGCTCCATAAAATAATGGCGGCGAAGCCGATGGTCGTGGCTCTCTTTTTCTCCATGCTTATCCTGAGGGTTACGCAAATGCAGCCGGCATATATATCATCTTTTTACCGCCGCGGGGCGAAATTTTCCGCCATGGGTAACCCCTAGGGATTAGTGAAAACCGCCGCGGCTGGCGATTAAGGGGGCGTTGGTTTTGCTCCTTGATTTGACGCAAATTTTCCCGGGATTTTGCTGTTAGTTTCCTCCGCGCGATGAATCAACATCCTGCATGGAGGAATGCAATGGACGTCAGCCGCAGAAAGTTCTTTAAGATCTGCGCAGGCGGTATGGCCGGAACCACAGCTGCCGCCCTGGGCTTTGCCCCCAAAATGGCGCTGGCTCAGGCACGCAACTACAAATTGCTGCGTGCGAAAGAGATCCGCAACACCTGCACTTACTGCTCCGTTGGCTGCGGGCTATTAATGTATAGCCTCGGCGACGGCGCGAAAAACGCCAAAGAAGCGATTTACCATATTGAAGGGGATCCGGACCATCCGGTGAGCCGCGGCGCGTTATGCCCGAAAGGCGCCGGCCTGCTGGACTATGTCCACAGCGACAACCGCCTGCGCTACCCGGAATACCGCGCGCCGGGATCTGATAAATGGCAGCGACTCTCCTGGGATGAAGCCTTCAGCCGCATCGCCCGGCTGATGAAAGCCGACCGCGACGCCAACTTTATGGAAAAGAACGAACAGGGCGTGACGGTTAACCGCTGGCTTTCCACCGGCATGCTGTGCGCTTCGGCAGCAAGTAATGAAACCGGCATGCTGACGCAAAAATTTGTGCGTTCGCTCGGCATGCTGGCGGTAGACAACCAGGCGCGCGTCTGACACGGACCAACGGTAGCAAGTC
>OLFT01001886.1_pt1 | contig 19889 bp, 19 predicted proteins | sample 1604921 | NCBI WGS metagenome assembly OLFT01 (sample SAMEA3888897, study PRJEB22519) | human gut metagenome | biome: human gut; feature: human-associated habitat; material: faeces | place: Denmark | collected 2013 | reverse complement strand
CCTGCCGGACAATGCGCCGCAGCAGGCGGAAATAGACCCGGCTCCGGTCCAGCAGATGCTTTTCGCCCCGGGCCAAAAGCTGTGTGGACAGCAGCCGGGTCAAAAGGTCAATGGACACACTGGCCTCGATCATCACATACAGCTCGTGGTTAATGTAGGCCAGCGTTTCCAGCGCGCCCATGTTCGGGTCCAGCGCCGGAATCAACTCCTCATACTTCTCATCAAACACATAGGCCAGCGTTCCCATCAGGGCGTCCTTCCCGTCAAAATAGTGGTAGAACGAGCCCTTGGAGGTGCCGGATTCAAAAACGATGTCCTCAACGGTCGTCCCCTCATAGCCCTGCTCGTAAAAGAGCTTCCACGCAGCGGAGATGATACGCCCCTTGGTGTTGCGGCTGTTCTTCTTTGCCATGGCGGCCTCCCCCTTGTTTTTTGCTCATTTTAGCACAAGCCGCCGCCGCTGGCAAGTGCGCCCCTGCGCGCCAGCCGAAAGCGCTTTTGTAAAACACACCCCCGGAGTTGCCTCCGGGGGTGTGCTTTTAATCATATCGCAGCGCGTCAATGGGGTTGAGCTTTGCCGCCTTGTTGGCGGGCAGGTAGCCGAACAGAACACCGATGCCTACGCTGACGCCGAAGCTGACAGCAATGTCGGAAAGAGTCGGCACCGCGCTGAAGGTGATGCCGTTCATGGAGCTGGACATAATGGCCCCCACCGCAATGGTGGCGGCTCTGGCCAGCAGCAAACCGAATACGATGCCCAGCACCCCGCCCACGGCGGAGGTGGTGCCCGCTTCAATGACGAATTGGCCCCGGATGTCCTTCTGCTTGGCGCCCAGAGATTTTCGGATGCCGATCTCCCTTGTCCGTTCCGTGACGGACACCAACATGATGTTCATAATGCCGATACCGCCCACCAGCAGGGAAATGGCGGCGATGGCCACCAGTACGATCATCATGGTATTCATCATGGTGTTCATGGCATCCATCATCTCTGCGGAGGTCATGACCATGTAGTAGTCCGAGGACTGATAGGTTTTATACAGTCGCTTTTCCACAATGCCCTTGGCAGCGGACGCCGTATCCCGGCTGGTGGAGGTCAGCAGGAACATTTCATCGGTGCCCATCATCATGGTGCCGGTGCCCATCCGCTGGGCGTTTTCATAGGGGATGTAGATCACATCGTCGGCGCTGCCCTCGCTGCTGTCGCCGCTTTTACTCAACACGCCGATGACGGTGTAAGGCACACCGCTCAGAGAGATGGTCTTACCCAGTGCGTCGCCCCGAAAGGCGGTCTGCGCCAGATAATCGCCGATGACGCAGACATTCTGATGCCGATCCACGTCGATGTAGCTGAGGAAGCGCCCCTCCGCAAGAGTCTCCCCCTGCATGGTGCCCTTGGTGTCTTCCTTGAAAAACGCCTCGCTGACGCCGTAGACCGAGGTGCGGGCATAGTCATCCGTCTGGTAGCGCACCTTGGCAGAAGCGGAAACATAGGGGGTCACGCCGGTGAGGTACTGAGGGTATTTGTCCACCAGTTCATAGAGATCCTCCACATCCACGTCACGGGTGCCGCCGGTCCCCCGGCCATAGGTCATGACCTGGATCAGATTGGAGCCCATTTTTTCAAACTGGCTGTTCATCATATTGGTCATGCCGTTGCCGAGAGACAGAATCACGATCACGGCGCCGACACCGATGATGATACCCAGCATGGTGAGAAACGCCCGCATCTTGCTGGTTTTCAGAGATTTCAGCGCCAGCTTGAAGGATTGGGTAAAGTTCATACGCCCACCTCCCCATCTGCGCCGGTCTCCTCCGGCTGCACCACGGCGGCGGGATCGGAGGCGTCACCGTCATAGATGATGCGGCCGTCCTGAAGGCGGACGATGCGCTTGGCCTTTACAGCGATGGAGTTATCGTGGGTGATGAGCACCACGGTATCCCCCTCCTGATTCAGCTTCTGGAGGAACCCCAGCACCTCCCGGCCCGTCCGGGAATCCAGCGCGCCGGTGGGCTCATCCGCCAGAATGACAGAGGGATTCCCCGCCAGCGCTCTCGCGATGGATACCCGCTGCTGCTGACCGCCGGAAAGCTGGCTGGGCAGATTTTTCTGCTTGTCAGCCAAGCCCACACGGCCCAGGGCCGCCACTGCTCGCTCCTTCCGCTCCTCCGCGCCGACACCGGCGTACAGCAGGGGCAGCTCCACGTTTTCCAGCACGGTCAGTTTGGGGATCAGGTTATACTGCTGGAAGATGAACCCCAGCATTTTGTTCCGGATCTCCGCCTGCTGGTCATCATCCATGGTGGATACGTCCACGCCCCCCAGATGGTAGGTACCGCTGGTGGGAACATCCAGACAGCCGATGATGTTCATGGCGGTGGATTTGCCGGAACCGGACTGGCCCACAATGGCTACAAACTCACCCTTGTCGATGGTAAGGCTCACGCCGTCCAGAGCGTGAACGTCCTCGTCGCCCATATGGTAGATCTTGTAGACGTCTTTTAATTCAATGAGATGCTCCATGGCTTACATCCCCATCATTTCGGCCATCATGTTAGAGCTTTGGTTGGGGATCAGGACAGTGTCCCCCTCTTCCAGACCGCCGGTGACCTCGATGAAATCACCGTCGCTCTTGCCCAGCGTCACTTCCCGTGTTTCCAGCTTGGAGACATCCGCCACGGCGGTATTGTCCGCGTTCATGGCGCCGGGGCCGGGGATCGTCACGGTGCTGCCCCGGTTCACAGCGTCCACGGGGATGCACAGGGCATTGGGGACCCGGTCGCCCTCGATGGTTGCGGAGACATTCATGCCCGGCTTGAGGTCGCCGTAATCCTTGATGAGGATGGTCACGGGATAGCTGGTAGCGCCGCCCGCCGTGGTGCCGTTGATGCTGACGTTGTCCACCACTCCGGTGAAGGTCTGCCCTTCCACCGCGTCCGCAGTGATGGTGACGGACTGCCCCGCCTCCACCTTGCTGATATCCAGTTCATCCACGGCCATTTCCAGCTTCAAGTAGCTCATGTCATAAACCACTGCCAGAGAACCGGAGTTCATGCCCTCCACCTTGTCACCGGCCTTGAAATTCTTTTCGATCACGGTGCCGGTGATCTGCGAGGTGATGTTGTAATCATCCAGACTGTCCGCTGCCATAGAGGCCGCCAGTTCCGCATTCTGCAGACTCAGCCGGGCGTTCTCCACCCGGTTCCGGGCATCGGCGGACTCCACAGTGCACAGGGGCTCCCCCTGCTTGACGGTGCTGCCCGCCAGCTTATTCAAGCCCTGAATGGTACCGCTGGCACCGGCGTAGACAATGGTGGCTCCACCCAGATTGATGGGCGTCTGGCCGTAGCTGGCGTAATTGCCGATCCGGGCAGAGGCCGTGAAGGAATCCGAGACAGCGCCGGGATTCGCCAGCTTCACCCGGACGCTGACGGCGGACAGGCCGTTGCTGGTAATGCTGGTGGAGTTGGACACGGAATCCACTGTACCGCTCACCGGGGCGTCATAATTGCCGATATACACCGTGGCCGCCTGACCCGCATAGAAGTCCGTGGGGCTGGCGTAGGGGAACAGGAAATCGATGGACAGGTCCATGCTGGAGGTGATCTTGGCGATCTGAGCACCTGCGTTCACACTGTCGCCGTTGTGGACATACAGCTCCTGAATCGTACCGCTGATGGAAGCCACGGGGTTCAGCGCCTCCTTGGCCTGCTGATAGGCCATTTTGGCCTGAGCCACGGAAATCTCCGCCCGATCCACATTGTTCTGAGCGTCGCTGCTGTTCAGGGCAAACAGCAGATCCCCCTTATTCACCAAATCGCCCAACTCAAAGGGCGCGTTTTCGATCTCGCCGGAGATCAGGGTGGTGACGTTATAGGAATCCGCGGGCTTCAGGGTCGCCGTACCGGTGACGGACAGCGTCAGATCCTGCCGGGTGGCCTGAGCCACCAGATAGCTGCCGCCGAGATAGGCGTTTGCCTTTTTGGATGCTCTGGCCATGCACCCCGCCGCCAGAGCGGCGATCACAACCGCAGCTGCGGCGATCTTCATCCATTTCTTCGCTTTCTTGCTCTTGGGCAGGCCGAATTTCTTCTTCGGCTCTGTTTCAGACGTGGGCACAGTCTGCCCCGCCTTCGTTTCCTTCATCAGTTCTTCCATATAGACAACTCCTTTATGAACGCTGTGCGGGGTGGGTCTTTGCCCCCATGCCCCGCCGCAGGATTTCCAATGCGTGCTGCAGCTTTTCCCGGTCCTCCGGGTCGGGCTCAGGCCGAATGCCGTTATACATGATGGGGACTATCAATACAATGAGCATCCTCAGAATGCAGTTCAGGTCCTCCGGCTCCCGCAGGTCCAGCAGATCCGGGTTCACGCAGCCCTCCATCCGCTTCAAAATGTGATCCAGGTCCAGAAACTCCAGCAGGCCGCCCTTTTGCAAGCCGTCGTTGCGGTTGACGATGGCGGACATCATACCCATGCCCCCCAGACTGCGGTCCGCTGACCGGCGGCTCCGAAGATGATCATACATGGCTGGCAGGGCTGCGAAGATGTCGCCCCCCTGACTGTGAAGCACCTCCTCAAACACCATAAGCATCTCGTTGATGCTCTCCTCCATCAGATAGTGGAACAGGTCCTCCTTATCCCGGAAATACATGTAAAAGCTGCCACGGGGAATTCCCGCCTCCCGGACGATCCGGTTGATGGACGCCTCGTTATAGGGCCGCTCCGTAAATTCCCGGACTGCCGCTGACAGCAGCTTTTCCTGCTTTTCCGGCGCCAGATTCAAAAATGTACTGCTGGGCAAGCCGCCATCCTCCTTTCGATCCGTAATGATCTCCCTAATATCTGGAACAGGGTCCCGCACACCCCTTCCTCCCATCGAGAAAGCCTGTGCGGAACCGGATACTCTTCCTAATATGACAACCTGTCGGGTATGATACCCGACAGGTTGTCATATTGCAAGTATTTCCTTCAAATGTTCACAAACTTTTCACATTGTATGAGCCAGCTCATACAATGGCGCACGCCGGTCATAGGGCTGGGGGCAGTAGGTCACGGAGGCAATCTTTTTCCCGCTCATGCCGTACTTGGGATGGGTGCCAAACAAGTCGATATACCGCATCAGATCGTCCTTCTCCGCCGCCATCGCCTCCAAAAGCAGGACGGTGGCCCGGGCGTCATCCACTGCCCGGTGGCTGTTTTCCGCCTCCGTCAGACCGTAGGCTTCGATGGCGTTGCACAGCTTGTGTGGATAGTCCCGCCGGTCCCGGTACACTGTCAAAGCGTCCAGAAACCGGGGCTTTCGCAAAACGGACACCAACCCCAAGGGTTTCAGCAGGTAGTAGAGGAAATTCAGGTCGAACTGGGCGTTGTAGGCCACCAGCAGCGGCCGTTCTGCCCTCTCCAGTAAACGGCAGAAGCCCTCCGCCGCCGCACGGTCATCCACGCCCTCCCGGTCCAACTGCTCGTCCGTAATGCCGGTAAGCTCTGTAATGAAGGTCGGCAGCATCTGTCCTGCCGGAAGGCGGACAAGGGCGTTGAAATTCCCCCGCTCCGCGCCGTTTTCCAAGGCCACGGCACCGATCTCAATGATCCGGTCCCGGCCGAACTCAATGCCGGTAGTTTCCGTATCGAACACCACCAGCCGGTCAAAATTCTTCCAAAGTTCCATTATGCCTCCCAATTCTCCCCGGTGGCATAGTCGATCTCCACACCGGGCTGCACGTTGTAGCAGTAGACATGAAAGCAGACGCCCCGGCCCTGATCTTCCACGGAATATGCCTCTATCTCCACGCCTCGGGCCACCAGTTCTGTGCCTGCAAAGGCGGGGGTCACCCGGTAGAGCACATGATTCCCTGTGGAGGCCACGTAGTCTGCCACCTGATTCTCAAGGGGCAGCATCCCCTCCACGTTCATGTACCGGGTACCGGTAATGAGATTTTTTTCGTTGGCGTTTTCGCCGGTAAGCTGAAAGCCGATGAGGTGACAGCGGTTATAGAGGCTCCCGCCGTCCATAAAATCATATTGGTGCTGCACCCAGCCGGTGGGCTTCACCTTGCTGATGCTCTCCCGCTCTTCTGTGGGCATCAGGTCCACGCCGACGCAGGCCTCCGCGACGCCGCAGCGACCCAGGCCGTCCAGCTCGCTGTAATATTCATAGGATTCGGTGGTGTATTCATCCTCCGTAAAGGAGGGCTGATTCCGGTCGATGACGGCGTAGGCGCTGGTGCCGTCATAGTCCGGGATATTCGATAGGTCATAGCTGGGGGCCAGCATTTGTCGGGCCAGACCGACGAGCATCGCCAGGATGATGACTGCCAAGGCCTCCTTCCGGCCGGGTTTTCGAGAGGTACGCCGTTTCTTTGCCATTTTGTTTCTCCTTTGGGTCCTGCGAAATTTTCACTGCCACATCATAACAGCTTTCGCCGGGTTCCGCAACCGGGTATGAAGGGGTTTCCCTCCGGGCAGACTAATGAAAATCCATTCTCAGGAGGAACGCCATGCGCAAACGTCTTCAAATTTTCTGTCTGCTGCTTCTGCCCTGTCTGACGCTGATGGGGATCCTTGGCCGCGGCTCTCCCGCCGCCCTATCCACGTCCAGCGACGCCGCCATCCCCGCCTCCGCCGATAACTGGGGACTGTCCTTCCCTGCGGAGCACGAAACACCCATCGGCAATGCCACGGCGGACCTTCTCACCCAGTATGACGCCTGGTATGTAGGGGACACCAGTCAGAAGGTCATTTATCTCACCTTTGACTGCGGCTACGAAAACGGCAACACCGAGGCCATTTTGGATGCGCTGAAAAAGCATAGTGCTCCGGCGGCCTTCTTCGTGGTGGGCCACATGATCGAATCCGCCCCGGACATCGTCCGCCGGATGGCGACGGAGGGACACATCGTAGGCAACCACACCTACCACCACCCGGATATGTCCGCCATTTCCGACAAGGCCAGCTTCCAAAAGGAGCTGGATTCTCTGGCGGCGCTGTATCAGGAGATCACCGGGCAGGAATTGTCCCACTTCTACCGGCCCCCGCAGGGGAAATACAGTGAGCAAAACCTGAAACTGGCTCAGGAACTGGGCTACCAGACAGTGTTCTGGAGCCTTGCCTACGTGGATTGGTATGCCGACAACCAGCCCACAGCGGAGCAGGCCTACGCCAAGTTGCTGCCCCGCATCCACAACGGAGCCATCGTGCTGCTGCACTCCACATCTTCCACCAATGCCGCCATCTTGGACGATCTGCTGACGAAATGGGAGGACATGGGCTACCGCTTCGCCCCCCTGACGGAGCTTTCCGCCCCGGCCAAGTCCTGACCACCCGCCCCGCCGTTTCCAGAAAATTTCACTGCCCAAAATAACGCTGTCCGGAGGAATATCCTCCGGGCAGCGTTGCTCATTTTTTCCGTTCCAGCAGGGCCAGCAGCAGTCCGCCGATCAAAATAGCGAGATCCGCCAGATTCCATACATAGCGGCCGATCTTCGGCAGCTTGGGAAACTGCACATAGTCATAGACCGCGCCGCGCCGCAGCCGCTCCCACAGGTTGCTGAGACCACCGCCCAAGGCCAGTCCCGCTCCTATGGGACTGCGGCGGCGGAACACCCACACCAGCGGCAAAATCAGAATGGACAGCGCCGTTACCAGCTTCCGTTTCAGAGGCAGGCTGAAGGCCGCGCCGTCATTCCACAGGGCCGTCAATCGGATGCGTCCTCCCCAGAAAAATGCGTCCTTCCGCTCCGGGCGGTTCAAAAACCACCGTAGACCGGCGCAGGCGGCCAAAACCGCCGCCGCGGTAAACAGTGTCAGCATCCGCCGCCCTCCTTTGCCTTTTCCATCGCCGCCCGCACCGCGCCGCTGTTGGCATTCTTCCGGTTATTCTGCCACACGGTATCTCTGATCTGCTTCTGGACCTCCATCATTTCCTCGTGGAAAGCGGAGGCCGACAATCGCAGCGCCCCGTGGCCCAGAATGATGATCTGCTCCGGCCCGTCGGAGGTGGCCACCCGGACCCGGTGCTGCCGCCCGATCTCGTAGGTCGCCCGCTCGATATAGGCGTCCGCCGTCTCCGCCTCCTTGGTGTAGACAATGGTGATGTTGTGGTACTTTTCTACGCTGCCCAGACCGCCCTTCACCTTGTAGGCGTCAAACACCAGGATGACCCGGCATTTCCGGTAGCCCTGATAGTTGCACAGGAGGTCGCACAGCTTTTTCCGGGCGGCGTCCAGATGTTCCGCCGCCAGCTTTTTCAGCTCGTCCCACGCGAAAATGATATTATACCCGTCTACCAGCAGATAATCCTCGCTGGAGAAGGCCTGTTTCAATTCCCGCCGTTTTTCCTCCGAATTATCGGCCACAGGCCGCTTAGGAGCCTTGGGTGGAAGAAAACTCTCCCGCTTCACCGCGCCGTAGGTCCGCTCGAAGATGGCCTGCAATTCCTTATCCTGGGCTGCGGTCCCTGCGTAGGTACTGACGGGCCGCCGCTGGGGGGCCGCTTCCTTCGGTTCAGGCTCCGTCCCCTGCGGGCGCCAGCCGCTGTCCACCTGGGCGTGCTGGGCCACCTCCCGCCACGGGATCACCACACCGGCCCCGTGGGAGCAGAACACGGAATCCGCCGTGTTTTCCACGTCCCGTTCCGGGTCATACCCCATGGCCTCGATGACGGCTTCCGCCTCCGCGCAGGGGAAATACCCCGCCGGGACGCAGGACAATCGCCCCTGTCCACGGGTGTAGACCGCCACCTCCCGGGCATAATCCCGAAGGCCCGCCACCGGGGCCGTGCCGGTGAGAGCCGTTTCCTCTCCCACGGTCTCCGGCGGATCCACCTTGCCGCCCATCTGCTGCAAGTCCGTCATGGCCCGGCCTACCTGCTGGGCGGGGACCTCCAGCCGGAACCGGTACCACGGCTCCAGCAACACGCTTTCCGCCTGCATCAGCCCATGCCGCAAGGCCCGGTAGGTGGCCTGTCGGAAATCGCCGCCCTCGGTGTGCTTTTCGTGGGCGCGGCCCGCCAACAAGGTGATTTTGATATCGGTGATGGGTGAGCCGGTCAGTACCCCCAAATGAGGTTTTTCCAACAGATGTGTAAAGATCAGCCGCTGCCAGTTCAGATCCAACTTGTCCGTGGGGCACACGGAGGCGAGGGTAATGCCGCTGCCCGGCTCGCCGGGTTCCAGCAGCAGATGCACCTCGGCATAGTGCCGCAAGGGTTCAAAGTGGCCGATGCCCTCCACGGCGTTGGCGATGGTCTCCCGGTAGCAGACAGCCCCTGCGCCAAAGCTGATCTCCATGCCCAGCCGCTCCCGGATCAGCCGCTGCAAGACCTCCATCTGCACCTCGCCCATGAGCTGAGCGTGAATCTCCCCGTTATTCCAGACGATGTGAAGTTGGGGGTCTTCCTCCTCTAACTGCCGCAGCTTTTGCAGCGCCGTGTGGGGATCCGTGCCGTCCGATAGTTCCACCCGGTAGGTCAGGACCGGCTGCAAGACCGCCCCGGACCAGTCCGGCTCGATCCCCAACCCCTGTCCGGGGAAGGTGTGGCTCAGGCCCGTCACCGCCACTACGGCCCCGGCCTCCGCCGTGTCCACGGGGCGGAATTTCGCCCCGGAGTAGAGCCGGAGCTGATCCGCCTTTTCCTGCCAGACCGTGTCCCCCTCCCGGCCGGTGAGCAGTTCCTTGGTGTGCAGTGCACCGCCGGTGATCTTCATGTGGGTCAGCCGGGCGCCCTGCGCGTCTCGCATGATTTTAAAGACCTTGGCGCCGAATTCTGCCGGATAGTCCGACTGGGGGGCATACCGCTCCACGCCGGAGAGCAGTTCCTCCACGCCCTCCACCTTCAAGGCAGAGCCGAAAAAGCAGGGGAACAGCTTCCGCTCCGCGATCATGCGGGAAATGGCCGTGTCCGGCAGTTCGTCTGTTTCCAGGAAATGTTCCAGAACCGATTCGTCGCAGACGGCGGCCTCCTCCCACAGGGTATCCGGGTCCCCGAAGTCCACGCAGCCGCCGCTGAGTTTTTCTTTCAGGTGGGCCAACAGCGACGCCCGGTCCGCGCCCGCCAAGTCCATCTTGTTGACGAACAGGAACGTGGGCACCTGATACCGTTCCAGCAGGTCCCACAGCGTCCGGGTGTGGCCCTGTACGCCGTCAGTACCGGAGATCACCAGCACGGCGCAGTCCAGCACTTGCAGCGTTCGTTCCATTTCGGCAGAGAAGTCTACATGGCCAGGGGTGTCCAGCAGCGTCACACGGGTCTCCCCCAGTTCCAGCACCGCCTGCTTGGAAAAGATGGTAATGCCCCGCTGCCGCTCCATGGCGTCGGTGTCCAGAAAGGCGTCCTGATGGTCCACCCGCCCCAGACGGCGGATGGCTCCGGCCCGGTACAGCAGGGCCTCTGATAAGGTTGTTTTTCCGGCGTCCACATGGGCCAGAATACCGATACAGATCTGTTTCATGGGCAATATCCGTTTCCGCCGGAGCCTCTTGCCCGGCCTGTTTTTTTCTTATTATGACAGATTTCCAACGGGGGTTCAACCCCCGCTGCCGGTCCTTTTCCTGATTCCGTATTTGGAAAGGGCGACCTATCGGCAACCGTTTCCGCAAATTCCTACAAAATCACCTGCTCGGAAACATGAGGTTGTTGGTCACACCGCCGATCTCTTGGGCGTTTGCATGATTTCCTCTTGACGGACCGCCTTCACCGTGCTAAACTGCAGCCAACTTGAGTGAAAGGACGGAGACAAACGATGACCTGCATGACCGGTTCTACTTTTGCATACGCTTCTGCGCAGGTAGTCTGCGCCGTTTCCGTCTGCTCTGAAGCTTCTTCCCACTCCAATATCGCTATGATTCTGGACGCCAGCCTGCTGCTGGCGTCCATTATTATTTTACCCATTATTATTCTGGTACATCATTTTCCCATTTGTCGAATCCCGGTACAACGCCCGGTTTCCCTTTCGATCCTCTGAGGATCGGACCTGAAACGCCAAGCGGCTCCGTCGATTCGACGGGGCCGCTTTTCTGTTTGCTTTCGCTCCGGTTATCCGGCTGTCAAAGCGTAAAACATTTGAAAGAACTCGAACTTATTTTCAGAACTTTACAAAAGTTCTGAAAATGTTTAATTCCAATGCGCAGGACACCCTTCTTGGGTTTCCCGCACACACTCTTCCTTACCGTCGTGGAAAATCTGCCACTTTATCAACAGACTCTTATTTTTTCAGGAGGTATCATCCATGTATATCAGCATCACGAAAACGACACACCCCGGAACACTCCTCCCCTCGGATCAGCTGGGCTTCGGCATCCACTACACCGACCACATGTTCATCATGGATTACAGCGATGAAAAAGGCTGGTACGATCCCCGTATCGTCCCCTTCCAGAACATCTCTCTGTCCCCTGCTGCCTGCGTGTTCCATTACGGCGCCGAGGTCTTTGAGGGATTGAAAGCTTACCGCCGTCCTGACGGTGAGGTGCAGCTGTTCCGTCCCTGGGACAACATGGAGCGGATGAAGAACTCCGCCATCCGCCTGGGTCTGCCGGTAGTCCCCCCGGAGGATACGTTGGAAGCCGTTAAAGCGCTGGTGAAGGTTGACGAGCGCTGGGTCCCCTCTGATCCCGGCACCTCTCTGTACATCCGTCCTTTCCTGTACGGCACCGATGCGAAGCTGGGGCTTCACGGCGTTCACACGGCCCAGTTCATCATCATTCTCTCCCCGGTAGGCAGCTACTTTGACAATGGCATGGAGCCGGTGAAGATCATCGTGGAGACCGAGGACGTCCGGGCTGTCCGGGGCGGCACCGGCGAGGCCAAATGCGGCGGCAACTACGGCGCTTCCAACCGGGCCGGAGAACGGGCCTTTGCCAACGGCTATTCTCAGGTACTGTGGCTGGACGGCGTGGAGCACAAGTATGTGGAGGAAGGCGGCGGCATGAACGTGGTCTTCAAGATCAACGGCAGGATCATCACCCCCATGCTGACCGGGTCCATCCTCCCCGGCGTCACCCGCCGCTCCTGCCTCCAGCTGTTTGAGGATTGGGGGATGCCCGTAGAGGAACGGCTCATCTCTGTCGACGAGCTGTTTGAGGCCGCCGCCAATGGAACGCTGGAGGAGGCCATGTGCGTCGGCACCGCCGCCGTCATCTGCCCCATCGGTGAACTGACCTACGAAGGCAAGGCATATACCATCAACAACTTCCAAACCGGCCCTCTGGCACAGAAGCTGTATGACACCCTCACCGGGATCCAGTGGGGCACGCAGCCCGATCCCCACGGCTGGACCTGCAAGGTCTGAGCTGTCCCGGCAACTTCTCTGTCGATCTCAAAACTCCATATCGTTTTACAGCCGTCTCCCGGAGAAATCCGGGAGACGGCTGCGTTATTGATCTGATTCAGAATAGACTGCTAAAGACGTTTGGCAGGTCTTTCCGTTGTCAGTCCTCAATGCTGATAGCGCTGACAGGACAGCCGTCCCGGGCGGTCTCTGCCTCGGTCTGCTGGTTGGCCGGGATCTCTCCACCGTGGGCCAAGCCGTCATCCCCCATGGTAAACACCACCGGGCAGGTTCCCGCGCACAGGCCACAGCCGATGCAGTTTTCGTTCACTGTTGCTTTCATACGATTTACCTCCATTATTCCTGAATGGTTCCGTCCCGGCCCAGTGTTACCACCTGCCAGGGCAAAAACTTTCCGCTTTCCCGGAGCGCCGTTTCCGCCGCCCTCTGCAAGCCGCCGCAGCAGGGCACCTCCATGCGGACGATGGTGACCTCCCGGATGTCATTGCAACGGATGATCTCCGTCAGCTTTTCCGTGTAATCCCCCTCGTCCAGCTTGGGACAGCCGATCAGCGTGATCCGCCCCTTCATAAACCGCTCGTGGAAGTCTGCCCGGGAAAAGGCGGTGCAGTCCGCGGCGATCAGCAGTCTGGCCCCCTGATAGAACGGCGCCTGTACCGGCAGCAGCTTGATCTGAACAGGCCACTGCATGAGCCGGGAGGCCGGGGCAGACCGCATGGGGGCAGCCGTGTCCGTTCCCTGATGCAGTGTGTCTGCCTGACTGCCGGGGCAGCCCATCTGTAAGGGTGCGCTGCCGGAACAGCCGCTACGGGTGACGGGAGCGCTGCCCTTCAGGGACGCCGCCCTTTTCATCAGTTGTGCGGCGGCAACGGCCTTTTCATCAAACGCGGCGGCCTCCCGCTCCACAAAGGTAATTGCATTGGCGGGACAGTGGGGCAGGCAGTTGCCCAGTCCGTCGCAGTAGTCATCCCGCAGGAGCACGGCCTTGCCGTCCACCATGCCGATGGCCCCCTCCTGACAGGCATCGGCACAGGCGCCGCAGCCGTTGCATTTTTCCCGGTCGATCTCGATCACTCTCCGTACCATATAGAGTGTCTCCTTTTTTCTCAGCTATGCAGGCTTGTTTTTGTGCTCTTAGTATCGTATAATAGGCTCATAAAATCTGTTGCGTTTGCAACTTTTTTTACAAAAACAGCTGACAGTTTCAGGAGGGATTTCCATGCGGGTGCGTGTTCCGGATTATTTTGACGGATTTTCCTGTCTGGCGGGGGCCTGTCCCCATAGCTGCTGCATTGGGTGGGAGGTGGTCCTGGACGAGGACACGGTCCGGCGGTATCAGCAGCTTCCGGGAGCCTTGGGCGAGCGGCTCCGGGATGCGATGGCCCTGGACGGAGAGGATGTCTGCTTTCCGCTGGACGGCCGCCGCTGTCCCTTTCTGAATCAGGAAAACCTCTGCGACATTCACTGCGCCTTGGGGCCGGAGGCCACCTCCGTCACCTGCAGGGAGCACCCCCGTTTTATTGAGGACTACGGACCCTTTCAGGAGATCACTCTGTCTGCCGCCTGTCCCAAGGCCAATGAACTGCTGCTGGGCACCCGTGACCCTCTGACCTTCTCGGAGCGTCAGGATAACCAGCCCACGGAGGACGGGGACGAATGGCTGGATTGGCTGGTCCCTCTGCGGGACCGCCTGCTGGATCTCTTGCGGGACCGGAGCCGCTCCTTAAAAGCCCGTCTGCGGGACTTCCTGCTCATCACCGGGGAGGCCCAACAGCTATTGGACAGCGAAAACATGGCGGAGCTGGCCGCCTTCTGCACGGGATCTTTGGCGATTTCTGCGGAAACCGATGCCGGTTCCGGTTCGTGGGAAGCTGCTGCCTGCCGGTGCTTACAGGACCTGGAAATTCTGGAACCGGACTGGCTTGCGCTGCTGAAACAATGGGAGCAAGCGCCGGAATTGCCCGGCTTCGCTCCCCAAGACCCGGAAAAGCTGGAACGCATCGCCGTGTACTTCGCCTTCCGGTATCTGCTGAAGGCCGTCAACGATGGAGACCTGCTGGGGCGGGCGCAGTTCTGCGCGCTGGGGGTGTTGGTAACGGACCGCCTCTCCCGTTTCGTAGGACTGCCGGAGGCCCTGCGGCTGTTCAGCCGTGAGATTGAGCATAACGGGGACAATCTGGACACGCTGCTGGAACAGTTCTGGCAGACGGAGGGCCTTTCCCTGTCCGCTCTGCTGGCGGCCTTCGGCGGATAGGTCCACCTTTGTGCGACCTGCTTGTCCACCGCAGATCTTTTTGTCAAAAACGTTGAAATTGCACAAAAGCTATTGACTTATCGCCAGTATCATTATATATTATAGACACGAAGAGGGAGAGAAAACCCTCGATGGGAAACCCTCTTTCTTCGCCGGAGAGCGTTACCGGAAGGTCAAATACGAAGCACATCATTTATGGGATCGCGTGAGACATGAATTCTGTACGCACGGTGCTTCATGGATTGGCAGGCAGTGTTTCAGCTCTCAACGGCAGATAGATGGAAGTAGAGGTAACCGTATTGAAAGAAATTCAGCAGAAGTAGCCCCCGTTTGTCGTTGGAACAAGCGGGGGCTGATGCTTTTTATAGGAGCCTACTGAGGAAGGTCAGAGAATTGCTTTGCCTTAATTTTTGTGGGAACGGACGGAGATTTCAGCAGACGTCCGTCTTTTATTGGTAACTTCATCAAATTTTAGGGAGGGGGTTGACATTCCGAACTTCCGCGCCTATAATACGGCACAACAAGGAAATCACAGCAAACCTATGACGGAGAGCAGTACCCAGTCAAGATGGCCTTTCAGAGAGTTCCGGGCGGTGAGATCGGAGCGGGAGTCGGCTGGCGAATGGACTTCGGAGGGCGGTCCGAACGGGAAACCAAGTAGAGGCCGACGGGAATCCCACCCGTTATCCATCGGGGCGCGTATGATGGTACGCGTAAGCGAGTGGGCGTGTAAACGTCAATTTGGGTGGTATCGCAGAAGCATCAGCTTTTGTCCCATGAGTGGGGCGGAGGCTGTTTTTTTATTTCCGTTTGGCCCCGGCACAGCCAAAACGGTCATCTGCCACTCAAACATTTTATATTTTGGAGGAAACCAAAATGAAGAACAACATGATGAAGAAGTTCCTGACCATGACTCTTGCCTGTGCCATGACCCTGTCTCTGGCCGCCTGCGGCAGTAAGGCCGAACCCTCTGCCGACCAGAGCACCGCCGCACCCATCGAAACCGACACCAAGGCCTACAAGGTGGCCATCATCAAGCAGCTGGACCACGCTTCTCTGGACGAGATCGCCAACGCCGTCACTGCGGAGCTGGATCAGATCTCCGCCGATAAGAATGTGAAGATCGAATACGAGGTCACCTCCGGTCAGGGCGACCAGACCATTCTCAAGCAGTTGAGCGACCAGGCCATTGCTGACGGTGTGGATGCCATCATCCCCATCGCCACCACCGCCGCCCAGATCGCCGCCCTCTCCGCCGAGGAGACCAAGACCCCTGTGGTCTACGCCGCCGTCTCCGACCCGGAAACCGCCAAGCTGACCGGGATTGACTATGTTACCGGCACCAGCGACGCCCTGAATACCAATTTCATCATGGATATGATGTTCGCCCAGAATCCCAACACCGCAAAGGTCGGCCTGCTGTACTCCCTGTCTGAACCCAACTCTGCCAAGCCCATTGCCGACGCCAAGGCCTATCTGGATACTAAGGGCATCGAGTACGTTGAACAGACCGCCAATACCAACGATGAAGTAGTTGCTGCCGCCTCCGCCCTGATCGCTGCCGGTGTGGACGCCGTGTTTACTCCTACCGATAACGTCATCATGGCCGCAGAGCTGGCTATCTATGAAGATCTTGCCAAAAACGGCATCCCCCACTACACCGGCGCTGACTCCTTCGTCCGCAACGGCGCCTATGCCACCTGCGGCGTGAACTACACCGACCTGGGCGCCCAGACCGCTGACCTGGCCTACACCGCCATGACCGAGGGCATGTATGGCATGGAGGACTACTACCTGATGGACGGCGGCATCATCACCGTCAACACAGACACCTGTGCCCTCATCGGCAAGCAGGCCAACTACGCCTGCTTCAACAGCATGGGCGAGGTGGTAGAGGTCAGCACCACCAAGGACTGATCCAGTCAAATTCCCCGCCCCGCTCCCCCGGCCTGCTGCCGGGGGCAGCGGCATGAAAGGAGCGCATTCTCTTGCTGATGATCACACAAACCGCTCTGGAACTGGGCTTTTTATACGCTTTGGTGGCCATGGCCCTGTTTCTGAGCTTCCGGATCTTGAACATCGCCGATATGACCACCGACGGTTGTTTTGTCCTTGGGGCGGCGGTCTCTGTCACGCTGGCCGCCGGGGGACACCCGATCCTGGCCATTCCTGCCGCCATGCTGGCGGGCAGCTGCGCCGGATTCGCCACAGCTTTTTTGCAGACTCGCTTGGGGATTCCCTCCATTCTGGCGGGCATCGTCACCAACACGGGCCTGTACACCGTCAATCTGATGGCGATGGGCTGGAAGGCCAACCAGAGCCTGCTGGGCGGCAGCACGATCTTCACCCTTCTGCGGGACAGCGGCATCGGCGGCGATTGGTACGAGTTGCTGCTGGCGGCTTCGGTCACCGTTCTGGCGGGCGTACTGCTGCTGGCATTTCTGAAAACACGCATGGGCCTTTCCATCCGGGCCACAGGCGACAATCCCGACATGGTGCGGGCCTCGTCCCTGAATCCGGCGTTCACCGTCACGGTAGGACTGTGCGTATCCAACGCTCTGACAGCCCTTTCCGGGGCCATGGTGGGCCAGTATCAAAAGACGGTGGACATCAACTCCGGCACCGGCATCGTGGTCATCGGCCTGGCCTGCCTCATCATCGGTGAAACGGTTCTAGGACGCCGGACCGTTACCAAGGGCGTGCTGGCGGTGATGATCGGCTCCGTGATCTACCGGTTTATCTACGCCGTTGTCTTTTACACCAAGGTCGTACCGGTGGAGTGTCTGAAGCTGCTGACGGCCGTCATCGTGGCTCTGGCCATCGCCGCCCCCAGTATCCAAAAGTGGGTGGCTTTCCAGCAGCGGAAGCTGGCCGCCGGAAAGGGAGGGAACTGACATGCTGGACATTCAACGCATCTCCAAGACCTTCAATCCCGGCACCGTCAATGAGAAAAAGGCCATCACGGACCTGTCTCTCCACTTGAACAAGGGAGAATTTGTCACGGTGATCGGTTCCAACGGCGCAGGCAAGTCCACCCTGTTCAACGCCATCGCCGGCAGCTTTTATGTGGACGATGGCGCCATCACCGTAGGCGGTCACGATATGACCTTTCTGCCTGAATACAAACGTGCGAAGCGGATCGGCCGCCTATTCCAGGACCCTCTGAAGGGGACTGCCCCCAATATGACCATCGAGGAAAATCTGGCGCTGGCAGCGGGAAACGGCGGTTGGTTTTCCCGCTTGACCCAGAAGGATCGAACTCGTTTCCGCGACCGGCTGGCCCTTCTGGACATGGGACTTGAGGATCGGCTGAATCAGCCGGTAGGGCTGCTCTCCGGCGGCCAGCGGCAGGCGCTGACGCTGCTGATGGCGACCATGAATCCCCCCTGGCTCCTGCTTCTGGACGAGCATACCGCCGCCCTGGACCCCGGCACAGCGGAAAAGGTACTGGAGCTGACGAAGCGGATCGTGGCGGAGGGGAACATCACCTGTCTGATGGTAACGCACAACATGCAGCAGGCTTTGGAGCTGGGAACCCGGACATTGATGATGGCTGACGGCCGGATCGTGCTGGACGTTTCCGGCGCTGACCGGGCGGGCATGACCGTAGAGGATCTGATCCACCGGTTCAAGGCCGGTACCGGCAAGACCCTGAGCAATGACCGGATGCTGCTCTCCTGAACTTGATGATAGAAAAACACCCGTTTCTTTACGAAACGGGTGTTTTTTGCCGGAAAAGTTCCTGCTTTTTATGATTTCAGGACTTTTTGTTTACTTTTTGCTCTCAGCAACAGCCACGGCCACAGCGACAGTGGCGCCGACCATGGGATTGTTGCCCATGCCCAGGAAGCCCATCATCTCCACGGAAGAAACCGCCTTTGGCGGTTTCTTAATTGGGGCACAAGGGTTCCAGAAGAAGTAAGCCTGTCATTTCTCAACGCAAGACACACATCAATCTTTATTGCGTGATATGCTTTCTTTATTGGCGGTATTTTATCATATGATCTGTTCAGGAAACCAGATGTTTGGACTAAATTATACATCTTCGCACATCTTTTATCGCCTTTGAAGAACAACGAACAAGTGAGGAACGACTTTGAACTTAAACCGCACATCTTCCAAGAGAAATAAAGAAAAAGAATATGAATTATCTTTATTGGGTATCCAGCAATATTGGATACCCCTTTTGCTATAATAAAGCCAGAAAGTGAGAGATGAAACAAGAGAAAAACCTCACTTAAATAATTAAAGGGTCTGGCTCCCGAATAACAGCCACAGTTCCAAAAGGAACAAGAAAGGAAACATTATGAAGAACCTGTTTGCTGTCAATTTCGCCGAGAACACCATCACCGCTTCCAAGACCACCCTAAAGAAGGCCAGCGTCCCCAACTCCCCCGAATACAAGGCTCTGATGAAACTGATGAAGCAGAATCCAACCTTCACCATTGAGGAGAAGAAAATCAAGGAAGCCATGGGCAAGAAGACCTACGAAGGTTTGAACAAGGCTTTCATCGAGAAGTATATCTCCATCCAGTCTAACGCCGATGATCTGAATAAGCAGTATGCCAAGGCTACCGAGATGGGCAAGTTCCCTCTGGTTCGTAAGTGGTTTCTGAACACCTTCAAGAACTTCAATCTGGAAGAGGCAAAGAAGGAAATCGAGCAAGACGCACTTCGTAAGATTTCTGCCGCATCTGCCGAAAAGCAGAGCAAAGTTGTTGATATGCCCGCCGCCGCTAATCAGTAATTAAGGAAATAGGAGGATATAAAAATGAAAGGCTACAAGATTGATTTTACCTCCAGCACCATCACCATTACCGCAGACTTCGCCAAGAAGATGAATGACCCCACCTCTGCCGAGTATAAGACGATTTCTCTCATCGAAAAGGATTTTCCCCAGATGAAGATTATCAACAAGACTCACAAGACCCCCAGAAAGTATGTTTCCAAGAGCACGGGCGAAACCTTTAACTGTAATCAGTTCAAAAACCTGACCTTCGACAATATGGAACAATTCATCGAGGCTCTGCCTAACCACGATGAACTTTTGAAGTCTTTCAAGTTCCTGAAATACTACGGTGGCCTGCCCCAGACCTCTCGCTATACTGCCGTCCGCCGTTGGTTCGTGGCACAGTTCCCCGATTTCCGCAAGAACCCTCTCTTCTATCTCTACAACAATGTGCCTGTGATTATTGATATTGTCCCTTTCATCCAGCAGGCAAAAGAAGAAGCAGCGGAGAAGGCTGCGAAGAAGGCTATGAAGGAAGCCGTGAATCAAGATTAAGTCAATCATTTAACACCAAATATTTTCCCAATTACTGTTAATAGAATGACTTAAACCGAA
>OLFT01001875.1_pt1 | contig 19998 bp, 15 predicted proteins | sample 1604921 | NCBI WGS metagenome assembly OLFT01 (sample SAMEA3888897, study PRJEB22519) | human gut metagenome | biome: human gut; feature: human-associated habitat; material: faeces | place: Denmark | collected 2013 | reverse complement strand
AGCCTTGCCAGCAGGAATCTGCAATTTGATATATCCTTCTACTTTCTTTGCCATTTGGAATTGCCTCCTTAATCCAATGTTTCAGGCATAATCTCATGCCTGCGCACAGATCCTGGTCTGTGCTTTAATTGTTAAGTTTTACATCTGCGAAACTTATTTCTACCGGCGTCTCGCGGCCGAACAATTCAACATTGATCGTCACACTCTGCTTTCCGTGATTCATCGCCTGGATCACTCCGATAGTGTCTTTCCAGACACCTCCGGTAACCACAACGGTGTCTCCCTCTGTAAAGTCAACTTCAATGTTCTCTTTCTTGATTCCCAAAGGTTTCATTTCCATATCGGTAAGCGGAACCGGCTTGCTTCCCGGACCAACAAATCCGGTAACACCACGGGTATTTCTGACAACATACCATGTGTCGTCATTCATAACCATATTGATAAGAACGTATCCCGGAAACATTTTCTTTGATACGGATTTTTTTGCGCCATTTTTCATTTCGACAACATCCTGCATCGGAACGCGGACCTCTAAGATCTGATCTTCCAGATGTCTGTTTTCAATTGTCTTGTCAATGTTCGCTTTTACCTTATTCTCATATCCTGAGTAGGTATGAACAACATACCAGTGTGCCTCTGCCATAAATCACTCTGCCTCCATTAAAAATTAAAACCAACAAGGAAATCAACGCCATACTGAATTGCGAAATCCAAAAGCGCGATGATAAGACCTAATACAACGGATACAGCAATAACCGCTGTGGTCTGTCTTACAAGTGATTGTTTCTCCGGCCAAATAATCTTTTTGAATTCAGCCGAAAGACCGGTAAACCAGCTCTCTTTTGGAGCCTTGTCTAACTTCTCGGTTTCTCCCATTTTTTCACTCCTTTGCCACGCGCGTCTTATTTGGTTTCTTTGTGTAACGTATGGGTCTTGCAGAATCTGCAATACTTTTTGGTTTCCATCCTGTCAGGATGAGCTTTTTTGTCTTTTGTCATGTTGTAGTTACGGTTTTTGCATTCCGTACATGCCAATGTTATTTTTGTGCGCACAACTTCCACCTCCATTAAAATTCTTTGTGCTTTTTTCTGCCCCGGTCTCCGTAGTGAGACGTTTTTTAAGGATCAGCGACAGTCCTTAAAAAAAGGCATAAAAAAAAGACCTACTTCCATCGCCTGTCTACTATATCATATCCACTTGTTTCCGTCAATCTTTTTTTGTATATTATACCCTTTTAAACCTTTTTGATTATTTTTTCCTATTTCACATTTTTTTCTCAAATGGTATAATATTTTTATATAGTTAGACCGAAATACTTTTAAAGAATCTTTAAAAATATAATTAAAATCCCCACATTTATCATGCCAGGCGGCAAGGATGCTGTCCTATAACCTGATAAATGTATATATTTCATGGAAGAAAGGAGGGGTTTTCTTGGCTGCTATTGACAGTGCCTATCATTATTATTTAAGCACTTATGGCACTTCGAAGGTATCGCGTTATGATACCCATAAGAAGAGTCAGCTTCGTGCTGTCTATAATCAGATTGTAAAAACAAATAAAGATACTCCTCTGTATAAAATTCCAGATTCCACGGATGTGAAAAAATTTGCGATTGACCTGAAAGAACATACCCGTTCGATCCAGAATGTAATCGCTGCCCTTTCTGACAACGACGAGGGGATTGAAAATGTATTCAACAAAAAAGTTGCAAAGTCTTCCGACGAATCTTCTGTCAATGTTACCTACATTGGTGAGGATCAGAGTCTCGATAATTCTTTGCATTTTGATGTGGAGGTAAAACAGCTTGCAGCCCCACAGATCAATGTCGGAAAGTTTCTTTACCCTGATGAATGCGATTTCAAAACAGGTACTTACACATTCGATATATCAACTGATTTAAGTTCATATGAGTTTCAGTATACCGTAAGCAGAAATGATGACAACCAGCATATTCTTGAAAAGCTTGCACGCCTGGTCAATTCTTCAGGTGCCGGGATTCATGCCGATCTTGCCAAAAATGCCAGTAACAAGATTGCCCTGCGTTTAACTTCAAGTCAGACCGGTCTTGCAGACGGTCAGTCCTATCTGTTTGAAGTTACCCCAAGTTCCGATCATGCATCCGCAAAAGCAATGCAGACACTCGGTATTGATTGTGTTACCCAGACAGCGAGTAATTCTTCTTTCTTATTAAACGGTACGGAGCATGCATCTCTGTCAAATACTTTTACTGTCAACAATGCTTTTGAACTGACACTGAATAAACCAAGCTCCCAGGCAAACCCTGTACAGATCGGCTTTAAAACAACAGCTGACTCCATTGTAGACAATGTCCAGTCTCTGGTAAATGTATACAACAATCTGATCCAGTTAAGCTATCGCTATGACAGCACACAGGAAGCAGATAAACTGCGGCGCGATTTTACACAGGTGGTAAAACCTTATTACAATGAATTTGAGTCGTTTGGATTAAAACTTTCAGATGACGGTGCCATCAAGGTCGATACACATCTTCTGACGGATGCAGTCACTTCCGCGGATGCAAAAGAATGCTTTGCAACATTAAATAAGTTTAAAAACGATCTCGGAACGACCGCCGGAACCGTCTCTGTTGACCCGTTAAATTATGCAAGCAAAACGATGATCACTTACAAAAAACCAGGTCATAAGAATTTTTCCTGCCCTTACCTGACCTCCGTTTATTCCGGAATGATGTTAGACAGATATTGCTAAACGGACACTTACAGATTTTCTGTAGTGTCCGTTTAATATTCCAATATCCCAGATGCAACTTCAGATTATGCATCTTTCGCACTGATCATGTACTATATATCATTTTCCTGATTTTCATTTTCTTCTATAATATCCAGCATCGTATTTATTCTCTCTATATAATTGTGATGCTCCCTTACTTTTCGATAACCATTTTCTGCGATTGCCAGACGTTCTTCCTCATGTGCCAGATAATATTCTGCTTTTTCACAAAGATCATTGATTCCGTCAAAGCATACCAGGTCTTCCCCCTCTTTAAAATAATATGGTATTTCCGCCTGATAATTTGTCATCAGAAAGCCTCCTGCCCCAAGCACATCCCATACCCTGAGTGGTATGCCGCTCTTGATATTCGGAATCGTAAAATTCAGATTAATCTTTGACATACGAAAAACCTGCGGCAGCTCACTCCAGTAATCAACCGAACCACAGTACTGAATCCGCAACATATCACTTATATCACTGTTACTGTACACATTGACATGATAACGTTTTGACAGTTCGATCAATGCACGTCTGCGCTCCACTTCCGCAATTTTAAATCCAAGTACGGTCGTCTGAAAGATCAGTCCAAGATCCGAAAACGACCCTTCTGATTTTTCCAGTTCAAAATATTCCTGCAGTTTTTCCAAAATATCCATAGTCAGCATAGGTTCCACTATATTGGCACCGCTAATGTTTAACTGTGCCTCGATCACAGCATCAAAATATCCGCGCAGGTATTCCGGCAGCCTGCTTTTTATCTTATCATAAGAGTTCCGTTCATAAAGACTTCCGACAAACGCAATGTCTCCTTTATATTTCTGTATTTCCGGTGAATTTGCAATTACCGTATCCATCCGGTCCGTATCCACGGCAAGTGGCAGATACCAGATATGTTCCACTCCCATCTCCCGGAATTCCAGATAGTTTGTCTTATCAAAGGTAAATATATAATTACACGGATGAAAAATAGACTCATGATACATGCTGATCAGCGGATTATCACAGCTCCAGGATACATATTTTATCCCCATTTTCTGGCAGACATTCGAGATCAGTGCAAAATAATTGACCGTAAATACCATATCATAGTGCGTTTCCCGCAGTTTGTTTTCAATGATTTTTTCAAATTCCGGATCGATATCATAATTGCCAAGATGCTGTTCGATATTATCCACCGTATGCCCCAGTAATAAAAAAGTCTGCTCTATGTCTCTGTAATTATAAGCTTTCCAGCGATACATTAATATGTGCATAATAATCTCCATTCCTGTGCCGTGTCAGCCAAAATAACGTTTTCATCTGTATGTAAAACCTGTTGCAGGGAGGGAATGAGAACCTCCGCTCTACATCCAGGCTTCCCGTATCCACTCCGCTCTGCTTTTCCACGTATGATGCTCTTTTGCTGACTGATATCCACAGTCTGCCATCCTTTGTGTGGACTGCATGTGTCCGAACAGATCAAATACACGTTCCGGCAGGGTACGGATCTCATTTCTTGAAAACATCACAAGCTCTTTTCCATCCGTAAATTCTCTTCGTAGATAAGTGGAATCATCCGTCACAACTGCTGCCCCCGCAAGCATTCCATTAAAAATACGGTCATGTGCTCCGGCTTTAAACCAGGTCATCGTATTCAGGACAATCTTGCTATCGTTCATCAGTGGCAATATTTCCGGCGCAAGTACTTTTCCACCATACACCAGATACGGATTGTCACTCCACTCACACTGATCCCAGCCTGTTCCATATGCCGTTACCCGTATTCCGTTTTCCACCAGAATACGGACAGCCTGTTCACGGAAAAATGACGTGGCATACGAGTCAATAAAACGCATCTGCACGATGATCTCATGAATACGCTGTTCTGAAATATCATTCCGCTTATATTTTAAATATTCTTCTATCACATCCTCTGTTGTCCGGTCAGGATGATGCACCAGTTCTGACAGCACAGCCTGTGCCATCTCCTCTCCATCGACTTCCGGGATGGATGACAGATCCGGTATCATCTTCGCAACTGTGTAGATCGGAAGTGCCCCCGCATATAAAACATCGATTCCACGCTCCGCGAGCGGCTTATGCCTGCTGCCAAGTTCCACCCCGGCATGTGGCAGAAAATCCGTATACCGGATATTTTTGAAATATCTGCGGATATACCGGACATGGTTGCGGTCCGTGCACAACACAATAGATGTTGCCGGTGCATTCTGCAGTGGTTTTTCATAGTGAAACGGATGATCCATCAGGATATTGATATATGGAATATTGTAAGTTTCCCAGAGATTTGGCTCTTCTTCCGCAGAACCTGCTCTTTTTGATCCTGCTGTACTTTGGAAAATGTCCTGCTTCAAAAGCATCCCTGTTCCGGTCATGCCTGCCGGAAGTGACAGATTATATCCCAGGTTATTAAACGTCACACAGAAAAACCTCTGATCTTTTTTTGTACCTTCTTCGATGCATTCGATCAATGCCTGCTTACTCTCCTCTTCCAAACGGGCATCATAAGTAAATGAGGCATACCCCATGGTCTCAAACGCATTTTTCAGTTCCTGTGTAAATAAGTCAAGAGTATCGTAGATGCCGGTGATGTAGATGATGGTTGTTTGCATGGTGGTCTCCTGTTATAACTTGATTCTTTCTATCCTGCAGCTATGTCTTTTATAATCGTCCTTTACAGAATCTGTATTGTCATAATTAATGCCAACCAGGATCACTTCTCCATGGTAATCTTTCAGACTCTGCATGTATTCCTTCTTCTTTATCTGTGCAATGGCTGCATCCGAAGATTTATCCCATTTTAATTCCACCACGATCGCTGGCACATCTCTATATTTTCTCGGAACAAACACAATATCTGCAAATCCTTTCCCCCCTGCAAGTTCCCGATACATTACATAATCTTTCCGCGCGGCATAATATGCCAGTGAAAGCACACATGACATTGAATTTTCATCATTATACTTTAAGATAGATATATTTTCCTGATGCACCTGTTCAATCATTTGTGCAACATATTCTTCTTTTCCATCTATTGTTGCCCAAAGCAGTGCTTCAGAATTACGGATTGCATCCATAACCGGTTCCCAGCCACCGTCTTCTATACAGTTAATAAATTCTTTCTGCACCTCCTGATTTGGAATAGAAACAGTCTGATTTTCAAAATCATAGGTCAGGTACCCCAAATGCACCAAAAGTGTAAATATATCATCTACGCTTGCAAACGTGGACATATCATTCTGAAATTTATCTGGATTAATTTTAATATGACTGCCTGAAATAAGCTGCGTAACTAACGCTTTCAGGTGATACATATCCATCTGGATATATTTTTTTAATGCCTCATATGTCTCTGTCTTCGTCCAATAACTGTCAAAGTCATGTCCCAGCAATGACATAACAACCGATCTTGGATTATAAATCTGAATTCCCTTTAAATCATATCCATCGTACCACTGCTTCATCCTGTCATAAGACATCCCATATGACATACACAGACTTTGAACTTCCGTTTCTGTAAAACCGGTAAATTCAGCAAGTTCACGCTGATTGGTCATGGAATATTCGTCAAACATATTAAGTGCAGAATGCTCGCCATATTTTTTGATCGGCAGTATTCCCGTCATATAAGCCAACGCAATATATGGCTTATCTTTCATCCACAGGCGCAAGAAATCCAGATATTTTTTTTGCGCTTCATCATCCCCCGGATATCTTCGAAATATGCAGTCCCACTCGTCGATAATGATGATAAATTTCTGTTTTTTCTGACTATAGATGTTCTCTAATACATCAATAAGATCTTCCCAGTCAAAGCAGTCTACATCCCCGTATTCCCGCCTGATATCCCATAAAAGTCTCTTTTGCATATAATCGATCATTGCATCCACCGACTGCGCCCGGTTAAGAAAGTCAAGCATATTGACATGAAGGACATTATATTTATTCAGATTTGCCTCAAAACTTTCATCCTGTGCAATCTTATAATCCGCAAACATGTTTTTCGAATCACATCCCTTGCTATAATAAGCTACAAGCATATTTGCAGTCATAGATTTTCCAAAACGGCGAGGTCTGCTTACGCATATATTCTGATGTTCGGTATTCAGATTCTGATTCATTTCAGAAATCAGCATGGTTTTATCCACATATATCTTGGAATTAAGTGCTTTCTGAAATTCTTCATTTCCCGGATTTAAATATATTCCCATTCTAATCTCCATTCTGCATTTGAAAAATTATATTTTTCACTCTGTTTCTCCAATAAGCTGACTATAACAAATTTAACTGTTTATCAATCTTAAACGTTTTTTTGCCGGCTCATAACTACCGCACCTCTGATAATAATACTTCGCCTCACTGATTTTTCCCAGGCATTCATAAATAACTCCAACATTATAATAAGCTGCATAGGAATTTACTCCCGCCATCCTGCAGTCCCGATGTTTGACCGCTTTCAAAAATTCTCCAACTGCTGCATCAAACATAGCGTTGTTCATATAAATGAGTCCCATCAGGAACTGAAAATCCGCACTATTTCCAAATTCTTCGTAAATGTTTTCAAAGAAAAGTGCTTCCCCGGCGCGTCCGCTGTTGATCAAGGCATAGCCGTAGGTTTCCACCATATCGATGACATATTCTAACTTTGGTTCAAGGTCATAACTGAGCCCATGGGCGAACCAGAAGCATGCCTCGTTATAATCTTCTGCCATGTAATAGCTTTTTCCAAGCTGATACAATAGATACGGGATCTGCTGCTCTTTTTTTGCATCCGTAATTTTAGATTTCTGCTCTGCATCCGTATCCTGCTTTGCGATATTCTGATCTAACTGCGTGGCATGCACTTTTTCATCCCATCCTGAATTCTTTAATTCCTGCTCTAACAGTCTTATGTTGCGCAGCGCTTTTGCCTTTTTTTCTTTCTTCGGAAGATCATAACCCGTATGGCCGATGACGACCGGTGCTTCGTATGTACGATATTCCTTTTCGTCACAGGCAGTTACCTGCTCATGGATTCTTCCCGTGTAATGAAAACTTTCTTTTGCAAAAATGCGGTTGATCCACTCTTTATTTTCCTGCTTTCCATCTTTTCCGGAAATAATATTGATTCTCCGGATCCTGCCAACCTCACCTGGATGTTCGGCAATCATTTTCTCTAACTGTACCCGATCAATCTGCTGTAAATATTCATCGCTGTCAATGACCATCACATACGGATGTGCTGCTTTTGAAACCGCAAAATTCTTTGCTGCCGAAAAATCATCGCACCATGGGAAATCATAGATATTTTCCGTATATTCTGCGGCGATTTTTTTTGTCTGATCTGTCGATCCGGTATCTACTACGACCAGTTCAAATCCGGTGTTCTGGAATGATTTCAGGCAGCGTGCCAGATTGTGTTCTTCATTTTTGGTGATGATGCAGACTGATAACATGTGGTTGTTCTCCTGTGTGCCGATCGCTATATTGGTGGGCATATTCACTCCTCCCTGTCTGTCCCAATCAAAACTTTTTTGCCTTCAAATGCAAATCCATAATGATATATCTGTTCCTTTCTGATTCCTTTATCAAGCAGGTCTGCATCGTATTTTTTCTCACAGATCTGCTTTAAGGCAGACAGAACTGTCTCTTGAATACTTTTTTCCTTTCGTGGATTTCGAACTTTGAATTCTAAAATAACTGCTTTGCATTCCTTTGAATTTTTCGGTTCTAACATTACATCATATCTGCCAAACCCACTTTCACGGTTGGATTTAAGGTAATATCTATCCCGCAGGTCAACAAGCAGACCTAATATAAAACCATGGTAAAAACGCTCAGGCTCTGCCCCAGATGCCCTCTCTCCGGTGTCGAAATAACTAAATGTCTGTATAACAATTCGATTCATGTATTCATTCATCGCATCCACATCACCAAGTAACATTGCCCTTACAAAATCATTGTAATCTGGTTGTACAGGAGCAAACCAGTCATGTACCATACCCTGAAACATTAACTTTACTTCCAGATTCGTCAACGCAAGCTGGTATTTCGGCATCTTCCCCTCCTCAATATCCTGATACGTTTCATAAGATAATACTTTCAAATATCCACTCGCCAGCAAAAGACTCCAAACTGCTTTTTCATTTCCATTTAATTGATTGTATACAATCTGCTCTTCAATTTCTGACCAGATGTATTCTCCGCACAATAATTTTTCAAATTTTTCCTTAATTGTACGGTTTCCTTCCTGAATCAATTTTCCTACTAGACTATTTGCACTTGTATTTGCCCAAAATGTTTTGTATAACTGTGTATCGAGATAATTTAAAATTGACCATGGATTATAAATATCTTTGTGTTCCCCAAAAATGAAACCATCGTACCATCTTTTTACCTCTTTTTTTTCTTTCTCAAGACCATACTGTTCCAATGCATCAAAGACTTCCTTCTCTGTAAAACCAAATACAGAAGCATATTCATTTGATGTAGTCGTAACTATCTTTAAGTTATTCAAATCTGAAAAAACGGATTCCTTACTTACTCTTGTGATTCCCGTCATAATTCCACGTTCCAGTGCCGGATTTGTCTTAAATGTCGAATTAAACAGGCTTCGGGTGAATGCGACAAGTTCATCCCAGTAACCATCCACAAATGCTTCCTGCATGGGTGTATCATATTCGTCTAACAAAATGATAACTTTTTTTCCATAATATCTATACAGGAAATCTGATAACTGATATAAAGAAGATGTCGCATCCGTCTCTTTTATATTTTCCTCCAACATACGCTCATAATATGCTCTGTCGGCATCTGTAAGCTTTTCACTGTCTTTAATATAACAAAACTTTATATATATGTTTCTTAACACCTCACACATCTTTTGTTTTGTTTTCTCATAATCTCTCTCTTTAATCCGCGCAAATGACAGACTGATGACAGGATAAGTTCCCTGCAGCTCACGGTATTTTTCTTCTTTCCAGATCGCCAGATGTTCAAACAAATCTGACCTGCCGGCATAGTCTATGGAAAAGAACTGCTCCACCATACTCATTGTAAGTGTCTTTCCAAAACGACGCGGACGGGTGATCAAAGTCGCACTGTCCCCGCAATCCCACCATTCTTTAATAAAAGGCGTTTTATCTATATAAAAATAGTTTCCCTGGATGATTGTGGAAAAATCCTGTATACCGATCGCTATATTTCCAGACATTGTAACCTCCCTGCTTTTCAGACTGATATTGTGCATTCCTTTTTGTTGTGATAAATTAATAATATACTATTTTTGTTTATTGTACCAAGTCGCTAGCGCGACGGCTAGCCCCCAATACATGAAACCACTACTTTTTCAAAAAAATAGCAGTTTTTGTGTATATGTTGTATTGTTGAGATACCCCTACCTTAACAATAAACAATACGCACAAACTGCTATGCTTATGTTACCATGGATTTTTAAACTCAACAACTACATATCTATTTTTTTATCCGTCCACCTCCTCTTTTTGAAATGTTTCTATTTTCTATTACATTTCAAAGGAGATTTTATCATGGACAATTATTTAAATTCTTTTCGGGAAATGATTTCCCTCCGTGGTCTTACTGACCATACTCTTAAAAATTACTGCACCTATATCAGGGCTTATCTGGATTATCTTTCCACCTGCCTTCACAAACTTCCGGAAGATGTTTCCTGGCCGGAACTCCGTGATTATATCAAATGGCTTCAAAATTCCGGAAATCTTTCTGACCGTACCATAAACTGTGCTATTTCACAGCTGCGTTTTTTACCCTGTATGTCCTTCACCAACCGTGGGATGATACCCAGCTTCCTATGCGCAGATTTGACGAATATCTTCCCTTTGTCCCTTCCAAACAGGATTGTTTCCATCCTTATTAATTCCATGCCGGATTTGAAGCAGAAGGCTATGGTTGCACTCATGTATTCCTCCGGTCTGCGTATTGGCGAAGTTTGTCATCTTCGTTATGAAGATATCCAACGCCAAAACATGCGCATCCATATCAGGCATGGCAAAAACCGTTCTGACCGCTATGCGATTCTGTCCAAACGTGCTTTGGACATTCTGACTGCGTACTGGTTTGCCTTTGGTAAACCGGTTGGCTGGCTTTTTCCTAAACAGTATGATTCTTCTAAACCGATCGATACGTTCTATTTATCCCGCCACATTCACGAAGTAGAGCGCTCCCTCGGTTGGGAGCAGCGTATTACCTGTCATTCCCTGCGCCATGCTTTCGGTACACATCTGTACGAAGATGGTGTTGACCTGCTGACAATCAAAGCGCTCCTTGGTCATAAGTCTATAAATTCTACCACGATCTATGTTCATCTTGCTTCGAACGGCACGTCGGATGCAGTCATTCCTTTTGACCTCATGGGAGGTGGGCATGCGCAGTAAGATACAACAGATATTTGACTCCGGATGGGATTCTTATACATCTTCTTTCCAGCCTTCTGTAGTCCAGGGGAAAGCTGCACATTCCATTACCGCCTGCAAAAGTGGCTCTCTTGGCTGCAACATTTCCCAGTGTGAAGATTGTGGGCATGTGGAGATCCACAATAATTCCTGCCGCAACAGGAACTGCCCCAACTGTCAGGCTGTGTTTAAGGAAATCTGGATTGATGCCAGAAAATCGGAAGTCATTGATGCCCCCTATTCCATGTGGTTTTTACAGTGCCGGCTGAACTTAATCCTTTGATTTATGCCAATCAGAAACTTCTGTATACGCTTTTGCACAAGTGCTCCTCTGAAACACTTTTGGAATTGTCCTCTGACAAAAAGTACCTCGGGGCAGCACCCGGCATTATCCAGGTCCTGCATACATGGGGACAGACTTTAAATTTCCATCCGCACATCCACTGCATCATCACAGGCGGCGGTCTGACTAAAGATTACAATCTCAAGATGTCGACCGCACGCTTTTTTATTCCAGTGAAAGTGCTTGGATCTAAATTCCGTGGTAAGTTCCTTGCTTATCTTGAATCTTACCACCGGCAGGGAAAACTGTTCCTTCCATCTTCCTGCCATAAACTGCGCAATTCCCACGCATGGGCAGAATTCAGGGACAGTCTTTATCAGAAAGCGTGGTGTCCCTACATCAAAGAAACCTTTAACGGTTTTGGCAATGCCATTGAATATCTTGGCAGATATACCCACCGTATTGCCATTACCAACTCACGCATTGTCTCTGTTACGGAAAATGAGGTTTCCTTCCGGGCAAAAGACTACAGATCCGGAGACAAAATCCTTGTCCGCATAACACCGGTGGAGTTTATCCGCCGTCTGATGATGCATGTGCTCCCGACCGGGTTCCAGAAAATCCGGTACTATGGTTTCTTAAACAATCGCCAGAAGAAGAAAAACCTCCACATCATTTTCCGAATTCAGGGACACCGGAAATTTGTGTCCCTCTTTACCAATTCTTCTGTTGCAGAAATAATGAAAACCGTTTGGAAATATGACATCAGCCTGTGCCCATGCTGTGGAAAAAACAGCATGCGGCATATTGGCAGGAGCTTTGCCCTCCAGGATTAAACATCTGTTCCCATATGTTTTTCAAAGCCCACCTGCGGAGGGCTTGTTTGCCATGTCTCTTTTTATTCCGGCAGGATAACATACCTTATAAATTAACGTAAGACCCTGTCATGACGTTATTTTTGAAGGAAGAGCAAGCGTATTCAATCCCCATAATGTACTGGCTAAAATTCCGCGACCTGGTACAATCATGAAGAATTATACCACATGATAACTTTCGTTAGGAGAAAATCTGATTTATGAAAAAATGCTTACACCCAACAAAATAGATGCAAGCATTTTTTCAATCTAACACAAGATACTAAGTAGTCACTTTACTACTTCAATGGTTTCCAATATGTTTTTGTACAAACCAATCCAACGTATATGTGTTTTTCCGATTCTTCTGTTTTAAATATCTTAAGAATAAGATAAATCCTCCCAAAATTCCAACAACTACAATAACTGCAATTGCAATTGCATTTTCATTTTTAGAACCTAGTACATTCTTCCTGAATATACATAATATCGACGATATAAGTAATACAAATGCGGTATTTTTACATACCAATTCAGACGAAGCATAATTATGTACTCTCGCATACTTAGGGTCTGACTGAATATCAGCATACATATAGCTATAATACTTTTCAATGTCACTTAGAGATAATTCCGTCCCATTCTCAATTATCCCAGCCTGTATCAGTGCCTTTGTTACTACTTCTTTTCCAAGATTGTTTAGTTCACCTTCCTGACAAGGTCTATTTATTTTTGCAAGAACTTTCTTCCACACTTTTTCATAAATTAGACTAGTAATTTCTGCAATCACCATTCCAAACACATAGCCCAGTAAAATTGTGGCTCCACAAATATATCCCAAATACTTTTCATCAAATAACCACGAAGAGAAGAAACATACTTCCAATACTCCCACCATAATTGTTCCCGGAACAGTATATCCTAATAAATCATATATCGTAATCTTTTGTAATACTTCCATAACATCATTCTCCTTTATTTTTGTCCATTATTACGTTCCAAAAAACTTTGCTGATTGCCATTTTGACGAATTCTTTCCAGCCAGTCATAAACCATTTGTTTCGGGTATATATACTGACCTTCATTATCTTTCATCTGCTCCAATGCACATCCCATCAATGCAAATTCATTTTCAAGCGATGTATCAAATATCCCCTTGTCATCCGTATTAATCGATACATGTAATTGCGGACATTCCCGTAACTTCTTTTCATCCCATGTAAGTCCCATATTATACAGTTTCAAGATAGGATGCTGTTCGTATCTGTCAATTGTACTGATTTTATAATTCGAACTTGGATTTGCCTCAATACTGATCCCACATCGCGCTACATACTGCTGCATTGCCCTCTGAACCTTTTTCACACCTTTTATATACATATCCGACACTTTTTTATTCAGAGGTCTTGCTCCTTTTTTTCTCACATTGATAGAATAATGATAGTAATACATCAACAATACCGGCTCTCTTTCATTTCGAAAAGAAAAACCACCTTCAAGATGCTCATTCGCCATATACGCCGCTCCAGGGAAAAAGAAATTTTCAAATCTTCCAGAAATATATAATAATGGATGATCACCTCTTAATTTCCAACTTAAATAATAGGTGGAAATTGTATACATTGAAAGTCCCTCCGTTATAATTTCCCCATATAACTCACGAAAATATTGATCATATTCACTGAGCAAAAAACCTTTTAATGCCTCACAATCCTTAATATCAAACTCATTCAGTTTATAATACAACCACACCACATTATCCAAATAATTTTGAAGCGATATCCAGAGATTTCCTTTCTTTTTCTCATACCAGTCCTCAACATCTATTCCCAGTACTGTTGCATGTCCCATCCTGTCTCCATTTTTCATACCAAGAAAACTGACTGCCTCATCAATTGCTCTTAGACCATCTACAATATCGTACCAGTCTTCCCCTACATGGTATGTTATTTTTAATTGGCCAATCGGTTTTCCATATGTATTATGAACAACATGATTTGACAACATACGAAACGCGGATGCGAATACCTCTGGCCTGCAATATAATTCCTGTGCACAAGCATCTATCCCTAATACTCTTGCTGCCTCCTCCTGATACCGTTCTCGAAATTCCACAATCTGTTCCGCAGTTCTTTCAACATTTGTTCTGTACTCGTAATGACGAAATTGATCCGTAAATCCAGTCTGATTCGGATCCGGTTGTTTATCTGCTTTCTTCGGAAAGTGAAAAACATAATATGTATTATTTTGTACATTTTCCCCTAAATTACGTTTAATACACTCATCACACTTACATATATATTGTCTGTTTTGGGCTGCTGTCTTCTCAGGTGAAATTCGCAATTCAAGTGAACGAATATTACCTGTTATCACACTTCCACCCACAGCATACTTGATCATACGTTCCATATCCATAGGTTTATCAAGAAAACCAGATTTACGCCTACTATATCTGCTAAAGTTTTCAAAACCAACCTTACTATTTTCCTGAACAAATTCGCCCCGAAACTTTATCTTAATTACAAGATATGCATAAAACCAATTCTTTAGCTTATCCGAAATTTTAACTCCATTTACCTGACCAAGAAGCATCTGATAGACAAGCCTTCTTTCGCCTGCAAACTCCCAATTAAGTTTTCCAGCATGTGACAGATCACATGCATAATCTTCAACCATATATGTATATCTGCTGAGATCCATTAACTTTCGTCCTTCAAGATATTCCTCAAGATATGCATAATATTCAAAATAATTGTAATCACTTTCCAGAACACGCTGAATTTCCTGTTGTTTTTTTACTTCATCTTTCTCAACCAATATTCCCTGTGTGGCTTTATCAATATACGACACCAGATATGCCCGTATTATTCCCGCCTTAAATCGAAGCTGTACAAGAGATTCTTCCCTGTATAATTTAGAATAATTGGTTCCAACCAGTCTCTGATCTTTGTCTATCTCCTGTAATGCCGTAACATATTCCTCTCGCTCAAAATCATTCATCAAACGTATCCATACCAGTTGGTACAACTGTGTCGATCCAAAAAGATGAAAATGGTTATCAGATATCCCTCTCTGCATAATTCTGTTAAGCTGTACATTATCATGCCCTATAACCGGATTCCACGCAAAATCCCCCCATAACCGTCCAGTCTTTTCTGTCTCTTCTGCTAAAAAAGCGCAAATCATCAGATCCTCATCCGTGCTCTCCACAAGTTCTCTCCAACTTACAAGCAGACCATATCGACATATAGGCTGATTATCCCGTATTTCAAGGAACTCTTTCGCAATCTCTTTTAAGGTTCGAAATACATTTAATCCATTTTCGCCAAACCTCTTCTCCCGATATAAATTCAAATAAGAGTGTAATTCTTCCGTCTCACTTTCTGATATATCAGGTTTTTCTATAAACATAAGCCTCATAAACTCTGTTTCATCAAAAGACTCATATTTGAGATGTCCATGAAAAATATTATAGGCAGATACATTATGAAAATACAGTTTGACAACGTAGTCAATATTTTTCATTTCACACCATCCCCTATTTAAAACTGTCTATCTTCTCAGCATCATTATTATTTTCACTTTCTACCGTCATACTATTCACTGCTGCCTCCACTTTATCCATAACAGTCATATATTTTTCATACATCTTAGTATCTACCTCGTTGGTTCTTCTACCTTTAGCTTTTATTTTCATTTTCTGACTTCTGACAACCTTTATAAAAGGGCACGCTTCAAACTGCTGCAAATATTCAAAATTTGTTTCTATATTTGAATATTTTATATCCTCCTTCTGTAAACATTTTGATATGTTTATATACTCATTTTTCTCTTTCACTAATAATTCATAAATTTTATCATAAGAACATTTTAGTGCCTCTGCCAAAGATGCTTTTTGTTTATCATTTTTAAATTCATTTCTTAATCTTTTACATATATTATAGGACATATCAAGATTATAAAATGGAAATGCCACTTTCATATCCTTTTTTTGATATTCGTCCGTCAATACCAGTGTATTCTTCACATACTTTCTCAAATTTTCTTTACTATCGCATCCTCGCTTCCAATACTTCGTTTCGGCTTCATATAATACATCTGTAATATTCTCAACAATTTCTTTCTCTGTATTTATATAGTCCAGGCTTCTAGGAACAAAAGTCATTGCATCAAATTTTACAAATCCATTGTCCACTGCACCAATATGTACCGGAAAGACAGCTTCTTTTTTTTCTTTATCTACATTTCTCTCAACATCTTCATGATTTTCCTGTTTCTCAATTAATAAAAACTCTAACCCCTTTATTTTTCCACCCTCAATATAGCTAAATAACATATTTAATATTTCCATAATTTCAATATAATAATTTTTGCCAACCCATTCTTCAAATGACTCACATTTTTCCATCCCCTTTAAATCCAAAATAATCATAAGCGATCCTGGTGATGCTTTGGCAAACCCTCCACTATTCATCTTATTGACACTAAGTGTATTTTTTTTGTATTTCGAAAATCCCTCTCCAAGCCATCTGCTTCCAAAATTTGTCCCTATAAATCCAAGAATACGTTTCTTATATTTATCGTTTCTTCTTTCATCATCCGGATTATAATAATAATGCAAATATTCTCTTGTCATCTCTATCGTAAAAGATGCCAATATACACCACATATATGGTTTGTCCTCAAAATTTCCGCCCTGACTGATTCTGCCCCATGTGTAAATATGTTCCAACAGCTGTCCATAAGAATATTGCTCCTCAATATATCTACTTTCCTTATTCGTCTCAGATATAATATATTTTCCTTCCCCATCAATATCCCCAAACGTAATCCCATCATATTGTCTATATGAATTAACAAAATATCTGGCTCTTCTTTCCAAATCGCGTGAAATCAAACTATGAAAAGCAGTCCTCTGTTCCGGTGTCAGAATATCCTGTGCCATACGCTCTATGACATCATCCTCAAATCGTCTGTAATTATCATCATATATTTTCAGTATCTCTAAATTGTCCTCATATATTTTTAATATATCTTCTTTATCATAATTTGATTTATTTAGTAAAATTTTTAATTTCGAAAAATCTACATATTCTAACGAATTCAAAAATTCGTTATAAACAACCAGCTCTCGAACTGTATTCGTCTCTGCGAAATGTTTTTTTAATCCGCAAAGATCATAATAGATGTGCATATATCCCGCAATTTTCCCCAACAGATATTTCTTAACAGACAGTCTTCCGCCATCTGTTTTTTTTATTTTCTCATCTACAACTATATATGTATTTTTTAATACACGTTCAAAATCCGGCATATAAATTCTCTGGGACATGTGAAAGATTTTCGTCATCACATCATTTGACAACTTTCTGATATACTGCTCATAAGATCCCCCGCTATCGATATGATATATTCTGTCAAGCTGACTACAGAAATGCTGCTCACACACCTGCCGCATCTGTTCAAAATCCATCGATATCAAAATAATAATTTTATGATATGCAAAATATTTCTGAATCTGCTCAATCATCTGATAACCATTGAGAATATTTAAATCCAAGTCATCGATTGTGATAACTACATACTCATAATCTGTTTTATCATAATCATCATTTTTACCATAGGCAAACAAATGGTCAATTAATTCTGCTATTTTCTTTTGTGTGATCTGATTATCTGATGAAAAATTCATCATATAAGCAAATGAAAAATCAGATGCCTTATTTTCCCTGCTATCTCTTATACTGTAATACTGTTTCATTATTCTGGTAAACTGCTGCATGATCTCAGAACGGTTGTCTTCAATATTTTTCTTAAAATGTCTGTATATATTCACTATTACCTGTTCGAACAAATCTTCCTGTGCACCAAATAAAGATGCATCTATCGGATCTAAAATATGAAAATGAAACTTCTTTTCTAATAAGAATTTTTGTTCTCCCCCAGTCATCACTTTTTTCAGCCACCACTCATAATCTTCTTCATGATTCATACTCCGTAAAATACGGCAGAATTCATCCATAGCCGTACTTTTTCCAGATCCGCGTTTTCCAATAAAACTGAGAATATTACATCTTTCATCCCGAATAACCCGTCCCTTGTTATCCTTTACCCACGCTTCCATTTCTATTGCCTGTTTAAAAATACATTTTAATCCATCTATATAACATTCCGTATACAATGGATTCTTAAGTTCATGTTTCTGTTCCTGATCATCCCACTCCCAATTATCCTGTACAATAAGAAGTTTTTCTTTTTCCCTCATTTGTAGTTTTCCTCCTTTTAAGAAAAGCTGCGCAAAAAACGCAGCTCTATATCATTTTTTTTACTACACTCCAATAACTGTCCGCCAGATCACTTCTGCCAAGTCTGTCATTCGCAACTGCAAGATGTTGATATAAATTTTTTGATCCCATCCTGCCAATTTCTAATTCAACAAGTGCTTTTGGTTTCCATAACGCTTTGGATATACTATTAGAAAGTATCATTTTCCCATAAACTTCATCATACATTTTGTCATACTTTACCAAAGACACTCTATCAGCATAAACAGCGTCACGAAAATCCAACGCAAGCTCTGCATACTGAATAGCCTCTTCATACTCCATTCTATTTATAGAAATATATGCCAAATGTGAATTTATTTTAAAGAAATATTCTTGTTCCAAAGGATCCAAATGTTCCAAATTATTCAAGTAATCTGTACTATCCTTATTTTTTCCTCTGAGGGAAATCTTATCAATGCACTCTTTAAAATATCTTGCTGCCAAATCCCACATATCCATAGCCATATATCTTTTGGCAACTTTGTAAATATTACGATATTTTGGCATTATCTGATATGCCGCCTGATACGAATCATCCATCAATTTTCTGAGACTCTCCGTCCCCTCACAGTTCTTACCCAGGCGATATAAAATACTTGAAGCATATGGCTGATTTCCAACAGCATCTCTTGCTTTCTTAAATGCTTCCACCGCATCAAGTTTGTGTACCTTCGATATCTCACATACCAATCCCATCAGCATCCACGTATTCGAACACTCTGGGAAATCATGCTGCAGTTGAAGTGCCTCTTCTAATAGCTCATCTACCGTGTAGTATAAATAGCCTTTTGTCAAATACTGTGCCAAATTTGCCTTTTGTTTGCAATATAAGGTCGCATACCTAATTGAATAATCCGAACAAGTAATCTCTTTATTACTCTCATAATACTGACTTAACTCCGACGCAGCCTCTGAAAAAAGAACACCTGCCTCCTCCACAACCGGTGTATCAATATAAAAATATTGCAAGGTCATTGATGCTTGCAATATATTATAATTTATAAACGTTGTTACCAATTGATTAATATTTTGTGGGTTTACTCCTAGAATTTCCTTAAGCCTTGTGTTCAAATCTCTTTGTGATCCATTATATTTCTTTTCATCCAAATCATATCTGGCATCATAGTCTTCAAAATTATTTGCCTCTGAATGGTCTTCTTTGAGCCTCTCACTCACATATATTCCAACAAGTCGGAACATCTCGGCATACTTCTGAAACTTTATTCGATTGTCATTTGAATATGTCAATAAAACCGACTTGTTTTTAACCATTCATATTATCTTGTATGATAATTAGGAAGTTAATTATCACACGTTTCCTTTCTTTTAATATCGTGGTTCAATACAATTCAGATACTATGGACTTTTGA
>OLFT01001863.1_pt1 | contig 20114 bp, 18 predicted proteins | sample 1604921 | NCBI WGS metagenome assembly OLFT01 (sample SAMEA3888897, study PRJEB22519) | human gut metagenome | biome: human gut; feature: human-associated habitat; material: faeces | place: Denmark | collected 2013 | reverse complement strand
ACTTGGCCCCGGCCTCCTTGATCATCTCGGCGGTGATCTCGCCGGTGTAAGCGCCGTGGTCCTCGTAGTGGCAGGTCTCAGCGCCGATGGCGATGTGACAGTCCTTGAACAGGCGGACGGCACTGGTGATATTCACCGCCGGGACGCAGAGCACCACATTGCACCACTTGCCCTTGGGGATGATGGGCTTGATCTGCTCGGCAAAGGCCTTCATCTGAGACAGGGTGTTGTTCATCTTCCAGTTTCCAGCAATGATAGTCTTACGATAACGACGATTCATGGTGTTCTCTCCCTAACTTGTAAATTTATTTGCAAAAGAAGCTCGTCCGCCTCTCCGGGCCCCGGGTTGGAGCTGGGTGCCCGGAGAGGATGTTTTCAATATTAAGCGCTCAGGCGTCCAGCAGGCAGGCCACGCCGGGCAGCTCCTTGCCCTCCATGAACTCCAGGGAGGCGCCGCCGCCGGTGGAGATGTGGGTCATCTTGTCGGCATAGCCCAGCTGCTGCACCGCAGCCGCGCTGTCGCCGCCGCCGATGATGGTGATGGCGGAGGTCTTGCTCAGGGCCTCGGCCACGGCCTGGGTGCCCTTGGCAAAGGCAGGGAACTCGAACACGCCCATGGGGCCGTTCCAGATGACGGTGCCTGCGTCGGCCACGGCATCACAGTAGAGCTTCACCGTCTCGGGGCCGATGTCCAGGCCCTCCCAGCCGTCGGGGATCTCGCCGGACTTCACCACCTGGCTGTTGGCGTCGGGGGCGAACTTGTCGGCGCACACGGTGTCCACAGGCAGGAGGAGCTTGACGCCCTTCTCCTTGGCCTTGTCCATCATCTTCAGGGCGTACTCCTCCCAGTCGGCCTCCAGCAGGCTGTCGCCGATCTTACCGCCCATGGCGGCGGAGAAGGTATAGGCCATGCCGCCGCCGATGATGACGGTGTCGGCGATCTCCAGCAGGTTGTTGATGACGCCGATCTTGGAGGAGACCTTAGAGCCGCCCAGAATGGCCACCAGGGGGCGCTTGGGGCTGGCCAGAGCGCCGCCGATGATCTCCAGCTCCTTCTGGATCAGGAAGCCGGACACGGCGGGCAGATACTGGGCCACACCGGCGGTGGAGGCGTGGGCGCGGTGGACAGCGCCGAAGGCGTCGGACACATAGAGGTCGGCCATGTCGGCCATGGCCTTGGCCAGGGCGGGGTCGTTCTTGGTCTCGCCGGGCTCGAAGCGGGTGTTCTCCAGCAGCATGATCTGGCCGGGCTGGAGGGCGGCGGCCTTAGCCTGGGCGTCGGGGCCCACCACGTCGTCAGCCATGATGACCGGCTTGCCCAGCAGCTGGCTCAGGCGGGCGGCCACGGGCTTTAAGCTCAGCTCGGGCTTTACCTCGCCCTTGGGCTTGCCCATGTGGGAGCAGGCGATCACCGCGGCCCCCTGGTCCAGCAGATACTGGATGGTGGGCAGGGCGGCGCGGATGCGCTTGTCATCGGTGATGACGCCGCTGCCGTCCTTGGCCATGGGCACGTTGAAATCGCAGCGCAGCAGGACCTTTTTGCCCTTCACGTCCACGTCCTTCACGGTCTTTTTGTTGTAATTCATGTTTGGGAACCCCTTTCCGTAGTACAAGATGAAAAGTCCATATGTAATATGTAAGGAATCGAGATCGGGTGTTATTCCTCCGCCGCCATGCTGCCCACGCCGGACAGACCGGGGAACCCGTTCTGCTTCAGCGCCTCATAGGTCAGGATGGCCACAGAGTTTGCCAGGTTCAGACTTCTGGCATCCTCCCGCATAGGGATGCGGATGCAGCGGCTGCGGTATTTTTCCCGCAGCCACTCGGGCAGTCCGGCGGTCTCTTTGCCGAACATCAGCCAGCAGTCGGAGGAAAAGCGTGCCTGGGAATAGTCTCTTGGGGCTTTGGTCGTCGCCAGCCACACATCGGGCTGGGGATGCAGGGAGAAGAAGTGGTCGATGTTGTCATACACTGTCAGGTCCACCATGTGCCAGTAGTCCAGTCCCGCCCGGCGCACCGCCTTTTCGCTGATGTCAAAGCCCAGGGGGCGGATGAGATGCAGCCGGCTTCGGGTGGCGGCGCAGGTGCGGGCGATGTTGCCGCAATTCTGGGGAATTTCCGGTTCCACTAAGACGATGTTCAGCACAGATGGCTCCTCCTCTTTCTTGCGCGTATCATTGTATTCCAAAATTCCGAGAATTTCAACTGTAAATTGGTCGAAAAATCGCAAAAAATTCAAATTTCCCGCCCAAACCGGTGCTTGGGCTTCCGTTTCGCCCGGTTTTGACCTTTAGTTGCCTTTTAAACCGCCCTCCAGCAGTCTTGCGTCGGACTTAATCAGCTTGGTTTTTCCTCTAGCGGCCATTTATTTCTCATAAAAGGTTCCCCTTTCCCGGGAAATTTGTCTCCCCGCCGCCTTTTCTTCCCGCCGGGGCCGTGTTATAATGGCGGCAGCTATCATAACACCCCCGGCGCGGCCCGGGGTGGGAAAGGTCTTGTTTATTATGTCTCATACCGTGGAGATCCTGTCGGTGGGCACCGAGCTTCTGCTGGGCAACATCGCCAACACCGACGCCCAGACCCTCTCCCAGGGGCTGAGCGCCCTGGGGCTGAACGTCTATTACCACACCGTGGTGGGGGACAACCCCCAGCGGGTCCGCCAGGCGGTGGACGTGGCCAAGGGGCGGGCGGACGTCATCATCACCACCGGCGGCCTGGGCCCCACCTGCGACGATCTGACCAAAAACGTCCTGGCTGAGGCCTTCGGCAAGCAGCTGGTGTTTGACGAGACTTCGGCCCAGCGCATCCGCACCCACTTTGCCCGCATTGGCCGGACCATGACGGAGAACAACATGCAGCAGGCCATGCTGCCCGAGGGCTGCACCATTTTCGCCAACGACTGGGGCACCGCCCCGGGCTGTGCCTTTCAGGCGGAGGGAGTCCACGTTATTATGCTCCCCGGCCCCCCCAGCGAGTGCGGCCCCATGTTCCAATATCGGGCCGTGCCCTATCTCCAGCAGCTGTCTGAGGGGGTCATCGCCTCCCACACCATCAAGCTCTTCGGCATCGGGGAGTCCAGCGTAGAGGCCCAGCTGCGGCAGCAGATGAACGCCATGACCAACCCCACCCTGGCCCCCTATGCCAAGGAGGGGGAGTGCGAGCTGCGGGTCACCGCCAAGGCGGCCACGGCAGAGGAGGCCCAGGCCCTGCTCCAGCCCACGGTGGACCAGATCAAAGCCCTGTTCGGCAGCAAGGTCTATGGCGTGGACGTGCCCTCGCTGGAGGCGGTGGTGGAGGACCTGCTGCGGCAGAAGGGCATGACCCTGGGCACCGCCGAGAGCTGCACCGGCGGCCTGATGGCCAAGCGGCTCACCGATGTGCCCGGGGCCTCTCAGGTATTCAAGGGCGGCGTGGTCTCCTATACCAATGAAGTGAAGCACAGCGTGCTGGGGGTGCCCCAGGACATGCTGGACCGGTTCGGCGCGGTGTCCGCCCCCGTGGCCGCCGCCATGGCTGAAGGGGCCCGCCGGGCGCTGGGCTGCGACGTGGCCCTGTCCTCCACCGGCGTGGCCGGACCGGACCGGGATGACCGGGGCAACGAGGTGGGCACCATGTTCGTGGCCATCGCCACCGCCGAGGGCACCCACGTAAAGGAGCTGCATCTGGGCGCCCGCCCGGTGCGGGCCCGTCTGCGCACCCAGACGGCCTCCCACGCCTTCGACCTGGCCCGGCGATATCTGTCCGGCCTGCCCTATGAAAACGCATAACCACACAGAGACAGGAAAAGGACCGTCCGGGCTGGACGGTCCTTTTTATTGGGGAAGATCCTATACGTGTCAGCGTGTCAAAAAAGTTTGGGGAATGCTCAGCCCTGGGGATACAGCCCGGCCTTCTCCAGGCTGGTGCGGATCATGGGACCCACACCGGCGGCCACCACCATTTTGATGAAGTCGCCGGGGAGGAAGGGGATCACGCAGTAGCCCATGGCCACCCCCAGGGGGTTGCCGGACTGGAAGCAGTACCAGGCCGTGCCCAGGGTATACAGCACCGCGGTGCCCAAAATCATGCCGATGAACTGCACCACCCGGTTCTTGGGGGCAGCGGACACCGCCAGCCCGCAGATGAGGGCCAGGGGCACATAGCCCACGATATAGCCGCCGGTGGGACCGGCCACCACGCCCAGCCCGGCGGAGAAGCCGTTGAACACGGGCATACCCACCGCGCCCAGCAGGACATAGACCAGGGTGGCCACAGTGCCCCGCTTCCAGCCCAGGATATAGGCGTTCATGTAGATGATCAGAGTACACAGGGACAGGGGGATGGGGCCGATGGAGATGGAGAAGGGGGACACCACCGACAGCACGGCGGCCATCACTGCCGTCATCGCCAGAGGCACCGCCGGGTGCTTAGAGGTCTGCATTGCGTGCGCTTCCTTTCATGGCCCGGCAAAAGCCGGACTGTAAACGTATTTTTTCAAAAGTATACATTCTCACGCAGCATTTGTCAACCTGTTCCTGTTTTGGTTGCCGATTTAGCCTGCAAGACCACCATAGCCCGTCTCCCGGACCAAGGTCTGGCCGTCCGGGGATAGAAAGAAGTCGATCATCTTCCCCACGTTGGGATTCGGGTCGTCCTTCCGGGTGACCAGACACAGAGGGACGGTGAGGGGATAGCTGCCGTCCTCGATGTGGGCCAGGTCAGGGGTCACCCCGTCCACCGCCAGCAGCTTGACCCCCTTCTCCTGGCTGAGGCCCTGGATAAAATACCGGAAGGAGTAGCCCAATGCCCCCCGCTGGTTGGCATACTGGGCCACGTGGCGGATGACCCCCTCCATGGAGCCCACCGTCTCATAGGTCTGGGGTTCCTTCAGGCTGACCTCCCCCATGAAGTATTCCATCATAGTCTGGGAGCCGGAGCCCGCCGGACGCTGAAAGGCGGCGATTTCCCCAGCGCGCCCGCCCACCTGGCTCCAGTCGGTCACGTCCCCGTGATAGATGGCCCGCAGCTGGTCCTGGGTCAGGCCGTCCACCGGCTCGTCCTCCTCCACAAAGAAGACAAAGGCCTCCCGGCCAATGGGGGTGATCTCCAGCTCCACCCCCTGCTCCGCCGCATATGCCAGCTGATCTGCCGACGGTCTGGCCCCGAAGAACAGGTCCACATTTCCCTCTATCAGCCGCTCAAAGCCCACGACGGTGTTGGTAAAGGTGACGATCTTGCCGTTGGTCCAGGCGCGCTCCCCGCTGTCGGCCCAGTTGGATTCGATGTGGGCGATGTCCTGATACACCGCCTTGGCCGCCGCGGCATACAGGGGATAGCAGGCCTCCGCCCCGTCCATCACGGGCATGTCCGCCTCGTCCTGTATCTGGAACGCCGCCGGGTGGTCCAGGGCAGCCAGCTTGCCGGGCTGGCTGTACACCATGTACTGGCTGAAGTCAGTGCTGGAGAAGCCGTGCATATAGGCAAAGCCGTGGCCCCCATAGCGCACCTCCGGTCTGTTGCAATACAGCCCCGTACACAGGGCAGCGCACAGGACGATCATCGCCCCGGGGATGGCCTGCCGCCGCCACCGGGGGCGTTCCCCCTTCCGGCAGGTGCAGAAGAGATATCCGGAGGCATAGGTCAGAAAGATGGCCAGAACCAGGATCAGCCGCTCCCCCATAAGGGACAGGAGCAGCCACAGCGGGCAGAAGGGAAGGGTCAGCCACAGCAGCTGCCCCACCGCCGTGCTGTCCACACTGCCCTTTCCCAGGACCATCAGCACCGTGAAGCAGAGGGCCAGGAGCAGCAGGGAGATGCCGTTGATCTGGGCTCCCCGCCGCCGGTCCACCCGTCCACCAAGGGAGAAATATATCAGCCAGGTCAGAAGCGGGACTGTGACCAGACAGGTCCACGAGGGGCCCCCGAAGAACAGGGGCAGCGCACCCAGAAAAGACGCCCCCAGAGGGATCAGACCATAGCACGGCAAAATGTTGAAAATCCAGCCCATATCATCACCACATTTGTTTATTTTGCTATTATATCACAGCCCAAAGGGGCCTGTCCACCGGGAAAAACGGTTTTCGTGCCAGAGAAACCGCCCCTCTTTCTTGTCAAACCCGGCATTTTTGGTTATAATGGGCTTTGTATCCAAACCACCAAACCGAAAGGAGACCTTTATGTTCAAGTGTAAACGCTGGCTTGGCCTGGTGCTCTGCCTGGTCATGGCCGTCTCTATGATGCTGCCTGTGTCCGCTGTGGACCCCCTGTCCACCAGCTTTGCGTCTTTTCTCATCCACGCCAACACCACCGACTCCCCGGAGGTGAATCTGCACATCAAGCTCTATCGCCGGGGCAGCTCCGGCCTGTTCCTGGCCGACGACGCCGTGCGGTATGACTGCCGGGTGAACCGGGCCGCGGGGGACCCCGTCTTCTATATCCAGCCCAAGACCGACGGGGTGTGGGTGGAGGTGGACTACCTCACCGACCTGAACGGCGACGGCGTCTACGAGATGCTGGACGGCGAGGACCGCCCCGTGTGCGACACCATGACCGCCACCGGCGAGCTGACTCCCTGGACGGGCACCAACGCCACCCTGAAGGCCGGGCAGACCTATCTGCTTACCGCCAAGACCCTGGCCCAGCGGGGCCAGGAGGTGCTGAAGGCCCGGAACACCGCCGGGACCGGCCAGACCCTGCCCGAGGCCGGCGTGGCCAGCCCCAACGCCGAGGGCATCCTCTATTTTGTCTCTCTCCACTATAACTCCCCCACGGACAAGCAGGAGTATGTCCTGTCCTACTATGTCCGCCTGTACGACTCGGTGATCGTCCCCTCTGACGTGCCCGCCACCGCCTGGTACTACGGCGCGGTGGAGTATGCCCTGGAGCAGGGCTTCTTCTCCGGCACGGGCAGCGACGCCTTTCTGCCCAACGGCTCCGTCACCCGGGCCCAGCTGGCCCAGATCCTGTGGCGCATGGGCGGTTCTGTCCAGGCGGACAAGTCCGCCCACTTTGCCGACGTGTCCTCCGGCGACTGGTGCTATCAGGCGGTGAACTGGTGCAGTCAGGAGGGGCTGATGAGCGGCTCGGGCAACAAGTTCCTGCCCAACACCCCCCTCACCCGGGAGCAGCTGGCCCTGGTGCTCCAGCAGTATGCCAAGCGCCAGGGGCTGGACGTGACCGAGGGCAAATCCCTGTCCACCTTTGCCGACGGGAGCAGCGTGTCCGAGTGGGGCCGGACGGCCATGGAGTGGGCCGTGTCCACCGGGCTGCTGTCTGGCTATGAGAACAACACCCTGCGGCCCATCAACGGCATCAAGCGCTGCGAGCTGGCCGCCGTGCTGCGCACCTTCTGCCAGACCATGCTGGACCCCGCCCAGGGCTAATATATCCTGAATACAGACGACAAAAAGGACCGCCGAGGCGGTCCTTTTTGCTTATGGTTTAACTGCACGAGCAGCCGCAGCCGCCGGACTTGATGTCCTGATAGCTGCTGCCCCGGGGGGCGATGGAGTTGGGCGGGAAGAACTCGCCCACGGGGAACTGCACCTTGCGGAACAGCTCGCAGGGGTCCTCCTGGCAGCTGCCGCCGTCGCAGGGGCACTCCTTCTCGGGCACGCAGTAGTCATACACGGGGGTCAGCAGCTGGGTGTCCCGCTCCAGGCGGATGATGGAGAACTGCCCCAGGGTGACGTACATCCGGTGGGCCTCGCTGGTAAAGGCCAGCTCCTCCGGGAAGGCGGCGGCCACTGCCGGGGGCACGTCGGTCCACTGGCACTCGCAGGGGCAGGGGCGGCAGTCGCACACGTCCAGCAGCTTCATCCCCAAAATCAGCGGGTCCACCGCCTCCACCACGGCCACGGGGGCGGTGGTGTTGGGCAGGCGCTGGCCGTCGGGCCCGCACCCGGCCTGGGAGGAGAAGATCTTGGCGTTCCCCTCGCTGCCGAACAGGATGACTCGCTTGTCGAACACCGCCAGCCCCGTCACCTCCACCGGGCGGACCGTGCCCACAAAGGCGTCGGCGGAGATGCGGTAGTAATACCGCACGTCCACGGTGTAAAAGCCCCGGTTGAAGGTGACCGGCTCCACATCGATGTAGGCGTACAGCAGCTGGGCGCAGCCCGCCTTTACCGAGACGGCCCGGTCCACCGCCTCCTGAGAGCTCCGGGTGAGATAGACCCGCAGGTCCTCGATGCAGTCCTTATCCCGGCAGGAATCGAAGATCTTCTTCGTGTGTACGCACACCGCCTCCCGGATGCGGCGCTCCTCGGTCACGGGACCGGGCACGACCACTTCTGGCATAGGGTTCCCTCCTAACAAAAAGATGACACGGGCGGCCATTTCCTGTGCCCGCCCTGGGCCTTGAGCCGATACATCCTATGTTCCGCCCCGGGATCGGTGCTTCCGGGCAAATTTGGGGCTTGCGGCTTTCCCCGGGCCGGGCTATAATAATATTTAATAGTTTCATAAGCATCGAACGTCAGTCCGTGCCCCCAGGGGAAAGGAGCGGTCATCATGCCCATGGGATTCATCCAAAGTGAACTAGACCTGAAACTGCTGGTGCTTTATATCATGTCCCGGGTGGCCGGGCCGGTCACCTTCCTCCAGCTGCTGGAGCTGGCCCTGTGCGACGAGGGCGTGGACTATTTCTCCCTCACCGAGGCCGTGGGCCACATGGTGGAGACGGGCCAGCTGGAACGGGACCAGGAGCAGCGCTATTCCATCACGGAAAAGGGCCGCCGGAACAGCGAGATCTGTGAGAGCAGCCTGCCCTATTCCGTGCGGATGCACTGCGACGAGAATCTGGTCCGGGTGAACGACGCCATCCGCCGCCAGGCCCAGGTCCAGGCGGACGTGAGCGACAACGAGGACGGCACCTGCACCCTCCATCTGCGCCTGGATGACGTGGGCACCCCCCTGCTCCAGCTGGAGCTGCTCACCCCCAGCCGCCCCCAGGCCGCCGCCATGGCCCACCGCTTTCAGTCTGACCCCACCGCCCTCTATTACCACATCGTCACCCTGCTGACCAAACCCGCCGAGGCCAAGCCCGGCGACGACACAAAAGACACAAAAAAGGAGGCTGACTATGAGAAGAAGTGACCGGGAACAGAGTTTAGAATTTTCGCTCGCCCTCATTGACCGCTGCCAGCACGGCACGGTGGCCTTTGCCACGGAAGACGGTGCCCCCTACTGCATCCCCCTGTCACTGGTGCGGGTGGGCGACAAGCTCTATTTCCACTGCGCCAAAGAGGGACACAAGACCGACCTGCTCCGCCATGACAGCCGGGTATGCATCACTTTCGTGGGCGCGGACGAACCCGCTTTCGTGGCCCCCGCCATGTACACCACCTATTTTCAGTCCGCCGTGGTCATAGGCCGGGCCAGCGAAGTGACCGAGCCGGAGGAGAAGGCCGAGGCCCTGCGGGCCCTGTGCCGCAAGCTCACCCCCCACGACCTGGGGGAGGGCCTGGAAAAGGCCATTGAAAAGAGCCTGTCCGTCACCGCCGTGTGGCGTGTCTCCATGGACCAGGTCACCGGAAAGGCCAAGCTGAAAAAGTAACTTTGATGTTTGAGCGCCCCGAGGCAAAAACAGCCCCGGGGCGCTTTTCGCGCCTATTCCTGGCCAAATCTGGAAAACAACTGCGTATTTGTTCAGTAAACACCCCACTTTTGCTTTCGGAATAAAAATTTTTGCAGCAGCTATTGACATTTTCCGAGCAAGCTCCTATAACACACTTTGCCGGCTTAAAGCGGCAAAGTTCATTGCCGTGAACCAATAAAGTGTCTTGAAAAGATTTGGAGGAGAACGAAATGAAGAAACTTTCCCGCATTCTCGCCGTCGTCTCTGCGGCGGCCATGATGCTGTCTCTGGCCGCCTGCGGCAGTAACGGCGGCAGTGCCGCCAACAGCGGCAGCACCCAGTCCTCTGCCAGCCAGACCGGCGACGGCCAGAAGTATACCATCGGCATCTGCCAGCTGGTGCAGCACCCCGCCCTGGACAAGGCCACTCAGGGCTTTAAGGACGCCCTGACCGAGAAGCTGGGCGAGGGCAACGTGACCTTTAACGAGCAGAACGCCAACGGCGACAGCCCCACCTGCTCCACCATCATCAACGGCTTTGTGTCCTCTAACGTGGACCTGATCCTGGCCAACGCCAAGACCGTGGGTATGCTCTATTGCTCCGGCGAGCCCAACTCCGTCTATCAGATCGAGCAGATGGAGGGCTATCTGACCCAGATGGGCTATACCTGTGAGCGCTTCTCCTTCACCGATTCCAACGACGTGGCCTCCGTCACCCAGACGGCCTGCGCCTCCTCTGACGTGATCTATGTCCCCACCGACAACACCGCCGCCTCTAACACCGAGCTCATCGCCAACGTGGTGCTGCCCGCCCAGATCCCCGTGATCGCCGGCGAGCAGGGCATCTGCTCCGGCTGCGGCGTGGCCACCCTGTCCATCGACTACTATGACATCGGCTATCAGGCCGGCGAGATGGCCTATGACGTGCTGGTCAACGGCGCCGACATCTCCACCATGGACGTGCAGTCCGCCGCCACCGCTGTGAAGATGTACAACGAGTCCGTCTGCCAGCAGCTGGGTCTGACCATGCCGGAGGACTACTCCCCCATCGCCGCCGACTGATCCGGCGGACACGTCCCAACAAAACCATAACGGAAGCAGCGCGAGGGTCAAATTGCCATCGCGCTGCTTTTCCCGTACAAAAAGACAGTATCAAAAAGGAGGACTCCCTGTGACCCTTTCTTCTCTGCTTGGCGCCCTGCCCGGCGCGATGTCCCAAGGTCTCATCTGGGGCATCATGGCCATCGGTGTGTTCATCACGTTCAAGGTGCTGGACATCGCCGACCTGACCGTGGAGGACCTGATGCACGAGTTTGAAAAGGCCTCCGGCGAGATCTTCGCCAGCGACAAGGCCCTGCTGGGCTAAATGCGGCGCGAAAAACCAAAATAAAACGCAAAAAGAGGGAGACGGCGATGCAAGACCGTCTTCCTCTTTTTGCGTCCGTGAGGAATATGTCTGGTCCGCCCGGCATAAAATACCAGGGGTATTTGGTGAAAACGGAAACAAATCTGTAACCATTTTGCTACCGTCTCGTAACGCTTCCGATAAGAAGGTAACACAGCTGGCGTGCTATACTGTGGTCAAGATGAAAGAATATCACCCGATCCCTTGCGGAAGGAGGTCCCCACATGAAACTGAGAAAAATGCTGCTGACCCTGACTGCCGCCGCTGTGCTGGCTCTGTCCATCCCCTTCGCGGCCCTGGCCGTAAACGGCGGGGAGACCGCCCTGCCCGCCGGGGACGTGACCGCCGAGACCGGCTTTGTGCCCGGCTCCATCCCCGCCGAGACGGGGGCTGTGGAGTCCATGACCCCCGCCCTCCACGCCGGGCTGCTCACCCTGCTCCACCTGGGGGACGATGCCCTGACCGGCGACGCGGGCCGGTGGGAGACGGTCTATAACATGCTCTCCCTCTATGGCCAGCTGGACGAGCGGGCCGACAGCGGCGACGGCCTGCTCACCGTTCCCGCCGAGACCGTGCTGGACTTCTCCGCCGCTCTCCCCGGCGGCCCGGTGTATCTGAACACCCTGCCCGAGGACCTGGCGGACCGGATGACCTATCTGGCCGATCAGGACAGCTTCCAGGTGGTGTGCGGCGACGATAACCTGGCCGAGATCCAGCTGAGCGGCTCCACCGTGGAGCAGGGCAAGCTGGTCCTGTCCGGCAGACTGGTCTACTCCGTGGACGGCAGCGTTCTCACCGGCTTCCAGGCCGTCCTCCAGCCCACCGACAGCCTGTTCGGCTATCAGATCGAGACGCTGGCTTTGGCCTGACGGCAAACTAAACAGCGCAAATCCCCAGAGTTCCCAAGACGGCGGCCCCACCACAGGGCCGCCGTATATTTTTGCTCTTTTATTCCTATAAGTAATAATACCGCCAGCCCCGGTCCGTCATCACCCGGCCCAGCTCGATGCCGAACACCCGGTTTAACATGCCGCTGGCGTAGATATTTTCCGGCCCGTCCACAGCCAGCAGGCGGCCACCGTCCAGCACAGCCAGCCGGTCCGCCGTGGTCAGGGCCAGGGGCAGGTCGTGGAGGACCAGGGCCACCGCCCGGCCCTGTTGGGCCAGCCCCCGGGCCAGCTGGCCCACCTGGTGCTGATGGCCCACGTCCAGAAAGGCGGTGGGCTCGTCCAGGAAGACGGTCTGGGCGTCCTGGGCCAAGGCCATAGCCAGATAGACCCGCTGGCGCTGGCCGCCGGACAGCTCCGGCATGGGCCGCTGGGCCAATTGCGCCGCGTCCGCCCGCTCCAGGGCGTCCATGGCCGCGCCATAGTCCTCCCGCCGGAAGCGCCGGGGATAGGTCAGGTGGGGAAAGCGTCCGTGGAGCACCATGCGCAGGGCGGTGATGTTGGGTACAGGCCGGGTCTGGGGCAGATAGGCCGCCTTCTGAGCCCGCTGCCGGGGGGTGAGGGACGCGGCGTCCACCCCATCAATGACCACCTGTCCTCCCGCCAGGGGGATCAGCCCCAGGGCCGCCCGGATCAGGGTGCTCTTTCCGCTGCCGTTGGGGCCGATCAGGGCCAGCACCTCCCCGGGGCGCAGGGCCAGGTCGACGCCATTCAAGACGAGCCGCTCCCCATAGCCCGCCTGCAATTGACGCAGCTCCATCATGGGGTCCGCCCCCCTCTCTGCTTCAGCAGCAGCCACAGGAAGAAGGGCCCGCCCAGCAGGGACAGCAGGATGCCCACCGGGAGCTCAAAGGGGGCGAAGAGCACCCGGCCCAGCAGGTCGCACACGGTCACCAGCAGCGCCCCCAGCAGCATGGATGCCAAAAGCAGATCCCGGTGCCGGGTCCCCACCAGGAACCGGGCGGCGTGGGGGACCAGCAGGCCCACAAAGCCAACCAGCCCGGCAAAGCTCACCGCCGCGCCGCACAGCACCGCCGCCAGGGTGAGCAGGGCGCTCCGGGCCAGGCGGGTGGACAGGCCCACCGACTGGGCCACCTCGTCCCCCAGGGAGAGCAAGTCCAGCTCATAGCTCAGGGCCAGGGCCGCGCCGGACGCCAGAACGGTGAGCAGGGCGGGCAGCCTCAGCATCTCCAGCGTCACCCCCGCCAGACGCCCCACCATAAAGGCGTTGGCCCCCAGGGCGGCCTCTGGAAAGAGGATGGAGACTGCGTCAATGGCGGCGGACAGGATGCTGCTGATGGCCACACCGGCCAGCACCAGGGTGATCCGGCTGGCCCCCGTCCGGCGGGCCAGGGTGTACACCAGCACACAGGCGCACAGCGCCCCCGCGAAGGCCGCCGCAGGCACCGCCGTCATGGAGGCGGGCAGCAGGGCGGAGCACAAAATGGCTCCCAGCCCCGCCCCGGCGTTGACCCCGATGATGTTGGGCCCTGCCAGAGGATTGCCCAGCACCCCCTGGATGATGACGCCCCCCACCGCCAGGGCACAGCCGCACACCAGGGCGGCCAGCATCCGGGGCAGGCGGGCATACAGTACGATGGAGCCGCTCACTCCCTGGCCCCGGCCCAGCAGGGCGGCGGCTACCTCTCCCAGCGAGAGGCTGACCGAGCCTACGCACAGACTCAGCAGGGCGGCGGCGGCGGTCCCGGCCAGCAGCGCCAGCATCAGAAGGCCCTTATGCCGTCTCGCCGCTTCCATACATCAGCTCCGCCAGCATCTGATAGCTCTCGCCCCAGCGGGCGTTGGGCTTATAGTGGAACAGGTCCTTTGGCAGCACCTCCACCCGGCCCTCCTTCACTGCGGTGAGGGTCTGCCAGGCCGGGTCGCTGTGGAGCAGCTCGTCCAGGCTCTTGAGGGCGGCCTCCTGACTGGCCCCCATGGTGGTGACAAAGATGAACTCTGGGTCGGCGGCCAGGATGGATTCCATCTGGAGGTCCTCCAGCAGGCCGCTGTTGCTGTCGGCGATGTTCACCGCCCCCAGGTCCTTCAGCATGGCCCCGGCAATGTTGTCGCTGTTTTTGGCCCGCACCCCGCTGGAATAGGCCCGCAGCAGCAGCACAGTGGGGTCCTCCCCCTCCGGCACGGAGGCGATGGCCGCGTCAATGCCGCTCTGGATGTCCAACCCGTTTTTCTGGTACAAATCGGACCGGCCTGTCAAATCAGTGCAGATCTTCAACATATTCAAATAATCGTCAAAGGTCTCCACCTTGAACCAGGCGGCGGGGATCCCGGCGGCCGCCAGGCTGTCCTTCAGCCCCATCTGTCCGTCCAGGTCCGGGGTGAGCAGCACCAGGTCCGGCTCGGCGGCAAGCAGGGCCTCCAGGTCGGGCTGCTGGTTGGTGCCCAGATTCACGGTGTCCTCCGGAAGCTCCAGGCCCCGCTCGTCATAGGCGTCCTGGGTGACCGCCGCCACCTCTCCTCCGGCCAGCAGCCAGGTCTCGGCATAGCTGCCCAGCAGGGCGGCTACCCGCTTGGGGGGCTGCTCCAGCTCCACGGTATTCCCCAGGCTGTCGGTAAAGATACAGGTCCCCTGGGCGCTCTGCTCCACACCGGCAGAGGATGTGGGGGCAGAGGCGGAGGCGTCTCCCTCTCCGGGGGCGCAGGCGGTCAGCAGCAGCACGGCCGCCGCCAGGACCGTAAACAGTCGTCGCATCGTCGATCTTCCTTTCGCATTGTGATCTAGGTAGAAAAGTTTACCCGTTATTGTACCATATTTGCTCCTGGCGCGCCAGTCCGGCCCTGTCTTTTTTCCACCTCCGCCAAAGTTTTTCCGCTGTCTTGAAAATTCCCGCCCTTTTCGTTACAATAAAGCCGAATCGATCCCAGGACTAACCTCGGGACCGGAAAGAAGGAGCATCATGGAACAACAACAGTCCTATTCCCCCCGCACCCTTCAGGATCTTGTTCCCGGACAGAGCGGCATGATCCTGTCTGTGGGCAACCAGTCGGGGGCGGTCAAGCGCCGGCTGGTGGATATGGGTCTGACCCCGGGGACCACGGTGAAGGTGACCAAGGTGGCCCCCCTGGGCGACCCCCTGGAGGTCTCCCTCCGGGGCTATGAGCTGTCTCTGCGAAAGGATGACGCCGCCCAGATCCGCATTGGCGCGCCCCGCCGTCCCGCCGCCCGGGAGGCCGCCGCCCACCGCACCGATCCGGAGCGGACCCGCAAGCAGCTTCAGGACCACGTCCACGAGCTGGAGCAGCACGAGCGCCCCTATGACCACAGCGCCCACGACAGCCGCCCCATGCGCATTGCCCTGGCGGGCAACCCCAACTGCGGCAAGACCACCCTGTTCAATGCCCTCACGGGCTCCAATCAATATGTGGGCAACTGGCCCGGGGTGACCGTGGAAAAAAAGGAGGGCACCGCCCGCCTGGGCGACCGGGAACTGACGGTGGTGGATCTGCCGGGGATCTACTCTCTGTCCCCCTACTCCATGGAGGAGATCGTGGCCCGGGACTTCATCATCGGTGAAGGTCCGGACGCCATTTTGAACATCGTGGACGCCACCAACCTGGAACGCAACCTCTACCTCACCGTCCAGCTGCTGGAGCTGGAGCGCCCCCTGGTGCTGGCCCTGAATTTTATGGACGAGGTGGAGGCCCGGGGGGACTCCATCGATGTGGAGCACCTCTCCCGGCAGCTGGGCGTCCCCGTGGTCCCCATCACCGCCAAGACCGGCCAGGGGCTGGATGAGCTGCTCCAGGTGGCCCACCGGCAGATGCACCTGGGCTATACCTTTGAGCCTGACGACCTTTATGACAGCTTCACCCACGACATCCACCACCGCATGGGCGAGCTGCTCCACGACTACGCCTATGCCGCCCACCTCCCCGCCCACTGGGCGGCCATCAAGCTGCTGGAGGGGGACAAGCTGGTGGAGGAGGCCCTGCACCTGCCCCGGGAGGTGCAGGAGGAGCTGCAAGGCATCATCGCCGAGTATGAGGGCTCCAGCGACCTGGGCGACCGGGAGACCCTGATCGCCGACAGCCGCTATCAGTACATCGAGCGGGTGGTCGAGGCCTCGGTGGTCAAAGGACACGCCGACTCCGGCCCCACCCTCAGCGAGCGGATCGACCGGGTGGTCACCGGCAAGTACACAGCCCTCCCCCTGTTCCTGTGCGCCATGCTGGCCATGGTCGTCATCACCTTCGGCCCCTTCGGCTCCTGGCTGCAAAACGGCGTCAGCGCTCTGATCGACCTGTTTTCCGGCTGGCTGGACGGGACCCTGACCGCCGCCAGCGTCTCCCCCGTGCTCATCAGCCTGGTGTGCGACGGCATCATCGCCGGCGTGGGCGGCGTGCTCTCCTTCCTGCCCCAGATCGCCCTGCTGTTCTTCTTCCTGTCCTTCCTGGAGGACTCGGGCTATATGTCCAGGGCCGCCTTCATCATGGACCGGCTGCTGCGGCGCTTTGGCCTGAGTGGAAAGGCCTTCATCCCCATGCTCATGGGCTTTGGCTGCTCGGTCCCCGCCATCATGGGGGCCCGCACCATGGAGAATGAGAAGGACCGGCGGATGACCATTCTCCTGGTCCCCTTCATGTCCTGCTCGGCCAAGCTGCCCGTCTATGGCATGATCGCCGGGGCCTTCTTCGGCCCCTGGGCCGGTCTGGTGATCTTTGGCCTGTATGTGCTCGGGATGCTGGTGGGTATCCTGTCCGGCATCCTCTTCAAGCGCACCCTCTTCGCCGGAGAGCCAGCCCCCTTTGTGCTGGAGCTGCCCCCCTACCGCCTGCCCTCCTTTGAAAACATCGCCACCCACGTCTGGCAGAAGGTGAAGGGCTTCCTCATCAAGGCAGGCACCCTGATCCTGCTGATGTCCATGGTCCTGTGGCTGCTCCAGTCCTTCGACTTCTCCCTGCACATGGTGGACGACGCGGCCCAGTCCATGCTGGGCACCCTGGGCAGCTGGATCGCCCCCATCTTCGCCCCCCTGGGCTTTGGCTTCTGGCAGGCGGCGGTGGCCCTGCTTACCGGGCTCATCGCCAAGGAGATGGTGGTCTCCTCCCTGTCCATGTTCTACGGCTTCGCCCTCACCGCCACCAGCGCCCAGGTGGCCGCCGCCATGACCGGCTTCACCCCCCTGTCCGCCCTCTCCATGCTGGTGTTCATCCTGCTGTATGTCCCCTGCGTGGCGGCGGTGTCCACCCTGGCCCGGGAGATGAACAGCGTCAAATGGACCCTGTTCTCCATTGCCTGGCAGCTTGGTATGGCGTACATCGCCGCGTTCCTGGTCCACACGGTCGGCCTGCTGCTGGGCTTTGTGTGAGCCGGAGCTCTGCTGACCCTCCCGCAATTTCTGACATAGCCCGCCGGAGCCGTTCCTGCCTGCTCCGGGCTGAAAGGTATGGTGTTTCATGGGAAAAATCGATCTGATCGCCCTGGATCTGGACGGCACGTTCCTGGATCCGGCGGGTGAGATCTCCCCCGCCTCTCTGGAGGCCGTGCAGGCCGCCCGGGCCACCGGAGTCAAGGTGGTGCTGTCCACCGGCCGCTCCGGCTGGGAGGCGGCGCACTTCTCTAAGCTGGCGGGGTGCGACAGTCTGGCTGTCTGCCTGGGGGGCGCAGCCCTGTGCGACGCCCGCACCGGCAGACACCTGCGCCGTTGGGACCTGCCGGAGGAGACCGGGCGGCGTGCCCTGGAGCTATGCCTGGGCCGGGACATCGAGCTGATGATCTTCGCCGGGGAAGAGATCCTCCTGGACCCCTTCTCCCGCCGCTCCCTCCAGCGCACCTACCCCTTCTCTGTCTTTCACAGCCGCGCCGTTGACACTCCGGATCCCCTGGCCTACCTGGCAGAGCACGGCCTGCCCCTGACCAAGCTCCACGGAGATCAGAAGCCGGGGGGCTACCCCCTGGAAGAACTGGCCGCCCTGCCCGGCGTGTCCCTCACCGCCTCCAACGACCACGACTTCGAGCTGGTCCCCGCAGGGGTGAACAAGGGCCGCGCCCTGGCCCTCCTCGCCCTGATGTGGGGCATCCCCCTGGAGCGCTGCGCCGCCGTGGGGGACAGCGCCAACGACCTGGAGATGCTCCAGGCGGTAGGCTGTCCCATCGCCATGGGGAACGCCGCCCCCCAGGTGCAGGCGGCGGCCGCCCGCACTGTGGCGGACAACAGCCATGACGGCGCGGCCCAGGCCATTCTCTCCTGCCTGGAATAAGCCTCTCCAAGCCCCGGGACGTCCATCCGGATGCCTCGGGGCTTTTTTGCCCGCGGAAACGACCCGCTCCGCCATTTTCCCCTTGACCTTCCCCCAGGTGGAAGGTGTACCGTAAAGCCGCCGGGCAAAATTTAATGAAAATTTAAGCCTTTCTTTCGGGAAAGCTAATCCCCCCGCAGTAAGATAGAGGCGCCTCTTGGGGCGCGCTGCCCCGATCCGCGCCCGCGCCCAGCGCTCTGCACAACTGTACATAGTAAGGAGTCAATGCCATGGAAACCACACAACTCACCCCGGAAGCGCCGGTACAGCCGGAGACCCCGGAGCGTCGCTCTGCCGCTCCCCGCTTCCAGCTCCCCAAAAAGCGCAGAAAATGGCTCAAGCGGCTGGTCCTGATCCTCGCCGCGGCGGGGATCCTCTTTCTGCTCCTGCGCCCTCTGCTCTTTGGCAGTCCGGCAGCCTCCTCCGGGCAGTACCAGCCCGCCGCCGTCCAGCGGCAGGACCTGACCGTCTCGGTGGACGGCTCCGGCACCATGACCCCCATCGAGTCCTATCAGGTTGGGGCGCTGGTCTCCGGCGAGATCCTGGAGGCCCCCTTCCAGGACGGCGACCGGGTGGAAAAGGGACAGCTGCTCTACCGCATCGATCCGGGCAGCGCCGCCACCGCCCTGGAACAGGCCCAGCTGGCCGTTCAGCAGGCTCAGCTGACCTATGACAGCACCGCGGACGGCCTGCGGCCCCAGGCCTCCGGCTCCGGTGTGGTGCAGAAGCTGTATGTGAAGAAGGGGGACCTGGTCTCCGCCGGCTCCCCCATCGCGGACATCTCCGACACCTCCTCCATGACCCTCACCCTCCCCTTCCAGTCGGCTGACGCAGCCCGGATCTCTGTGGGGCAGAGCGCCCAGGTCACTCTGGCAGGTACTATGGAGATCCTGCCAGGCACTGTGGAGTATGTAGCCGGAGCAGATCAAGTGGGCAGCGGCGGCGCCCTGATCCGGCAGGTAAAAATCCGGGTCAATAATCCAGGTGCACTCACCGAGTCCACCAGTGCCACCGCCAAAGTGGGAACCGTCTCCTGTGCCGCGGGCGGTACCTTTGAGGCCCGCCTGAGCCAGACCATCACCGCCCAGGCCGGGGGCGAGGTCACCGCTCTGAACGTCTCGGTGGGCAGCCGGATCTCCGGCGGGGAGCCGCTGGCCACGCTGGGCGGCTCCGCCGCGGAGACCGCCCTGCAAAACGCCGCCCTCTCCCTCCAGAACGCGCAGCTCTCCCTCCAGAGCGCCCAGGAGGTCCTGGAGAACTACACCATCACCTCCCCCATCTCCGGCACAGTCATCGAAAAGAACCTGAAAGCCGGGGATCAGCTGGACGGCAGTGAGTCCGGGGCTCTGGCCGTGATCTACGACCTGGAGCAACTGGAACTGAAAATGAACGTCAGCGAGCTGGACATCGGCAAGATCCGGCCCGGCCAGAGCGTGGAGATCACCGCTGAGGCTCTTCCCGGCGAGACCTTCCTGGGCACCGTGGAGAAGGTGAACATCAACGGGACCACCACAGACGGCTTCACCACCTATCCGGTCACCATTCTGCTCTCCGAGTACGGCGCCCTCAACCCCGGCATGAACGTGTCCGCCGACATCATCGTGGAGCAGGCACAGCAGGCGCTCTGCATCCCAACCCCTGCCGTCTCCGGCGGCAACACGGTCCTGGTGGCCCCGGATGGGGCCCTGGGGGAGGACGGCTCCGTGCTCGACCCCGCCAAGCTGGAGACGCGCCAGGTGGAGCTGGGCCGCAGCAGCCAGGACTATGTGGAGATCCTCTCCGGTCTGGAGGAGGGGGAGACCGTGCTGGTGCCCATCCAGTCAGCAGACGGTTCCGCCGGCTCCACTGCCGTGATGGCTTCGGGAGGCTGAGCTTCGTGACACATCTGATCGAACTGAAAGACGTCTATAAGATCTACCCCATGGGGGACGAGACGGTCCACGCCC
>OLFT01001855.1_pt1 | contig 20177 bp, 20 predicted proteins | sample 1604921 | NCBI WGS metagenome assembly OLFT01 (sample SAMEA3888897, study PRJEB22519) | human gut metagenome | biome: human gut; feature: human-associated habitat; material: faeces | place: Denmark | collected 2013 | reverse complement strand
AAATAAGTATCCAATAATTTTTGTATATCGTTCTGAAATCTATTTTTGTTTTGGTTACAATCATATAGCCCAAATACAATATTACCATAAAGAACATATACCAAAATTGAAGTTGACCGCTGTTCATACTCTGCATAAGCATTTTATCAAGCAGTTCCGAAACAGCGTTGCAAAGACACGATATAAGCACAAGTACAATGTATATCGGCTTTGCTTTTTCTTCGCCCAATCCCTTGCCTTTGGCATTTACGAAAAGCAATCCGACAAGCACAAGTGCCATACCGGCAATCTTATGTCCCGTCATAACTTCTCCCAGCACCGTTACTCCCAGCACTGTCGCAAATATTACGCGCGACATATCCATAATTCCGTAAAATCCAATCGGCAGTTTCTTTATCGCCTTAAAACTGCATATCCAAGCTATAAAAATTATAGCCGATTTTATCATTACAAATCCGATATAATGAAAATCTATCGACAATGCGTTTTTCACGCTCGGCGTCACGAATAAAAAGCTTATAAACGTGTAGAAAAACAGCACCTCCATAGCACTGTTTTTCTCCATTGCCTTTTTCTTTATTATATCTCTTACACCCTTTAAAACTCCGTAAAGGCATACGAGTCCTATCCACATTATTTTATCAGCTCCGTTAAAAATAAATTATCCAGCATTTGTGTACCGGATTTTGTCTTAAATATCTTCTCACGAACGTTTTCAGCCGTTTCTTTTGTCATTTCGTCCTCATCTATATTGACAAGGAAGTCCGCCTCAACAAGTATTTGATAGTCGATACCGTCGATATTTGAATATGTGTGATGATGACCGACAAGGTATGACACACGTTCGATAACGTTTTTGTCATATCCCAATTTCGTGAGCATTTCCTCCGCAATCGGCGGACCCTCGATTTCCTGATATTTGCCCGCAGAAGAATTATATTTTTCTTCGCTTATCTTTATTCCTATATCATGCACATATGCGGCAGTTTCAAGAATAAGCATAGTCCTTTCATCAAGCTCCTCCGCTTCGCCTATCGCTTTGGCATAACCGTGTACTTTTATAAAATGGTTTATGCGTTTCTTGTCACCTGCATAATACTTTATCATTTCTGTTGCAACAGTATTCATAATTATCAATCCTCGAACGGTCTTATTCTGTATGTCACGCCGATTTTTTTACAAATATCGGCACATTCCTTTTCTTCTTCCTCTGTAAGCGTTGTCGAAACAGTCGAAAGCACCACTTCCTTTACATAGTGCTTTACATTTTCGGCAAACTTAATCATTGCGTCAAACGATTCGATGCCGAATTTACTGCGTGTAAGTTCAAGATAACGTTCCTTGTTCGGTGTATTAAGGCTGATCGAAACAATATCGATAAGTCCGTCAAACATAGGCGCAGTGTTCTTTTTGTGAATAAGGTCGGCAAGACCGTTTGTGTTTATACGGATAGTCTTGTTATACTTATCCTTTATAAACCGACAGACTTCAAGCACATCGTCAAGTCTTTCGGTCGGCTCACCGAAACCGCAGAAAACAACCTCTTTATACTTATTCATATCAAATTTTGAAAATAGAAAAAGCAGGCGTTTCCTTTTTTCGAGCGCCTGCTTTTTTACAAATTGGAGAAAGAAAACGGAGGAAAGTGAGATGAGTGAAAAACAATTAAGAGTGCAGACAGTAGAAAAACTGTTTCTCTATTTTTTGATGGCAGCAGTCATCGGGTGGTGCTATGAGGTCTTTCTGGAAGTCGTAGTCTATCGCTGGGGATTTGACAATCGTGGTGTGCTGTTTGGCCCCTATTGTCCGGTATACGGTGTCGGAATGCTGGCATTTCTGCTTTGTTTCGGAAAATTCGCACAAATGCCGATGAAATGGAGCATCCGCTGGGCAAGACCAATTCTGATATTTCTGGGGTGCGGCGCTGTGGCAACTGTTATCGAATTATGCGCCAGCTACCTGCTGGAATGGATTACCGGCAGCTGGCCGTGGCAGACATATGCAGACTATGACATCAACTTCCAGGCAAGAGTTGCGCTTTCGCCATCCGTCCGTTTTGGCATTGGAGGCGTGTTGTTTCTGTATCTGCTCCGTCCGCTGTTTGCAAAAATAACCGGCTGTATGTCGCCAAAGGTCTTGAAATACACCAGCATCATTTGCGCCGGCATTCTGGCAGTTGATTTGATCTGTACCGTTGTTTTCAAGCTGACCGCATGAAAGAAAACCGAAAAAGCTGCATATTCTTTTCCAGAGGTGATATCCAATGGTGTGTACGCTGGAAGAACTGCGCAGCAAAGATGTAATCAATGTTGTCAACGGTGAAAATCTCGGAAGAATCGACGATTTGCAGATGAATGCACAGACGGCATCTGTAACCGCACTGATCCTGTACGGCAGACCACGGCTGTGGGGGATTTTTGGCCCACGGGATAATTGTATCATAGATTTTCGCCAGATTCGTCTGGTCGGAAAAGACGTTATCCTGGTGGAACTGGGCAAGATATGTACAGACTGCACAAATATCAAGTTAAACTAACACAAAATTTCTGCATGGAGAAACTTGACCGGACAACACGTTTTTTGGTATAATAATAAGGCAGTTCACACGTCTTTCTTGGTGTATGCGGGTGCTTTGCAGGAATGCAGAGCCGGATACACCCATAAGAACGGCGGAGGAAGCAAAACCATTTTATTTAGGAGGACTACACAATGGGCGTAGTATCTATGAAGCAGCTCTTGGAAGCTGGCGTACACTTTGGTCACCAGACCAGAAGATGGAACCCGAAAATGGCTCCGTACATTTTCACCGAACGTAACGGCATCTACATCATCGACCTGCAGAAGACCGTAAAGAAACTGGATGAGGCTTATATGTTCATCCGTGACCTGTCTGCACAGGGCGAGTCTGTACTGTTCGTTGGTACAAAGAAGCAGGCTGGCGATTCCATCAAGGAAGAGGCTACCCGTGCTGGTGCGTACTATGTAAACGCACGTTGGCTGGGCGGTATGATGACAAACTTTGCAACCATCCAGAGAAGAATCAAGCGTCTGGAACAGCTGCACGAGATGGAAAGCGACGGCACATTTGACCTGCTGCCGAAGAAGGAAGTTGGTAAGCTACAGCTGGAGATTGAAAAGCTGGAGAAGTTCCTGGGCGGTATCAAGGATATGAAGAAGCTGCCGGGTGCACTGTTCATCGTTGACCCCCGCAAGGAGCGCATCGCTGTTGCAGAGGCAAAGAAGTTGAACATCCCGATCGTTGCAATCGTAGACACCAACTGCGATCCGGATGAGATCGACTACGTTATCCCGGGTAACGATGACGCAATCCGTGCTGTAAAGCTGATCGCTGGCGTTATGGCTGATGCAATCATCGAAGGCCGCCAGGGCGCTGACGCTGCTGCTGCAGAGGCTGCTGAAACCGCAGAGGCTGAGGCTGCTGAATAAGCAAAACTGAAATATCTGTGAAATCAGAAACCCGAATATGTCTGGCGAATCCGCCCCTATTCGGGTTTTTTGAGAGAAACATTTGAAAATAGGATTAGGAGGAAACATCCAATGGCTAATTTTACTGCAAAAGATGTCAATGAACTGCGTAAGTCCACTGGCGTTGGTATGATGGACTGCAAGAAGGCTCTGACTGAGGCTGACGGCGATGTAGAAAAGGCAATTGAACTGCTGCGTGAAAAGGGACTGGCTACTCAGGCAAAGAAGGCTGGTCGTGTTGCTGCAGAGGGTATGGTTGTTGCTAAGGTTAACGCTGACAACAGCGTAGGCTGCGTTGTTGAAGTAAACTCTGAGACTGACTTCGTTGCAAACACCGATGAATTCAAGGCATTTGTAAACCAGGTTGCTGATACCATTATCGAAAAGAATCCGGCAGACGTAGAGACTCTGAAGGCTACTACTGTATCCGGCGGCACAATGACTGTTGACGAAGCACTCCAGGAACTGTTCCTGAAGATTCGTGAGAACCTGCAAATCCGTCGTTTCGTTCGCATGGAAGGCATCCTCGTACCGTATATCCACGGCGGCGGCAAGATCGGCGTTATGGTTCGTGCAGAATCTCCGGCTGGCGCAACACCGGAAGTTCTGGCTGCTGCAAAGGACTGCGCACTGCAGGTTGCTGCAATGAACCCGCCGTATCTGAAGCGTGAAGACGTTCCGGCAGCTGTTCTGGACGAAGAAAAGAAAATCATCCTGGCTCAGATGGCAGAGGACCCGAAGATGGCGAACAAGCCGGAACAGGTTAAGGAAAAGATTGCCGCTGGTAAGGTTGGCAAGTACTATGGCGAAAACTGCCTGCTGGAACAGGCTTTCGTCAAGGAAAACAAAGAAACCGTTCAGAGCTATGTAGACGGCGTTGCAAAGGCAGCTGGCACTACAATCGCAATCACTGATTTTGTTCGCTTTGAGCGTGGCGAAGGTATCGAAAAGAAGGCTGACAATTTCGCAGAAGAAATTGCAAGCATGATTAAGTAAGATACCCCTAAAATTTATGAATTGTGCATTGCCATTTTGAGGGCAATCGTGCTGAAAGAGGGAGCATGGCGGTTGTCATGCTCTTTTTTTATTTTTTTCCGAAAATGACTTTACATTTCCGGAGAAATAGTGTAAAATAGACATATGGACTGTCTTTCCAAAAGGAAGGCATCATTTGTCAGACTGCGGTACGGGAGTCTGAATACCGAGTAACAGACGAAAGGAATCAAGAAGCATGAAACCGAAATATCATCGAGTTCTTCTGAAATTAAGCGGCGAGGCACTTGCCGGTCCGAAGAAAACCGGACTGGACGCAGAAACAATGCTGCCGATTTGCAAAAGCATTAAAAAGTGCGTCGATGCAGGCGTAGAAATGGGCATCGTTGTCGGCGGCGGCAACTTCTGGCGTGGACGTTCCAGCGAGAACATGGACCGCACCAGAGCAGACCACATCGGAATGCTGGCAACCACAATGAATGCACTGGCTGTTGCAGATATGCTGGAATCTCTTGGACTGGAAGTGCGGGTACAAACCGCAATCAGTATGCAGCAGATCGCAGAGCCGTATATCCGCAACCGTGCCATCACACATCTGAAAAAAGGCAGAGTCGTTATTTTCGGATGCGGCACAGGCAGCCCGTTCTTCTCGACCGATACCGCAGCAACTCTGCGTGCTGTAGAGATCGAGGCAGACATTCTGCTGAAGGCAACCATGGTAGACGGTGTTTACGACAAGGATCCGCACAAGTATGAAGATGCAGTTCGTTATTCCCGTCTGACATTCAGCGATGTTCTGGGCAGCGCATTGCAGGTTATGGACAGCACAGCCGCATCCATGTGCCGTGACAACAAGATGCCGATGCTCGTGTTCGATCTGAGCCGTCCGGAAAACATCTACGATGCAGTCATGGGTGAAGATGTGGGTACAGTTGTATCTGAGGTCGACCCCATTGCAGCAAAGGCATAAACCATCCTATTGCAGCGTACACTAAAAATCGAAAGGAGTCCCGTATATCGGGAAAATATTATGAAAGCGATTATTAAAGAAACAGAAGATAAAATGAAGAAGTCCACCGACCGCCTGGCACACGAGTTTACCACAATTCGTGCTGGCCGTGCAAATCCGGCTGTTCTGGATAAGGTACAGGTTGACTATTACGGCGTGCCGACCCCGATCCAGCAGATGGCTGCTGTATCCGTTTCTGAGGCTCGCATCCTGGGGATCCAGCCGGGGGATGTCACTTCTCTGAAAGCCATTGAGAAAGCGATCCTGTCCTCTGATGTAGGCATCACACCGACCAACGACGGCAAGGTGCTGCGTCTGGTATTCCCGCAGCTGACCGAAGATCGCCGTAAGGAACTCTGCAAGGAGATCAAGAAACTGGGCGAAGAGTGCAAGGTTGCAGTCCGCAATGTTCGCCGTGATTCCATTGAAAAGCTGAAAGCAAAGAAAAAGGCATCCGAGCTGACCGAGGATGAAGTAAAGGACGGCGAAAAGCAGATTCAGGACGTAACCGATAAGTACGTTGCTGAGATCGACAAGATGGTATCTGAAAAGGATAAGGAGATCATGAGCATCTGACGATGCACGGTCCCATCCAGTCCTGGAAACAGAATAGGAGATGAACTGTATGGCTCTGCCATTTTTCAACAAAAAAACTTCCCCCAAGGACGAACCAACCACCGGCGCTATTGCACTGCCGGAACAGCTGCCGCAGCACGTAGGCTTTATTATGGACGGCAACGGCAGATGGGCAACCAAGCGTGGTATGCCACGAAAATTCGGACACCGTGAAGGTGCGAAGAATTTCAAAGACCTGTCTCTGTACTGCCGGGACATTGGTCTGCGAAATGCCTCTTTTTATGTTTTCTCTACGGAGAACTGGAAACGGCCGCAGGACGAAGTGGACGCCATCATGGATTTGTTCTGGGATTACCTCTGTGAGGCAGATCAGTACCTGGAACGCCGTGTGCGCATGGTGTTTGTCGGCGACCGGAGCAGACTCCAGGATCGCCTGCAAAAGCGCATGGAAGAACTGGAACACGATTCCAGGGACTTTGAAAAGATGAACCTGATTCTCGCCATCAACTACGGCGGCAGAGATGAGATCAAGCACGCAACGCAGGAAATTGCCAAGCAGGTACAGGCAGGAACACTTTCTCCGGACGATATCACCGAACAGACGATTGCAGACCATCTCTATACAGCCGGTCTGCCGGATGTTGACCTGCTGATCCGTCCCAGCGGCGAACTGCGGCTGTCCAACTATCTGATCTGGCAGTGCGCCTATGCAGAGTATTACTTCACCAATATTCTGTGGCCGGACTTCAACCGAAATGAGCTGAACCGGGCATTGGCAGATTTCGCACAGCGTGGCAGACGATTTGGAGGCATCTGAGTATGAAAGTACGTATCATCTCCGGCGTCGTCGGCGCAATTCTGGCAGTTGCAATTCTGCTGCTGCATAAAACATTTGTTTTTCCGCTGGCAATTGCAGCGCTGATCTGCATTGCTTTGTTTGAACTGTTTCGTGCAGGGAAGTGCCTGCACTGCCGCATTTCCATCGGCGCAGGTTTCCTGTACGGTGCGGCACTGCCGTTTTTGCAGTACTACGGAAACTATACCGCAGTGATTGCACTGACATTCCTGTGCATCATTGCCATGTTTGCGGAAATGGTTCTGCTGCATAAGCACGTGACATATCAGTCTACATTGTTTATTGCAGCAATCACCCTGCTGGTATCGCATTCCTTGAGTATGCTAAACACACTGCTGCACATCAGCAGCTATGGTCTGGCAAGTGTGATCCTGGCGCTCTGTTCTGCTTGGGTGGCAGACACCGGCGCATACTTCGCCGGAACATTCCTGGGCAAACACAAGCTCTGCCCGGAAATCAGCCCGAAAAAAACCGTGGAAGGTTTCTTCGGCGGCATTGCGGCAGACGTGATCTTCATGGTGATTTTCGCACTGATCTACAGCTTGATTGCACACGCCCATGTACATTACCTGTGGCTTATTTTCATTGGTATTGTGTGTGCGGTTATCAGCGTGCTGGGCGATCTGAGCGCATCTGTTCTGAAACGCCAGCAGGGAATCAAGGACTTCGGAAACATTATGCCCGGACACGGCGGTGTAATGGACCGCTTTGACAGCGTTCTGTTCACTGTCCCGGCGTTCTATGCGCTGGAAATGATGTACCCGGTATTCTTTGGATAATTGTATAGGCTCTCGGGCGATACTGCCCGAACACCACACACGATGCAGGGCGCTTTGCTTTGTGTCGTGTGTGGTGTTTATGAGCCTGTTTCAAAAAGGAGACAGAAAAAATGGGGAAATGTATTTCAATACTAGGCTCGACCGGTTCGATTGGCACGCAGTCGCTGGAAGTTGCAAAGGCACATGATATGCAGGTCCATGCCCTGGCAGCAAATCGAAATATTACACTGCTGGAACAACAGACACGGGAATATCACCCGAAAAAGGTCTGCATTTTTGAAGAGAGCCAGTATCAGGAACTGAAGCAGCGTCTGGCAGATTTGCCGGTACAGGTGCTGTGCGGCATGGATGGACTCTGCGACATCGCAGCAGATAAAAACGCAGATATCCTAATCAATTCCGTTGTAGGCATGGTGGGACTTCTTCCCACACTGACCGCTATTTCTGCCGGCATGGACGTTGCCCTGGCAAACAAGGAAACACTGGTTGCCGGAGGTTCACTGGTCATGGAACAAGCTGCCCGGAAGGGTGTGCATATCTATCCCGTGGACAGCGAACACTCCGCCATCTTCCAGTGCCTGCAAGGAAATCGCCGGGAACAGCTGAACAAGATCATTCTGACTGCATCCGGCGGGCCGTTCTTCGGAAAGACTCGTGCGGAACTGGAAAATGTCACTGTTGCAGATGCACTGAATCACCCGAACTGGAGCATGGGCAACAAGATCACCATTGACTCTGCAACGCTGATGAATAAGGGATTGGAATTCATTGAGGCAAAGTGGCTCTTCGATCTGACCCCGGATCAGATCGAGATCGTGGTACATCGTCAGAGCGTTGTGCATTCGGCGGTAGAATACCAGGATTGTTCCGTCATCGCTCAGCTGGGCGTACCGGATATGAAAATTCCGATTCAGTATGCCCTGCTGTATCCGGAGAGAATGCCCTGCCCGACAAAGCATCTGTCTCTGACAGATTACGGCACACTGACCTTCGAAAAACCGGATATGGAGACCTTTACCTGTCTGAAAACCGCAATTGCGGCAATCACCGCCGGCGGTACAGCACCCTGCATCGTAAACGGGGCAAATGAGGTTGCTGTTGCAGCGTTCCTGGCGGGAAAGATCGGTTTCCTGGAAATCGGCGCACTGGCACAACAGGCGATGGCATCCATTCCGCCTACAGCAATCAAAACATATGAGGATGTTATGAAAGCAGATACACAGGCACGGGAGTTCGTTCGAAACGCCATTGCATAGAAAGGAAACAGCATATGCAGCACATTGTAACTATCCTCATCGCAATTCTGATTTTTTTTATCATTGTTGTCATCCATGAATTCGGGCATTTTATCGCTGCGAAACTGAACCGCATTCAGGTGAATCAATTTGCCGTCGGTATGGGCCCGAAACTTCTGCACTTCCAAAAAGGGGAGACAGAATACTCTCTCCGCCTTTTTCCTGTTGGCGGATTTTGTGCCATGGAGGGCGAAGATCAGTCCAGCGACAATCCGAACGCATTTGAAAAAAAGCCGGTGTGGCGGCGCATGACCGTTATACTTGCCGGTCCGTTCATGAATTTGGTGCTTGGATTCCTGCTGATAGTGATACTGCTTTGTACTGCACAAAAAGTCCCTTCTCTGACCATTGCCCGGTTTGCGGAGACCACCAATGCAGCCGGTGAAACCGTAACCGCTGCGGAAAGCGAACGCTCTGGTCTGCAAGTCGGGGATAAGATTGTTGCCATTGACGGCAGCCACATTTTTTCAACCAGCGACTTGATCTATAAGCTGCAAACCACAGACACCGAAACCTACGACATTACCGTAAAACGAGACGGCAAGCGTGTCACCATTGAAAACGTTACGTTCCACAATGACAACACAGACGGGCTGCTGGATTTCGCAGTGGAAGGAAAGCCGAAAAATCCAGTCACGATCGTTTCCTATGCGGCAAAAGATACGGTTGCAACCGCAAAGCTGATCTGGATGTCTCTGGTGGAACTGGTAAGCGGTAAGTATGGTCTGCAGGATCTTTCCGGTCCGGTCGGCACCGTCAGCGTAATTGAACAGGCAGCCTCCAGCGGAGATAATTTCCTGGAACGGTTTCAGTCTGTCATAAATCTGACGATCTTCATTACCGTAAATGTAGGCGTGTTCAATCTGCTCCCCATCCCCGGTCTGGACGGCAGCCGTTTTGTGTTCCTGCTGATCGAGGCAATTCGCCGCAAGCCCATTGCCAAAGAACGGGAGGCACTGGTGCATTTCATCGGCATGGCAGCTTTGTTCCTGCTGATGATCCTGGTAACCATACAAGATGTGGGACGCTTTTTTCAAAAATAGGGAGTGACATATATGAGAAATTTGAAACCTGTAAAGGTCGGAAACTGCACGCTGGACGGCAGTCATATCTATATCCAGTCCATGCTGAACACTCGTTCCGATGACATTGCCGGCAGCGTGGCACAGGCAGTGGCACTGGAACAGGCAGGATGTGAGATCGTCCGTGCTGCAATCCCGAACCACGAGGCAATCGCACTAATTCCGGCAATCAAAGAAAAGATCTCGATTCCGCTGGTTGCCGACATCCATTTTGACTACCGCCTGGCGCTGGAGGCAGCAGAGGCAGGGATTGATAAGATCCGGATCAACCCCGGCAACATCGGCGGCATGAGCCGGGTGCAGGCGGTCGTAAAAGCCTGCCAGGCAAGAAATATCCCCATCCGCATCGGCGTCAACTCCGGCTCGCTGGAAAAAGAAATCCTGGCAAAATACGGTGCGCCTACAGCTGAGGCATTGGTTGAAAGCGCCATGGGACACGTGCAGATGCTGGAGGCGTGCGGCTTTGATGATATCGTCATCTCTATGAAATCATCCGATGTCAACACCATGATCGACGCTTACCGCCTGTGTGCGCAGCAGTGTAGCTATCCGCTCCACCTGGGCGTTACAGAGGCAGGCACAGAGCGAATGGGTCTGATTAAATCGGCAATCGGCATCGGTTCACTGCTCCACGACGGCATCGGCGAAACCATTCGTGTTTCTCTGACAGAAGACCCGGTAAAGGAAATCAAGGCTGCCAGAGATATTCTCAAGTGTATCGGCAAGCGTGGGGGACCGCAGATCGTCTCCTGTCCCACCTGCGGCAGAACCCGGATCGACCTGGTGAAAACTGCCAAGGAAGTAGAGGCTGCCCTAGAAAACGTGGATAAGGACATCAAGGTTGCAGTCATGGGCTGCGTGGTAAACGGACCCGGCGAGGCAAGAGAGGCAGACATCGGAATCGCCGGCGGCGACGGATGTGCAATGCTGTTCCGGAAGGGGACTGTTCTTCGAAAGGTTGCGGAGGAGGACATCGTTCCGGAACTGATGGCAGAGATTGAAAAACTCTAAGGTACAATAATAGGAGTGGAACATATGGATTTGAATTTCGCAGAGTTTTTGGAAGAATACGTCCCCATAATGCCGGAGTCCGTACAGGACGGCGTGCTGAAACGGATGACATATTCGGAAAACCTGACGAAAATTTCGTTTTACATTGCATTTTCGCATCTCGTCCCGGCACAGGATCTGATTGCACTGGAACATGAACTGGAAATCCGCCTGGAAATCCACGCCGTCCGGCTGCATCCACGCTATACACCAGAATTGTTCACGATGACATATTTCCCGGATCTGGTCATGTTTCTGAAACGGGAAATGACTGTAGTCAACGGATTCATTGACGGCGCAGAAGTGACGCTGGACGGTGACAACCTGCATATCCAGCTGCACAACGGCGGCTATGATATCTTGCAAAAATATCATGTGGCTGACTTTTTCTCGGGCTTGCTGGAACAGCTTTTCTCAAAGCCGTTTCATGTGGAATTCCTGGGAGACGCCAGCGTCAGCGATGACCAGTTCCAGGCAATGATCGCACAGGCAGAAAAGGAACTGCCCAAGCACAGCGAACAGTTCCAGGCGCAGCCGTCTGCACCTGCACCGTCTGCCGGCGGCGAAAAAGCCCCGAAGCCTACCGCACAGAGCGTTGCCATGAACGAAGATATTCCCGGAGTTGTACCGGGCAGCGCTGTCTTGATCAAAGGCAGACCTATCCGGGATATTCCCATGCCGATACGGGAGGCTGTGGAGGTACAGAACCAGCGTGTGGTTGTCATGGGCGATGTATTCGCCATGGATTCCCGTGAAGTTCGTGGGGAACGAACCATTCTGACCTATCAGATCACAGACGGGACTTATTCCGTGCTGGTCAAGATTTTCGACACAACCGAAAAACTCTCAAAAATGCCGTTCGGTGAGATCAAAAAGGACAGTACACTGCTGATTATCGGACGTATCGGCTATGACGATTTTGCCCGGGAAGACGTTCTGAAACCAGAATCCATCGTCATGGTAAAGCGTCAGCGAAAAATGGACAATGCCCCCAAAAAACGTGTGGAACTGCACTGCCATACAAATATGTCTCAGATGGATGCAGTCACACCCTGTGAGCGGCTGGTACAGCGGGCGCATGAGTGGGGACATCCGGCAATCGCCATTACAGACCACGGAATTGCACAGGCTTTTCCGGACGCAATGAACGCCTGGCGTGGTTTCAAGGACAAAGATTTCAAGGTGATCTTCGGCTGCGAGGCATATGTTGTCAATGACTTGAACCGTCTGATGGTAATTGACAATCCCGGAGACCGCACCTTACAGGATGAGATCATTATATTTGACGTGGAAACGACAGGACTCAGCCCGACTCATGACCGGCTGACCGAAATCGGCGCTGTCCGGATGCGTGGAATGCAGGTGGTGGAAACCTTCAACACCATGGTAGACCCGGAGCGGCCGATCCCGGCAAAGATCGTCGAACTCACCGGCATTACAGATGCTATGGTGGAGGGTGCGCCAAAAGAGGCAGAGGCACTGCGAAAGTTCATGGAATTCTGCGGCGAAAATCCGGTTCTGGCTGCCCATAATGCAAAGTTTGACACCTCATTTGTCCGCAATGTCTGCAAGCGGCAGCATATCACCTTTGACTTTGCAACACTGGACACGTTGGTTCTCTGCAAATGTATGCTTCCGACCATGTCCCGTCACAGACTGGACGGCGTAGCAAAGGCGCTGAAACTGGGAAAGTTCGACCACCATCGTGCCTCCGATGACGCACAGATGCTGGCAAAGATCTATAAAGAACTGGTCAGCCGTCTGATACAGACAAAGGGCGCTGTTCTGCTCTCTGATCTGAACAACAAGACCCAGGAGATAGACGTTAAAAAGCTGAAATCATTCCACCAGATCATTCTGGTACGCAACCACATTGGTCTGAAAAATCTATACAAGCTGATCTCCTATGGACACATAGAGTGTTTCTATCGAAAGCCGCTGATTCCGAAATCAGTTCTGATGCAGCACCGTGAAGGCTTGATTTTCGGCAGCGCCTGCGAGGCTGGTGAACTCTTCCAGGCGTTTGTAGACGAGAGACCTCATGAAGAAATTGTCCAGCTGGCAAAGTTTTATGATTACCTGGAAATCCAGCCGGCAGGGAACAACGCCTTTATGATTCGAAACGGCACAGCTGCCAACATCGAAGAGTTGCAGGAATACAACCGAAAGATCGTAGCGCTGGGCGACGAACTGGGCATTCCGGTCTGCGCCACCTGCGACGTGCATTTCATGGACAAGGAAGATGCCATTTACCGTGAGATCTTGCAAGCCGGACAAGGCTATGAAGATGCTCGCTTTCAGCCGCCGCTTTATCTGCGGACCACAGAGGAGATGCTGGACGAGTTCTCCTACTTGGGCGAAGAAAAGGCATACGAAATTGTCGTGACGAATACCAACGCCGTGGCGGACCAGATCGAGCGCATCCAGCCGTTCCCGAACGGAACATTCACCCCGACCATTGACGGCGCAGAAGAGGACCTGGTGCGCATCACTAACACCAAAGCAAAAGAGATCTACGGCGATCCGCTGCCGGAACTGGTAGAAAAGCGGCTGAACCGGGAGCTTTCTTCAATTATCAAGCATGGTTTCTCTGTGCTGTACATCATCGCACAAAAGCTTGTCTGGGACAGTGTTGCACATGGCTACCAGGTAGGTTCCCGTGGTTCTGTCGGTTCTTCTTTCGTGGCATCCATGGCAGGAATCTCCGAGGTAAATCCGCTTGCGCCACACTACGTCTGCCCGAAATGCAAACACAGTGAGTTTATCACAGACGGCAGCATTGGTTCCGGATTTGACCTGCCGCCGAAAAACTGCCCGGAATGCGGTACAGAAATGAACCGTGACGGACACGACATTCCTTTTGAAACATTCCTGGGATTTGACGGCGACAAAGCGCCGGATATCGACCTGAACTTCTCCAGCGAATACCAGTCCTCTGCACACCGTTACACCGAGGAGCTCTTCGGACGGGACAACGTGTTTAAGGCAGGAACGATCTCGGCGCTGGCAGAAAAAACGGCTTATGGCTACGTCAAAAAATATCTGGAAGAAAAGGGACTGCACTACAGCCCTACAGAGATCAACCGGCTGTCCATCGGCTGTACCGGCATCAAGCGAACTACCGGTCAGCATCCGGGCGGCATGGTCGTTGTACCCAGTGACTATGACGTATACGACTTCACACCGGTACAGCACCCGGCAGACGATGCGGAGTCCGAAATTCTGACCACGCATTTTGACTTTCACTCCCTCCATGATACCATTCTGAAACTGGATGAGCTGGGTCACGTCGTGCCGACCATGTATAAGCACCTGGAAGATATGACAGGACTTTCTATTCACGAAGTCCCCACAACAGACCCGAAGGTCATCCAGATGTGTACAGATGCCTCTGTTCTCGGCGTAACTCCAGACGAGATCTACTGCCAGACAGGCAGTCTGGGCATCCCGGAAATGGGTACCGGATTCACCATTCAGATGCTGCTGGACTCCAAACCGAAAAAGTTCAGCGACTTCTTACAGGTCAGCGGACTTTCGCACGGTACAGACGTATGGCTGGGCAATGCGAAAGATCTGATCGACAACGGCACCTGCACCATTTCAGACGTAATCGGAACACGTGACAGTATCATGACCTACCTGCTGCATAAGGGCGTAGAGCCAAAGCAGGCATTCCAGATCATGGAGGACACCCGAAAGGGAAAAGCCCCGAAAACCTTTACGCCGGAACGTGTGCAGATGCTGAAAGACCACAATGTGCCGCAGTGGTATATTGACAGCTGTCTGAAAATCAAGTATATGTTCCCGAAAGCACACGCCGCCGCCTATGTTACCGCCGCCATCAAATTGGGATGGTTCAAGCTGTACCATCCGCTGGCATATTATGCGGTTTACTTCAGTACCCGTGGTGACGACTTTGACGCAGTTCTTGCGCTCCAGGGAAAAGAGGCAGTCCGTGCAAAAATCGAGGAACTGAAAGAAAAGGGCAACGAACGCTCCAAAAAGGAATCCGACCTGTTGGATACGCTGCTTATCGTCAATGAGATGCTCAGCCGTGGCTGTGAATTCCTGCCGATCGACCTGTTCCACTCCCATGCGACAAAATATCTGGTAGAGGACAACAAGATCCGCATTCCGTTCAGCGCCGTACCCGGCATCGGTATTTCTGCGGCACAGAACCTGTACGATACAGCGCAAAAGCGAAATTTCATTTCCATCGAAGAATTCCAATCCCAGAGTGGCGCATCAAAAACCATAATTGAAACGCTGGAACAGTTGAATGCTATGGGCGATTTGCCGAAATCCAGTCAGATGACACTCTTTTAATGAATTGTCCTTGACATTGGATGTTTGATGTGCTACTATAGTATTGTAGTAGCACGATAAAGCGTTAGGAGGAACGTATGAGAAAGTATGATTTGATTACCCCGGAGGGGACAAAGGACTTTTTGTTTGAAGAATGCCTGGTGCGCCGGGAAATCGAGCAGGATCTGCATGACCTGTTTCGGAGCAAGGGATATTCTGAACTGACTACACCGGGACTGGAATTTTTTGACGTATTTCAGTCAGAATCCGGACATTATCCGCAGGAACGCCTGTATAAGCTGACAGACAGCAAGGGACGTCTGCTGGTGCTGCGTCCGGAATCCACCATGCCCATTGCCAGAGTTGCGGCGACCCGTCTGCGGGATGCGTCTCTGCCGCTGCGTCTCTGCTATAACCAGACCGTGTATCGCTTTGAACCTGCACTCAAGGGCAGAAGTGACGAGATCACGCAGGCAGGCATTGAACTGCTCGGCTCTTCTTCTTACCTGGCGGATGTGGAAATGATTACAACAGCGATCGAATCCCTGGCGTCGTTCAGCAGCGATAATGTCAGCTTTTCTCTGGAACTGGGAGATGCCGGCGTATTCAAGGAACTGATGCGGGAACTGAACGCCACACCGGAAGAACGTGAAAACATTCGCTATCTGATCGAAACAAAGAACTATCCGGCACTGAATGACGTTCTGGATACCATGGATGATGTAAAAGTTGCCGCTGCGCTGAAAAAGCTGCCGGCACTGTTTGGCGGTGAAAAAGTCTTTGACAAGGCATCCCAGCTGTATTCCAACGAGCGGATCGACGAGATTCTGATGGATCTGCGGAAATTGTACAAGGATATTTCCACCGTGATCGGCAAGGGCAGACTGACCGTTGATCTGGGTATGGTCAACAATGCGGACTATTATACCGGCGTCATCATCAAGGGCTATCTGGAAGGCTATGGCGAAGAAGTGCTTTCCGGCGGACGCTATAACAAGCTGTTGTCCGACTTTGGCTATGATATCCCGGCAACCGGCTTTGCAATCAATGTAGATGCCGTTGCAAATGTACGCATGAAAGACCAGCCGGCACAGCTGCAGCCGGCAGATGCTGTGATTTTTGCAGCGCCCGGCTATGAAATGAAAGCCGCTAAGGTATCCCAGGAACTGCGCAGCAAGGGACAGGTTGTGGAGTTTGCATTTTTCGACAGCCTGGATCTGGTGCGTGAGTATGCACGGGAAAGCAGAATCGGAAAAGTCGTTGTAGTAGATGAAGAGATTACGGAGGTACAGTAAATGGCAAAGCCGCTGAGAATTGCATTAACAAAGGGCAGACTGGAAAAAGACACAGTCGGGCTGTTGGAACGGCTGGGCTATGACTGCACTGCGGTGCGGGAAAAGGGCCGCCGGCTGATCTTGCCGATCCCGGACGGCAATATGGAAGTCGTCCTGGCAAAGGCAAACGATGTAATCACCTATGTAGAACACGGTGTCTGCGATATGGGTGTTGTCGGAAAAGATACGATCATTGAAATGCAGGGCAAGTTCTTCGAACTGGTTGACCTGGGATTCGGCAGATGCAAGTTCGCCCTGGCGTGCAAAAAGGGAATCGACTTCTACAGCGGTTTCGGTGTCAAGTGCATTGCAACAAAGTATCCGAATGTAGCACGGCGCTTTTTTGAAAGCAAGGGCATGGACGTAGACATCGTCAAGATCGAAGGCTCTGTGGAACTTGCGCCGCTGCTGGGACTGGCAGACGGCATCGTCGATATCGTAGAAACCGGCGTAACGCTCCGTGAAAACGGTCTGGAAGTCGTCGAGGACGTTGTCCCGATCTCTGCTCGTCTGATTGCCAATACCGTTAGTCTGAAACTGCGGCAAACTGAAATTGAAGCTTTGATTCAGAAAATTGAGGAGGCTTTATAATATGATTACCATGAAAACCATTAACGCCAGTGATCTGGCACAGCGAGACGCTTTTTTTGAAAGCCTGGACAAGCGTACCGGCGAAACCAACCAGCGAGTTACCGAAACGGTAAGCGAGATCATCCGCACCGTAAAAACCGGCGGCGATGAGGCGGTTAAAAACTATACGCTGAAATTTGACGGCAGCCTGCCTCAGTACTACGAAGTACCGAGAGATGTCATCAACGATGCGCTGACCAATGCAGATCCGGCATTTGTAGATGCTATGCTGAACGCCATCGAAAACGTCCGTGATTTCCACCAGCGCCAGGTGCAGGAGGGCTTTATCCACGCACTGCCAAACGGTGTAATTCTGGGACAGCGTGTTCGTGGTCTGGAGCGTGTTGGTCTGTATGTACCGGGCGGCACGGCAGCGTATCCGTCCAGCGTCATCATGAATGCTGTACCGGCAAAAATTGCCGGCGTGAAGGAAATCATCATGGTAACACCGCCCTGCAAGGACGGTACACCGAACCCGGATATCCTGGTTGCAGCCGGTCTCTGCGGCGTAGACCGTGTATTCCTCTCCGGCGGCGCACAGGCGATCGCAGCCCTGGCATACGGCACAGAGGAGATCCCGAAGGTAGACAAGATCGTCGGCCCCGGCAATATCTTTGTGGCTACCGCAAAGAAACTGCTGTACGGCGTTGTGGATATTGACATGATCGCAGGTCCCAGCGAAGTTCTGGTTATGGCAGATGAAACAGCAGACCCGAAATTTGTTGCCGCAGATCTGATGTCCCAGGCGGAACACGATGTCCTGGCATCTGCGATTCTGGTCACAACCTGCCCGGAACTGGCAGAAAAGGTACAGGCAGAGATCAACCGCCAGGCATCCTACCTTTCCAGAAAAGAGATCATCGAAAAGTCCATGAACGAATACGGCGCATTCCTGCTGTGTGACACCCGTGAAGAGGCTGTTGTCCTGGCGAATATGGTTGCACCGGAACACCTGGAAGTCCTCATGGAGAACCCCATGGAACTGCTGGGCGCACTGGACAATGCCGGTTCGGTATTCCTGGGCGCATATGCGTCAGAACCGCTGGGTGACTACTATGCCGGTCCGAACCACGTTCTGCCCACCAGTGGAACAGCCCGTTTCTTCTCTCCGCTGGGCGTGCAGAGCTTTACCAAGCGTTCCAGCTACACCTACTATACCAAGGACGCTCTGCGTGCAGCCAAGGACGATATTGTGCTGATTGCCAATAAAGAAGGGCTGACGGCACACGCTAATGCAATTACCGTTCGGTTTGAGGATGAAAAGCAGTAACGGGAATTCAGACAACGGAATCGACAGACAAAACAGCAGCTTATCCGTGCGGCAGGAATTTTTCAATTGAATTTATCTAACACAAGGAGGAATCCATATGCGGCAAGCACAACTTGCACGAAAGACCAAAGAGACAGACATACAGGTGACCGTAAAACTGGACAACATGGGAACCGCAAACATCAACACCGGCATCGGCTTTTTTGACCATATGCTGACCGCACTGTCTGTTCACAGCGGCATCAGCATGGACATTGCCGTAAAGGGTGACCTCTATGTGGACGGTCACCATACCGTCGAGGACACCGGCATCGTCCTGGGAAAGGCGCTGGGTGAGGCGCTGGGCGACAAGTCCGGCATCACACGCTACGGCAGTGCATTCATTCCCATGGACGAGGCGCTGGCATTTTGCAGCCTGGACATCAGCAACCGCCCGTTCCTGGTATTCCAGGGGACATTCACCAACGCTATGATCGGACAGTATGACGCCTGCCTGACGGAAGAATTTTTCCGTGCCTTTGCATTCAACGCAGGAATCACACTGCACGTCAATATGATGTACGGTTCCAACGATCACCATAAGTGTGAGGCGGCTTTCAAGGCAGTCGCACACGCACTGAAAACCGCCGTAACGCCGCTGGAAGACGGCAAGACTTTGTCCACGAAAGGAGTCCTCTGAGATGATCGCAATTATCGACTATGGCGCAGGCAACATTTTCAGCGTCAAGAATGCGCTGGACTATCTGGGACTTCCCGGAGAACTGACCGCTGATCCGGAAAAAATCCGCAAAGCAGATGCGCTGATCCTACCCGGCGTAGGGGCATTTCCCAGTGCCATGCAGATGCTGCACGACAGCGGACTGACCGACGTGATCCGGGAAGAATCCCATAAAAAGCCGTTCCTCGGCATCTGTCTGGGAATGCAGCTCATCTTTGAAAAGGGTTACGAGTTTGAAGAATGCGACGGTCTCGGACTTGTCCCCGGCAAGGTAGAAAAAATCGAAGCACCGGGCATGGTGATTCCGCACATGGGCTGGAACAAGCTGGAAATGCAGAACGACTGCCCGATTCTGCGCAACCTGCCGGAAGAGTCTTACGTGTATTTCGTGCATTCCTACCAGGCAGTTGTGCCGGACGAATACCTGGCAGCCTATGTAGAATACGGCACGGCAAAAATCCCGGCAATGGTATATGACGGCAAAACCGTCTACGGCGCACAGTTCCACCCGGAAAAGAGCGGCGAAGTCGGGCTGCAAATCCTGCGAAACTTTGGAGGGCTGATCGGATGATTATTTTACCTGCAATTGATATTAAAGACGGTAACTGCGTCCGCCTGTTCAAAGGCGATTTCTCTACCGTGGAAAAAGTCGCAGCAGATTACATGGAAACCGCCAAAGGTTTTGAAATTGCCGGCGCATCCTGGATTCACATGGTAGATCTGGACGGCGCTAAAGAGGGCAGACCAATGAATCAGCATATCTACGAAGATGTGGCAGCAAAAACCGGACTGAA
>OLFT01001851.1_pt1 | contig 20202 bp, 17 predicted proteins | sample 1604921 | NCBI WGS metagenome assembly OLFT01 (sample SAMEA3888897, study PRJEB22519) | human gut metagenome | biome: human gut; feature: human-associated habitat; material: faeces | place: Denmark | collected 2013 | reverse complement strand
TTGTATGAGTGTTGATTTTAGCTTTATATCCTAATTTATTAAATGTGTCTTTCTTACAATTATAATTTTAAAATAAAAATAAAAAAAATATAGAAACTTGACAAAAAATATACTTGAAAATATAATTGTATTAAAATGATGTCTAAGAAAGAGGCAAGCTTAATGTTAAAAAATTTTAGTTTAAATAAAATTCCCAAAAAAGTATCTATACCCTTGATAGCAGCAACAGTACTAGGATTAACAACCACTGTTGCTTTATCTAATTTAGAAAAAATAGTAGAAAAAGTAAGTAGTAGATTTATCAATGGTAGAGTACATATTGAAGATATAGATTTATCATTGTCAGAGCCTGTTATAAAAAATATAACGCTATATGATAATGAAAATAATGTGATGTTTAATTCAGATAAAGTCGTAGCTAAGATAAGTTTTAAAAATTTATTAGGTGGTAGAATAGATGAATTAAATGTGGACTCAGCTTCAGTTAATGTAGTAAGAGATAAAGATGGTGTTATAAATTTCACTAAGTTATCTAAGAAAAAAAGCGATAAAAAACCTAGTAATCCAATAGATAAATTAGTAGTAACTTCAGCTATTATACTTTTCCAAATAAATTAGAAAAAAAGATAGAAAATATAAATGCCACTGTTTTAGCAGACAAAGAAAAATTAGTTAAAAATGCAGATGTTAGTATAGATGATGAAAATATAAAATTAAATACTTCCTTTAAAGATGAAAGTGAAAAAGACCTTTCTTCTTTAGAAATGAAATTAAAAATAGATAAATTTTTATTGGATAAAGATTTATTAAAAAGTTTAGCTAAAAATAATGAAAAATTAGAATTTTCTGATGTTAATATAAGTTCTGATTTAACTATAAAAACAGATAAAACAGTTAAAAATACAAATATAGTTGGAAATTTAGATGTAGAGTCTCCTTTATTTAGATACACTGATGTGGAGAGTGATATTAAGAATATTAAATTATCAGGTGTATTTAATGGTAGAGATGGTAAAGCTAATTTAGACTTAAATGTATTTGATAAAGATAGAAATATAGTTGTGACTTATCAAGATGAAGAACTAAATTCAGTGATAAATATAGATAAAATTGATGAAAGTATATTAAATAAAATAAAACCTATAAAAGATAAAAAATTAGATTTGAAAAATATAAATATAGAAGATATAAAAACTATAGTTCATTATTCAGATGAAAGAGGTTTGATTCTGAAGACAACAATGAAACCAAATAATTCTGAATTTAAAGGAATAGAGTTAAATGACTTTAATTTATATGCAGATTTAAAAGATGGTAAGAAGAGAGCTAATGCAAAGATTTCAGCTAAAATAAAAGGTATGGCTGAAAATTTAACAGTAAATCTTGAAAATCAGGCTGAAAACACTGATATTATCATAGCTTTAAAGTCTCAAGAAAAAGATAGTATAATACCAGATATAAATTTAAAAGCAAATTTAGAAAATAAAAAAGATATTTTAAAGGCTAAAATTACTTCAAATATTGTTAATTTTAATATGGATTATCAAAAAGAGGAAAAGTTAGCTAAAATTTATGATGAAAAATTTAAAATAAATTATGATGTTAATAAAAAGAATTTAACAGATGGAGATGGGAGAATAGCCTTTAAAATCTATGATACAGATAATTATTTAGATTTTAAAGCAAAGGATAATCAAGTTGAAATCAAAGAACTTAAATTAATGGATAAGTTAAATAAGAATAATACTCTTATTGCAAAGGGAAATGCTGATCTTAATAAAAAGGAATTTAATATTGACTATGATGCTAAGTTAAATTCAGTTTCAAGAAAATTTAAAGATAAAGATATAGTATTATCTTTTGATGCCAAAGGAAAGGTAGAAAATAAAAATAATATTATAAGTTCTCAAGGACAAATCAATGATTTAAGTCTTGAATACATAGCTAAAATTGAGAAAATAAATGGAACTTACGATTTTAAAAAGTCTGATTCTGGTATAGAAGCTAACTTAAAAACCAAAATAGCTTCAATTGGATATGATAAATATAAATTTGATAATTTTAATCTTCTTGCAACTTATTCAGGAAAAGAAGTAAAAATTAGAGATTTTAGTAATAATTTATTGTCTTTTAAAGCAGATTATAACACAGAGGCCAATAAACTTAATGGAGATCTTAATATAAAAAGATTGACAGATGAAGATATAGGCTTAGATAAGGTGGATTTTGTCTTAGAAAACCTTAAAGCTAAATTAGAAGGAGATATAAAAACTCCTAAAGCTAAGATAGATTTAGGAACTACAGTAGTAACTTTACCTAGTAAAGATTTAGCAAAAATCAGTGGTAAATTAAATCTTGTTGGAGATAAACTTATTATAGAAGGGGTTAATGTAGATAATAACCTTATCACAGGACAATATGATATAAAAGAAAAACTTTTAAATTTAAAGGCTTCTTTAAGTGAAAATCATTTAGAAAAATATTACGGTGGTAAAGATTTAGGTTACATGCTATATGGAGACTTAGTACTAACAGGAGTAGCAGGTAATTTAGATGCTAAACTTAAAGGAAGAGTTATCAATTTACAAAGTTCATTTCCTGATTTAGCTTACAATATAGATTACAGTGCAGAAAATTATTCTGATGGTATTGTTTCTATCAATGATTTGGATATTATTGATAAAAATTATGGCTCTATATTAGGTTTAACTGGAATAGTTGATTTAAAAGAGAAAAATTTGAATATTAAAAATAAAAATGACAAGATAGATTTAACTAAGTTACAAAATATTCTTAAGAATCCTAATGTAAAGGGAATAGTAAATACAGATATTATAATAAATGGACAACTTAGCAATCCAAACTATAGCCTAAATATGTCTTCATCTGAAGTAAGTATAAGGAATTTTAAGATAAATGATATTGTTTTAAATTTAGCAGGAGATAAAGAAAAAGCTAATTTAAACAAATTAAGTTTAGATGTATATAAGAATCTAATAGTTGGATCTGGAAGCTATGATATAAAAAATAAAACTTATAATGTCAATATGAAGTCTAATAATAAAATTGACCTTTCTAAATTCCAAACATTCTTTAATTCGTATGGAATAAATAACCCTAGTGGAAAGGTAGGTTTTAATGTTCAAATAGACCAAAATGATGAAAAGGCTTATTTAAGTCTTGAAAATATAAATTTAGAATCTTCAAAATTAAAGTTGAAATTCTCTAATTTTTCAGGACCTATCACTTTGAGTGGAAGAAGAATTGAAATAGGAGAGTTAAATGCAAAATTAAATAATTCACCTGTTACAATAGATGGATTTGTAGATTTAGTTGACATAGCAAAAATAGATAAGGAAGATATTATTAGAAGTTTACCTTACAAATTGCATATAAAATCTAAAGAATTAAATTATGTATATCCTGAAGTTATAAAGTTAAAAGCTTCAACTGATATAACTCTTACTAATGAGGAACTATATGGAAATTTAATTATAAAAGAGGCAACAATAAATGATATTCCTAATAATTACTATAGAGATTTCTTCTCACTAATAAAAGAACAACTTAGAAAAAGAAGAACAGATGTTACTCCAAAAAAGAAGGTAGATAAGAATTCTAGAGAAGCACAAGAAAAAGCTGCAAAAATGAGAGCCTTTTTAAATAGATTAATGCCTGTAGATTTAGTTATTAAGACAGAGAAACCTATACTTATTGATATGGATAATTTTAATATCTTAGTTCCAGAAGTCTATGGAAAATTAGATATAGACTTAAATATCAATGGTAAAAAAGGTAAATATTATTTAGAAGGGGAAACTGAGTTAAAGGATGGATATTTTGTTATAGGTACAAACGAATTTAAGGTCGATAGAGCTTTAGCAATATATAATGATAATACTCCTTTACCAGAAATTAACCCTAATATCTTCTTTGAAAGTACAATAGATATAGATGATGAAGAATACTATTTTACTACTATGGGAAAACTTAACCAATTGAGATATGAAATCACATCTAAGACATCAAAGGTTGGAGGAGACTTATCAGCCTTAATCGTAAACCCTGATTCTAATGAACATATATATTCTTATGGAGATGGAAGCCAAATATTTATAGTTTTTATGAAAAACTTGATAGCAGGTCAAATAGGTCAAATAGTCTTTGGTAAAACAGCAAGATATGTAAAAAGAAAACTGAAACTTACTAGATTTGTAATAAGACCTGAAATAAAAATATATAATTCAGAAGACAGTGTCATAAATAGATATGGAACAACTGACAATAGAGCCTTGAGCCCACAAATTTATAATGTAAATATAAAGATGGAAGCAAAGGATAATATTTACAAAGAAAAATTATTCTGGAAAGCGAGTGTAAGACTTATAGGTACAGGAAAGGATACTATTAGAAATCAAACATTTAAAGTTAATTCACAAAATATTAGAGAATATGATGTGGGACTAGAATATAAGATTGATGATAGTAAAACTCTTGGAATTGGAGTTGGAACTGTTCCATATAAATATAGAACAGATGAAAATAAAGATTACAAGAAGCCTAATTACTATATAGAATATAAGTTTAGAAAAAGATATAAAGATTTTTCAGAAATATTTTCATTTTAGCTTTTAAAATATAAATAAATATGATATCATATAAGGGAGATACTATAAATAATTAAATGGAGGACTTTGAGATGAAAAGACTATTAATTGCATTGATGTTTGTAATTAGCCTAGTATCATTTTCAACTATGACTAACCAGTCAGTAAAGAGTATCGAAGTTGTTAACAACAATCAGGTCCCAGCTAGCTTAATAAAGAATACTTTAAAGCTAAAAGAAGGATCTAAGTTTTCAACGGATGCTTTAGTAGCAGATTTTAATGCTCTAAAAGGAACAGGTTACTTTGAAGATGTAATGCTTCAACCTATTTCTTATGATGGTGGAGTAAAAATAGTTGTAGATGTTATTGAAAAACAAAATGTTGCTAGTTTATTGAAGGAAAGAGGAGTATCAGTAAACACTGTAAGAGAAGATACAGATAAATCTGTTGTAATTTCTTCAATTAAGTTTAATGGAAACAAAAAATACTCAGCAGCAGAGCTTCAAAAAATTACTCAATTAAAAACAGGAGAATATTTCTCAAGAAGTAGAGTAGAAGAAGCTCAAAGAAACTTACTAGCTACAGGAAAATTTGCAGAAGTAAGACCTGATGCAAAAGTAACTAATGGAAAGATGGAATTATCTTTTGATGTAGTTGAAAATTCTGTAGTAAGAAATGTAGTTATAACTGGGAATAAAGCAGTGCCTACTAGTGCTATTATGTCAGTATTAAGCACTAAAACAGGAGCTGTTCAAAACTACAATAATTTAAGAGAAGATAGAGACAAAATATTAGGACTATATCAAGCTCAAGGTTACACTTTAGTTAATATTACAGATATGTCAACTGATGAAAATGGAACTCTACATATTGCAATAGTTGAAGGTATTGTAAGAAAAATTGAAGTTAAGAAAATGGTTACTAAACAAAAAGGTAACAGAAGAACACCTAATGATGATGTTTTAAAAACTCAAGACTATGTAATAGATAGAGAAATAGAAATTCAACCTGGTAAAATATTCAATGTAAAAGAATATGATGCTACAGTTGATAACCTAATGAGATTAGGAATATTCAAAAACGTTAAATATGAAGCAAGATCAATCCCAGGAGATCCTGAAGGAATAGATTTAATACTTCTTATAGATGAAGATAGAACTGCTGAATTACAAGGTGGGGTTGCTTATGGTTCTGAAACAGGGCTTATGGGAACTTTATCTTTAAAGGACAGTAACTGGAGAGGTAAGAACCAAGAATTAGGATTTACATTTGAAAAATCAAATAAAGACTATACATCTTTCTCTTTAGACTTTTTTGATCCTTGGATTAAAAATACTGATAGAGTATCTTGGGGATGGGGACTATACAAAACAAGCTATGGAGATAGCGATAGTATCTTATTCCATGATATAGACACTTTAGGTTTCAAAGTTAATATAGGTAAAGGATTTAGCAAACACTTTAGATTAAGTTTAGGAGCTAAAGTTGAATACATAAAAGAAAAACATGAAAATGGAAAATTACAAAAAGCTCCTAATGGAAGCTGGTATTACAATGATTCAGGATCATGGAGAGAAATAGAAGGTGTAGATGATAAATACGTTCTATGGAGTATCTATCCTTATATCAGTTACGACACAAGAAATAACTATTTAAATCCTACATCAGGAACATATGGAAAACTTCAAGTTGAAGGTGGACATGCTGGTGGATATAAATCAGGAAGTTTTGGAAATGTAACTTTAGAATTAAGAAAATATCATAGAGGTCTGTTCAAAAACAATACTTTTGCTTATAAAGTTGTAGGTGGAGTAGCTTCTGACAGTACAAAAGAAAGCCAAAAATTCTGGGTAGGTGGAGGAAATTCACTAAGAGGATATGATGGAGGATTCTTTAAAGGTAGTCAAAAACTAGTTGCAACTATAGAAAACAGAACTCAATTAAATGATATTGTTGGTTTTGTTGTGTTTGCAGACGTAGGTAGAGCTTGGAAACAAAACGGAAGAGATCCTAGTTATACAAGAGATAACAAAGATTTCGGACATAACATAGGAACAACTGCTGGAGTTGGATTGAGATTAAATACTCCAATTGGACCATTAAGATTTGACTTTGGTTGGCCAGTAGGAAATAAAATGGATGATGATGGAATGAAATTCTATTTCAATATGGGACAATCATTCTAATAATCTATTATACATTAGTTATACAAATTTGGAGGTAAATCAATGAAAAAATTATTATTAATTGCAAGTGTTTTATTAGCAACATCAGCATTTGCAGAAAAAATAGGAGTTGTAGATAGCCAAAAAGCTTTCTTCCAATTCTCAGAAACTAAAAAAGCACAACAAGCTTTAGAAGGTCAAGCTAAAAAAGTTGAAAACGAAGCTAGACAAAAAGAAGTTGCACTACAAAAAGAATTTGTTTCTCTACAAGCTAAAGGAGACAAATTAACTGACGCAGAAAAGAAAGCATTTGAAAAGAAATCACAAGATTTCCAATCTTTCTTAAATGCATCTCAAGATAAGTTAAATAAAGAACAAATGACTAAATTAAAGAGAATAGAAGATATATATGAAAAAGCTGTTAAAAAAGTAGCAGCTGAAGGAAAATATGACTATGTTTTTGAAGCTGATGCATTAAAAGTTGGTGGAGAAGATATAACTGACAAAGTTTTAAAACAAATGGAAGCATTAAAATAATAAAATTATGAGGAGGAAGAGTTATGGAATATAAGGTAACTGATATCATAACTCTTCTTAATGCTGAATATAAAGGAGAGGTTATAGAAAATATTTCTAAACTTTCTCCTTTTTTTCATTCAGATGAGAAGAGTTTAACTTTTGCAGCAGATGAAAAATTTTTAAAGAATTTAGCTCAGACAAGGGCAAAGGTAATTATAGTTCCAGATATTGAATTACCATTAACAGAAGGAAAAGGATATATAGTAGTAAAAGATAGTCCAAGAGTAATAATGCCTAAACTTTTACATTTTTTTAGTAGAACTTTAAAGAAAATAGAAAAAATGCGAGAAGATTCAGCTAAAGTTGGAGAAAATGTAGATATAGCTCCTAATGTATATATAGGTCATGATGTAGTTATTGGAAATAATGTAAAAATTTTCCCTAATGTAACTATTGGTGAGGGAGTTAAAATTGGTGATGGAACAGTAATTTATTCTAATGTAAGTATAAGAGAATTTGTTGAAATTGGTAAAAATTGTGTAATACAACCAGGAGCAGTAATAGGTTCTGATGGTTTTGGCTTTGTAAAAGTTAATGGAAATAACACTAAGATAGATCAAATAGGAACTGTTATAGTTGAAGATGAAGTAGAAATTGGTGCAAACACAACTATTGATAGAGGTGCTATTGGTGATACAATTATAAAGAAATATACAAAGATTGATAACCTAGTTCAAATAGCTCATAATGACATCATAGGTGAAAACTGTTTGATAATATCTCAAGTTGGAATAGCAGGAAGTACAATAGTTGGAAATAATGTTACTTTAGCTGGGCAAGTTGGGGTTGCAGGACACCTTGAAATAGGAGATAACACTATGATAGGAGCACAATCAGGAGTTCCTGGAAATGTTGAAGCTAATAAGATATTATCTGGGCATCCACTTGTTGACCATAGAGAAGATATGAAGATAAGAGTTGCTATGAAAAAATTACCTGAACTTTTAAAAAGAGTAAAGGCTTTAGAAGAAAAGAAATAGTTACAACTACTAATTAAAAAGCTAAAAGAATTTTCTTTTAGCTTTTTTTTATGGTATTAACTAATATATTATGTTATAATCTATTAGTTTAAGTTATGAGGAAGGAAATGAAAAATGGCAGATATTTTATATGATACGAGGTTAAAGTCAGAGGAGGCTCCAAAAGTAATTATTTTAACACATGGAGATGCAGATGGCTTAGTTTCAGCTATGATAGTAAAATCTTTTGAAGAAATGGAGAATAAGAATAAAACTTTCTTAATTATGAGTAGTATGGATGTTACAGCAGAACAGACAGACAAAACATTTGACTACATCTGTAAATACACATCTTTAGGATCACAAGATAGAGTTTACATCCTAGATAGACCAATACCAAGTATAGATTGGCTAAAAATGAAATATTTAGCTTATACTAATGTAATCAATATTGATCATCATTTAACAAACAAACCTACATTATACAAAGATGAATGTTGCTGTGAAAATATATTTTTTCATTGGAATGATAAATGGAGTGCAGCTTACTTAACATTAGAATGGTTCAAGCCTTTAGTTGAGAAAGCAGAATGTTATAAAAATTTATATAAAAAATTAGAAGATCTTGCAATAGCTACTTCTTATTGGGATATATTCACTTGGAAAAATTTAGGGAATTCTCCAGAAGAGGCATTGTTGAAAAAGAGAGCTTTATCAATAAATTCAGCTGAAAAGATTTTAGGTTCAGGAGCATTTTATAATTTTATAACTAAAAAAATAAATTCTAAAAATTATACAGAAGAGGTTTTTGATTACTTTTTCTTATTAGATGAAGCTTATAGTTTAAAAATAGATAACTTATATGATTTTGCTAAAAGAGTTATCAGTGATTTTGATTTTAAAGGCTATAAATTAGGAGTTATCTATGGTATAGAAGGAGATTATCAATCTATAATAGGAGATAAAATTCTGGTTGATAAGAAACTAAATTATGATGCCGTGGCTTTTTTAAATGTATATGGAACTGTTTCTTTTAGAAGTAAAGACAATGTAGATGTAAGTGAAATAGCACAAAAATTAGGAATGTTAGTAGGGTATTCAGGTGGTGGTCACAAACATGCTGCAGGCTGTAGAATTTGTGACAAAGATGAAATGAAGAAAAAAATGTTTGAAATTTTTGAACATTCAATGGATAAAATAAGAATTTTATAAAGTCATATAAAAATAGCTCGTTACTAGCCAGATTTCTTAACAGATAAAAATTAAGAATTCGCTGCAAAACAGACAAACTCGTTTCACTCAAACAAGTCTGATTTTGCTCGGCTCATTCTATTTAATTTTTATCTTAAAATCTGGAATGTAACTCACTTATTTCTATGATTATAATAAAAGTAGATTGAAAGGAAGAAAATTGAAAAAATTATTTTTATTTCTAATTTTGCTATTCTCTTTTACTATTGTAAATGCTAAGGGAGCACAAGCTAAAAAATATAATCATATTGTTAGTTTGAATTTAAGTGCAGATGAAATGCTATTGGGGCTTGTCTCTGAAAATAGGATAGCGGGTTTAAGTGGAAAAATTAATGAAGATAAAGAAATTTCCAATATTGTAAACAGGGCTAAAAAATTTGCAAAAGTTGAAGCTAACGAAGAAGTTTTAATATCTTTAGAACCTGACTTGATTATTATAGCTGATTGGTTGTCAAAAAAAACAAATCATCTTTCAGAATTAACAGGTGCAAAAGTATATATCTATAAGACAGCCAATAGTTATGAAGAACAAAAAAAGTTAATCAGAGACTTAGCAATCTTAGTGGAAGAAAAAGAAAATGGTGAAAAATTAATAGCAAATATGGATAATAGACTAAAAACTTTACAAAATAAGATAGCTAAAAAATATAAGGGACCAAAACCTAGAATTCTTATGTATACTACATTTGGTTCAACAAGTGGTAAAAATACAACTTTTGACGATATGGTGAGATTGATAAATGGGATCAATGTCATATCTGAAGCAGGAATTAATAAGTATCAAGATATTTCAAAGGAAAAAATAATAGAATTAAATCCTGATATTATTATAGTTCCCATAGCTAAAAAATATGATAATGTGGCTAAAGTTTCAAAATTATTTTTTGAAGATCCTAGCTTAAAAAATGTAAAAGCTGTAAAAAATAAGAAAGTTTACTTTGTACAATATAAAGATATCTCAGCAACTTCTCAATATATGATAGATAATATTGAAAACTTAGCAAAAGTTGTATATCAATTCAAGGAGTGATAATGAAATATAGAATTAATTTCAATCTTTTTCTATTTTTTCTTTTAATAGGAATAATAATTTTCTCTCTTTTTTATGGAGCAGTTAGAGTTCCAATTTCTGATGTTGTAAAAATATTATTAAATAAAACAGGACTATTTGATTTAGAAATAACTAAGAAAAGCTATGTTCCAATAGTATTTTTTGTTAGATTTCCAAGAATTATGGTTGCTGTTATAGTTGGAGGGGCTTTAGCATTGTGTGGTTGCACAATGCAAAGCCTTTTAAAAAATCCAATAGTTGACAGTGGTATTATAGGTATATCTAGTGGAGCAAGTTTAGGAGCTGTTATAGCAATTTCATTAGGTTTCACTGCAACAAACATCTTTGCAATGCCTTTATTTTCAGGAGCTTTCGCCCTAATAATATCAGCTATTATCTATAAGATTTCCACTCTGAGAGGAAGAACTGATAACTTACTTTTAATTTTATCAGGAATAGCTATAGGTAGCTTTGTAGGAGCAATCACTTCTGTTATCTTAACAAGCCTTGCAGAAACAGAAATGAAGGAGTATATCTTTTGGGCAATGGGAAGTTTGAACGGTAGAAGATGGGAACATTTTCTTTTTGGTCTGATACCTATTGCAATTTTATCTCCTATTTTATTTTACTATGGAAAAGAATTAAATATTCTGTTGTTAGGAGAAGAAGAAGCTAAATCTTTAGGAATAAATATCAAAAAAATAAGAGCTAAAATTTTAATTATCATAGCTTTACTCACAGCTATATCAGTTTGTATCAGTGGAAATATAACTTTTGTAGGTTTGATAGTTCCACATATTTTAAGAAAAATAATAGGTTCAGATAATAGAAAGCTATTAAAATCTTCATTTTTAGCAGGAGCTTGTTTCTTAACATTCAGTGACTTACTATCAAGAATAGTATTAGCACCTAAAGAAATAAGTGTGGGAATAGTAACTGCACTTATAGGAGCACCATACTTTATATATTTAATAGTAAAAATTAGAAGAGAGGGGAAAACCCTATGAAAAATATTTTAGAAGTAAAAAATATATCATATTCTGTTGGAGAAAATAAAATATTAAAAGATATAAGCTTTAAATGTCAGTCGGGAGAAATTATAGGTATAATTGGACCTAATGGTTCTGGAAAAACTACTCTTTTAAAGAGTATAAATGGTATAAATTCAATAAGTAGTGGAGATATTTCTTTCAATAATAAGAGCCTTAAAGAATACAGTGAAAAAGAGTTGGCAAGAGATATTTCTTTCATGAACCAAAACACTAATATTGAATTTGACTTCCCTTGTATTGATATTGTTGTTTTAGGAAGATATCCTTATTTAGAAAGATTTCAAGAATATTCTAAAAAAGACATTGAGCTTGCAGAAAAGTATATGGAGCTTACAGATACTTTAAAATTTAGAGATAAATCAATATTGCAACTATCTGGCGGAGAAAGACAAAGAGTGTTATTTGCAAAAATTCTTACACAAGAAAGCCAAGTGATACTTTTAGATGAGCCTACTGCTAGTCTTGACATGAGACATGAAGAAGACTTATTAAAAGAAGTTTCAAAAGAAAGAGCTAAGGATAAAATTGTGATATTAGTAATCCATAATTTGAGAACAGCTATTAAATATTGTTCAAGGCTGATACTTCTATCTAATGGAAATATTGTAAAAGATGGAAGTGTTGAAGAAGTTATCACAGAAGAAAACTTAAATAATGTCTTTGGAATAAAAACTAAGGTATACTATAATGAGATTTCTAAATCTCTAGATTTTTGTATAATATAGAAAGGTAAAATATGTATAAATTATTAAATATGGCAGATTTCTGTTCAAATGAAGAGCTTGAAAAAGAAATGCAACAATTTTCTAAAAAATATGGCTTTGATGGTTTTGAGCTGATTAAATTTTTTGATGGTGATAACTCTTCACTAAAGGAATATATAAAGGGTTATCATATGAGATTTTTTCCTTCTTGGATGGAATTATATTTAGAAGATTTTACTTCTTTGTATGATGAGCTTAAAGATGAAAAATACTTTAAATCTCTTTGTGGAGGACATAGCAAAAAAGAATTGATTGAATACTATAAAAAAGAATTGGAAAGAGCTAAAGAACTAGAAGTTGAATATGTGGTTTTCCATGCTTGCAATGTGAAAGTTACAGAAGCTATGACTTATGATTTTAAATATTCTGATAAAGAAGTTTTAACAGCTGTTATTTCAATAATAAATGACATTTTTGAAGATGGAGAATATAATTTTACACTTCTATTTGAAAATCTATGGTGGTCTGGTTTTAAACTTACTAATAAAGAAGAAATTGAATATCTTTTAAATGGAGTAAAATATAAAAATGTTGGTTTTATCTTGGATACAGGACATATGATCAACAACAATAGAGATATCAAAAATTCAAAAGAAGGAATAGAATATATTAAAAAAAATTTAGAAAGTATAGGAGAATATAAAAATCTAATATATGGAATGCACCTTAACTACTCTTTATCAGGAGAATATGTAAATAGGGCTATAAAAGAAAATAGAAAGAAAAACTTAGACATAGAAGAAATAATGAGCAATGTCTATCAACATGTAGGCTCTATCGATTATCATGACCCCTTTGAAGATAAAGAAATTTTGGATATCATAAGATCTCTTCCTCTTAAGTATCTAGTCTTTGAGTTAATAGGAAATACACAAGAAGAATTAGAAGAAAAAATTCAAAGACAATGTAAAATATTTAGTTAAAAATTCTATTGCTATTAATACAAAAATATAGTAAAATTAATCACCACTAATTTAAATATAAAAGGAGGAAATTAATGAACAGAGACGCAAAATTTATCAATTTCTCAGAAGTACATGAATTAGATTATATTTTAAAAAAATATGGTAAGGAAACAAGTAAAGAAAACAGAGATCTTCTAAAAGAATTTGGAAAACAAGCTAAAGAATTATTAGGAAAAACTATGTTAGGACATCAAGACCTATACAAATACATAGAAGATAATTCTCTAGCTGAAAAACTTAAATAAAAAAGAGGTCGTTGCATTTTTTCTTAATGCAACGACTTTATTTTTAAATAACATCTCCTGAAATAAAAATACTATTTTCTTTCATTATATTAATTTCTATTTTTTTCTCCCTTTTTTCAAAAAACCATTTTTCATCTTTTTCATATCTATTTGTCAAAAAATAAATATTTTGATTCTCTGAGCCAATTAAGTTTCTTTTTGTATCAATTTTAGAAACTTCAAACTTACCATCTATTACAAGATCTAAATTATTTATTAAATCATTATCTAACATTTCTATTTTTTTTCCAGTAAATAAAATTGTCCCTATGTTATTCACTTTTAAAAGAAAAGCTAAGGATATAAGTCCTTCTTGTAAAGTTGGCTCTCCACCTAAAAATGTTACTCCTTCAATATCATATTTATCTTTTGAATCCAGTATTATATTAAATAGTTCTTCAACTGTTATTATATGCCTAATTCTTAATGCTTGTAATTCTGGATTGCAACAAGCTTTACATAATATATTACATCCTTGAAACCAGATTGCAAGACGTTTATATGGTCCCTCAGTTTCTGTACAAGTGTTAATATAGGCTATATTTTTATTCAGTTTGAAATCTAAAGTTAAGTTCTTTTTCTCCAACATTAACATAAATTTTATTTCCTCTCAAACAAGATAAATCATTTCTATTTTTAAATAAAAACATTGCTAAATCATCAAGTAATTTATCATTTAAAGCGTTTAATATATCTCTTCCACCCTTAGCTGTATCTGCACCACCAACTATATACTTTAGAAACTCTTCTTCATTTTCAAAAATAAGCTCCATACGATATTTTTCTTGGATACTTTCTTTAATAGGTTTCAACTTAGATTTTGCTATCCTCATACTAAATTCTTCATTTTTAATGAAATTAAAAGGAATAATATTACTGTAACCTATTCTTCCTAGTAACTCAGGTCTTTGAACTTCTTCATTAAAATATTTTTTTACTATTTCTATAAATTCTCTATTACTATCATCTGAATCTGGAGAAACTTGACTTGAACCTAAATTTGAAGTAAAAATGATTATACTTTCACTAAAATAAACTGTTTCTCCTTTACTATCAGTTAAACGACCATCTTCAAGAATTTGTAAAAAAATATCAAGAATTCTTGGATTTGGTTTCGCTGCTTTTTCAATTTCATCAAACAAAATTACACTAAATGGTTTTTCTTTTATAGCATTAGTAAGTTGTCCACCTTCTTCATAACCAACATATCCAGGAGGAGCACCAATAAGTTTTTGATCTGAGTTTTCTTGTGCGTATTCACTCATATCAAAACGAATACAAGCATCTTCATCTCCAAATAAAAATTTGGCTAAAGTTTTTGATAATTCAGTTTTTCCAACCCCTGTTGGGCCAACAAAAAATAATACTCCTTTTGGCATTGAACGACTAGAAGCCTTATGAATTCCTGTCATTCCCATGTATGCTTTTACTATAACTTTTTCAATTTTTTGAATTGCTTCTTCCTGCCCAATTACCCTTTCTGCAAGTCTTTCTTTAATATTTTTTACTTCAGAATAAGCTAATTTTTCCCAAGGATTATCTTTTTCTCCATATTTAAACAAAAGGTATAATTTATCAAAACTCATTTTCTCTTCTTTTTGAGAAAGCTTTGCTAATTGTATTATTTCTCTATTTGTAAAATCATTAAGCATATCTATATACTCATTGATTTTATCGCAATCTATTAATTCTTTTCCTTTTTCAACATTTACATTAAAATAAGGGGATATTTTCCTAAGAATATCTTCTCTTTCTTCACGATCAGGTTTTGGTAATGTTACAATACTTACTTCAGGATTGGATTGATAAAATGAAATAGGAAACATAGATAATTTATTTGTTATAAGAATAACTGTACTTTCATTCACTTCCTCTGATTTTTGTGACTTGTATTCAGGTATACTCTCTCTTATTGCTTTACCAAGAATTATTATTTCTTCTCTTTCTTCTGTTGATAATTGTGAACCCGAAAAAATAAAATCTGCCCAATTTAATACAAAAGCTATTCTTTTATTCTTATTTAATAAATTTTTCATAATTATACTAAACATATCTTTAACTTCTCTTGTATCAATTTTTTGCTCAACTATCTCACTTACATCATTATCAAGATAAGTTTCTCCTTGGACTTCAATATTATCAACTAATTCTAAACCACTTATATCATCTTTAGTTCCTTCTACTTTATCCCAGCATATTACATTGTCATAGTCCATTTCATCTAATATATTTTTAAGATATTCCTTTAAATCTAATATCTGACCTTTTTCATCTAAATATATGTCTCCAACATTACCCTCAATAATTATACAATGCTTTATTCCTATTTCTCTTTCTATACGATTAAATACATTTTTTAGAGACATTATTACCCCCTATTTTTATTATAATTAATAGTTTGATATTTCATTGTTGAATTTTTATCTGGATTACTCCAAATTTCAGTTTCCTTCTCAATTTTCATTCCATATATTTCTTTTAAATCATTCATAAATGGTTTTATATCATCTTGACATGCTTGTCCTTCATAGCCATCAAATTTATATACAAATTTTCCATCTAAATAGACTTTAAATTCAGCTTTTGCACCGCTAGGTTTTTGAGCGACTATATTTACTTGATTATTTTTTCTATCAATTTTTATTGCATCTTTGTTAATTAAAAATCCTCTTTTCCTAATTGCAGTTACTATGATTTTTACACTTTCATATCTTATTTTTTCATCAATGATTTCTTTATTAGCTTCAGATCTAATTTTTTGTAATCTCTCTTTAGCACTTGTATCTTGCTTATTAACTATTTTTTCAATAGTTGTTTCTTCAATTTTCTGCTTTCTTAATTCTTCTTTTATCTCTTTAATTTCTTGTTTTTCTATTGAATTATAGTGTTTTTCCTCAGCATTTATTTTCATTTCTTCAGCAATATTCCCTAGTTCTTCAAAAGAACACTCTGGATTATTAAGCCAAGCGAGATAAACATATTGCTTCATTATTACATCTTCCATATTGTCTATTTTTTTTTGAATATCACTACTAAGATTTGATTTTTTAGAAGATGATTTCCCCCTTTGAGAATTTATTCTTTCAAACATTAATTCATTTAACAATGCTTCCATTTCAGCAACTTTAAAATTTATTAGATTCTCTGACATTCTTTTTAAATTTCTTGCTTCATTAATTAAATTATAGTCATCCCCATACTCACCTCTATAATTAGAATCAGCATATTTTTTTACTTTATTTATTAATGATTTAATGTTGTCCTCTATATTTCTTTTACTTTTTAAAATTTCTTCTTTCAATGCATCTGTTTGAGAATTTAATAATTGTGAAGAACCACTTTCAATATTTTCTAGTATTTTATCCAGCTTACAAAGTTGTTCGTTAGCTAACTCACATATACTCTGACATTCAACTGAAATAAATTGATAATCAATTTGACTTGCATGACTCACTATCTATCCTCCCTAATTTTTCTATAATATCACACCATTTTTTTATTTCCTTCTCAGAATAATTAACTTTTCTTTTATTCTCTGGATGTTGAAAATTATTCCTGCATTTTCTTAATATATTTAGACTATTTATTTCCCCTTCAGTTAAATATTTTCTCTTTTTTAATTCAGCAATTAATTCAACAGTTTTTTTAGCTTGCTTAGGAAATAATTTTCTTAATTCAAATTCTAAACGTATATGCAAATCACATACTGCATCTTTAAATTTTGAATTTTTTAAAAGATTAGCTATATATGATTTATTTATTTTTTTATTTTAGGAGAGATAGTATGAAACCTTCAGATTCTTTACAGGATTTCGCTTATGAAGAAATTAAAAAACGAATTCAAAACGGGGAATACGCCCCCGGAACAAAATTAAATACGCAGGAAATATCCGATTCACTGGGCATCAGCCGCTCCCCTGTCCTTGCTGCAATCAACCGCTTGATTGCGCTTGGTCTGGTAGAGGCAACGCCGAGAAAGGGCACAACCGTTGCACAGCTTTCCGATACCCAGATTAGAAATATCATTGAAGCACGTCAGATGATGGAGCTTTTCTGTGTAAAGCTCTGTATCCGCAATATTGAGTATCACCCCAGCATCATCAAGGAGATGGAGACCGTTGTACAGGAATTTGAAACCGCACTGGAAGCCGGATATCCCGCTGCGGCAGAGCTGGAAACAAAATTCCATACCCTCTATATCTCCCTCTGTGGCAATCCGCAGATTATGAAGCTCTATGAATCCAACTGGAGCATCGGCACCATGTTTTATATGTATAGCGCAACCAACCTCCCTCTGGATCAGCTCAAAACCTCCTTCCATCAGCATAAAGAAATTCTCAATACACTGAAGGCAAAGGACGAAACCGCCTTACGGAAAATTATTGAAGAACACATGAGCATTGTTTATGAAACACTGGAATGGTATTCTCAGGCAGCCAAGCACTGATTCCTACAAGGATTGATTGCCCTTGCGCCATCGCAGCAGTAGAGCCTGTCAGCACAATGCAGCCGCCCGTATTGGTTGCCATGGCGGTTTATATCGGCAAAACCAGATTGATTGATAACTTCATTTACGAAGGCTGAGGATATAAAAACGGTCTGAACCGCAGGGTTCAGACCGTTTTAAGGTGTCGACAAAGTCGACCCCTAAGTCGAAATCAGGATTTCGACTTGTTGAAACAGAAGAATAAACAGATGCGTTCCGGCGATAGCAAGCACCTTGAAACGCCCTGTTTTCCTCGAGGGGGCAAAGCTCCCTCTGCGGATTCCATTCCGGAGAATACTTACCGCCCAAGAAGGGGCGGCAGGCAAAGCCTGCTTTGCGGAGCAAAGTAATGAGCTATTCGTTTCCCGAACCCTTCCGCTCAATACCACCCAAACAGGGTTTTTCCGCCATCCAATTTCTCAATTTTTTTCATATCCTCCTGCGAAATTTCAAAATCAAAGACAGCGAGGTTTTGTTTCATACGCTCCTGATGGACGGATTTCGGAATTACCGCAATTTTATTCTGCACCAAATACCGCAGTGCAATCTGTGCAGATGTTTTTCCGTATTTGTTCCCAAGCTCCTGCAATAACGGCTCCGCAAAAATATTTTTTCTGCCCTCCGTAAAGGATGCCCAAGACTGCATTTGCGTTCCATGCTTTTCCATTTCCTTTTGCAATGCCAGCTGCGGATAGTACACATGGGATTCCACCTGGCTGACCGCAGGCACAATATCACAGGCGGCAGCAAACGCCTGATATTTCTTTTCATTAAACTTGGAAATACCGATTGCTCTTACCTTTCCTGCCCGATAGACCTCCTTCATGGCTTCATACATTTCCAAAGCGGAATCATACGGCTCATGAATCAAAAGCAAATCAATATAATCCGTCTGCAATGCCTGCAAAGATTTTTCGATTGCGGCCTTTGCTTTTTCGTAGGTAACGCAGGGACGGTACAGCTTTGTTGTAAGAAAGACCTCTTTTCTCTCCAGACCGCTTTCTTTTACCGCCTGCCCGACGATATCTTCATTTTCATACATTTGCCCTGTGTCAATCAGCCTGTATCCGCTGTCCAATGCGGTGAGAATCGTTTTCTTGCCTGCCTCTCCACGCACATCCCATGTACCAAAGCCAATCATCGGCAGCTGCACGCCATTATTTAAGGTTACATATTCCATCTGCGTTCCGACTCCTTCCCAATTCTATGATTCTGTCTATCCGCTTTCCGAAAGCCTGCCGAAAATATGCTTCTGTCACAAGCTTTCTCTTAAAATTTGAATAATCTCCTCTCGATTTAATACCTTATATCCCTAATGAAAGATAAGTGAACTGCACCCCATTTGTTAGACAGTATGATATACTATTTAGCAAGTGGGGTGATTTTTATGCCAAAAGGAGCACCAAACAAACGATATACTCCAGAATTTAAGAAACTGGTGGTAGAAACAATGCTGGAAGAAAAACTGAGCTACAGTGAAGCGGCAAGACAATTTGAAATAAATGATCACGGAATCATTCAACGTTGGGAGCGAATTTATCTCGAAGAAGGTTCAGAGGGGCTGGCTATCGAGCGTCGTGGACGCAAAAGCACCGGACGGCCAATGAAACTACAAAAAGAGGTAGAGGAGGATTTGATCGCAGGGGTGCAGCGATTGCGCGCAGAAAACGCATACCTAAAAAACTTGCAAGCCTTGGTTTTGGAAAACGAGCGACAGCATCACAGAAAACACAGGTGATTTAGAAACTAAGGCAAGAATTTTCACTGGCAATCCTGCTGGATGTCGCTCAACTGCCTCGTGCAACCTTTTACTATCATCTAAAACAACTGAAGAAAGCAGATAAATATCATTCTGTGAAAGAAGAAATCACTGCTATTTTCCATGAGAATAAAGGAAGATACGGTTATCGACGTATTACTGCAGAACTTCGAAATAGGAATATTTATTTAAATCATAAAACTGTTCAGCGTCTTATGCAGAAGTTGGGCTTAGTTTGCCGTGTCAGGATGAAGAAGTATCGTTCTTACAAGGGTGAAGT
>OLFT01001842.1_pt1 | contig 20306 bp, 15 predicted proteins | sample 1604921 | NCBI WGS metagenome assembly OLFT01 (sample SAMEA3888897, study PRJEB22519) | human gut metagenome | biome: human gut; feature: human-associated habitat; material: faeces | place: Denmark | collected 2013 | reverse complement strand
GGGGGAGGTGCCCAGTGCGCACACTGGGCGGAGAGGGCCGTTCTCCCGACCTCTGTGCCCAGCATAGCTTATCTGCCTTTTTCTGTCAATCTTTGTTTTTGTGCGGATTTCACGTTTATATTATAGGAAACGGCTTTTTTCGGCGGGTATTTTTTGCAATTTTTTGTCCTTCTGAAATATCCGCCCCCAGGACACACCCCCCGCCGCAGGACGTTTCCGTACACCTTTCTCTGAAATTTCCTGAAATTTCTGTTTGTTCTCCCTTTCTCCCCGGTCCATTTGTCGAAAAAACACGAAAAAGCGCCCTGCGGGTTTTCCCCGCAAGGCGCTTTTTTTGTGCAAAGAGCAGAATTCTTAGAAGTACTTCTTGATGCCGTCAGAGGCCAGAGACTCGTCGTCGCTGATGGTGATGGTGAACTTGATGTTGTGCTTCTCACCGAAGTTGTTCAGCCAATCCAGGAACTTCTCGGTCTCCAGGTCGGGCTCGCCCTCCACGATCTTGGTCAGGCTGTCGATGAAGACGTGGGTGATGTCGTAGTTGCCGGCGTACAGGCCGCTGATAAAGCCCTTCAGCGCGGTGTAGCTGTCGACGTTGTACTGGCTGGCCTCAACCAGGCGGATCTGATAATGAATATCGAAAGTCAGCTTATTGCCCTTTTCGATGCAAACAACATTGCCGTGCTCGGTCTGGACTGCATTGTTGATCATCTCGATCATCTGCTTGGTCTTGCCGGAGCCCTTCTTGCCCATGATGACTCGAATCATGTGTATCACTCCTTATACGTTTGGGGGCTGCTCCCCCTTTGCACTATAATTTTACCATACGCTCCCGGTTTTTTCAACCGGGATTCTGTGAATTTTCTCAAGCAGAGGTTTAAAGCCGCTGTTCCAGGCTCTCCCGCAGCTGCTCATACCCCGGCTTGCCCAGCAGGGCGAACATATTCTTCTTATAGGCCTCCACCCCGGGCTGGTCGAAGGGGTTCACCTTCAGCAGATAGCCGGACAGGCCGCACACATACTCGAAGAAGTAGATCAGTTCGCCCACCGTGTCCTCGCTGATGGCGGGCAGCTCCAGCAGGATGTTGGGCACGCCGCCGTCCACGTGGGCCAGAATGGTCCCCCGCATGGCCTGCTCGGCCACAAAGGCCAGGGGCTTGCCGGACAGAAAGTTCAGCCCGTCCACATTGGCCGGGTCGTTGGGGATGATGAACTCCCCCTTGGGGGCAAACTTCACCACCGTCTCGAACATCAGCCGCTCCCCCTGCTGGATGTACTGGCCCATGGAGTGCAGGTCGGCGGTGAACTCCACGCTGGCGGGGAACAGGCCCTTGTTCTCCTTGCCCTCGCTCTCGCCATAGAGCTGCTTCCACCACTCAGAGAAGAAGCGGAAGCTGGGCTCGTAGCAGACCAGCAGCTCCACCTTCTTGCCGCTTTCATACAGGGCGTTCCGGGCGGCGGCATACTGCCAGGCGGGGTTGTCCAGGTCGGGGGCGGACAGCGCCTCCATGGCCCGCTGGGCCCCGGCCATCAGCTGGTCGATGTCCAGTCCGGCGGCGGCGATGGGCAGCAGGCCCACGGCGGTGAGGACGGAATACCGCCCGCCCACGTCATCGGGCACCACGAACTCCTCATAGCCCTCCTGGTCGGCCAGGCCCTTCAGGGCGCCCCGGGCCTTGTCGGTGGTGGCATAGATGCGCTCCCGCGCCCCCTCCGGCCCATACTTCTCCTCCAGCATGGCCCGGAAGATGCGGAAGGCCACGGCGGGCTCGGTGGTCGTGCCCGACTTAGAGATGACGTTTACCGAGAAGTCCCGTTCCCCGATGAGGGCGATCAGCTCCAGCAGGGCGTCGGTGGACAGGCCGTTTCCGGCGAAATAGATGTCCGGGGTATTTTTCTGCTTCAGGTTATAGTTGGGGGAGGCCAGCAGCTCGATCACCGCCCGGGCCCCCAGATAGGAGCCACCGATGCCGATGACCACCAGCACCTGGGACTGCTGCTGGATCTTCTTGGCCGCCGCCTTGATGCGGGCAAACTCCTCCTTGTCATAGTCCCGGGGCAGATTTACCCAGCCGGTAAAGTCCCCGCCGGGGCCGTTGTGCCGGGCCAGCATGTCCGCGGCCTGGGCCAGGTCGTCCTGACGGGCGGTCACATAGTCCTGGGGCAGAAATTGGTCCAGCTTGGAAAGGTCCAGTTTTAACATAATAGGTCCCTCCTAGAAAAATTCTGGAATACTGCTTGCCTGTATTATAGCACAGGCCGCCTGGATTTGGTATCAAATTCCCGCCGGAGAAAAAATCTTACTGCATCCACACGTTCCGGTCTACTTTTCCGCTGATGCCGCTGACCGATCCGCTGCTGGTGTACTGCCACATCTCAAAGTCATAATAGAAGCTGGGCACCGCGTTATACTCCGCCAGCCAGAAGGGGTACTGCACCACCTGGTCCAGGTCATAGAGGAGATAGCCGATGTACTGGTTGAAATAGATCATGGGCTGATAGCCCGCCTCCTCCACCGTCTGGCAGAAGGCGTTGGCCGCCGCCGTCACCTGGCCGCTGGTCATGCCGTCGGTGCGGGCGGAGTCGTTTCCGATGTTCTCCCAGTCGAAGACCACCGGGCCGGTGACGTCATAGCCCTGGATGGTGTCCAGGACGAACTGGGCCTCCTCCCGGGCCTCCTGGGCGCTGGTGGCCTGAGAGAAGAAATAGATGCCCACCTGGATGCCAGCGTCCAGGGCCCCCTGGATGTTGGCCCGGAACTGCTTGTCCTCGAACACGGTGCCGCTCTGGTAATACCGCCCGCCGCAGCGGATGATGGCAAAGTCGATGCCGTCCTCCGCCACCTTGGCCCAGTCGATGGTCCCCTGGTGGGAGGACACGTCGATGCCCGCCAGAGAGCCGTTCTCCTTGGTATAGGTCATCATGCCGTCGGAGCTGACAAAGGCGGCGTTGTCATAGTCGTTCACGGGCACCCCGTCCAGCTTCTCCAGCACGTGGGAGCTGAAGTGGATGTAATCGTCAAAGGCCATCACCTGCCACACGATGACGCTCAGTTCCGCCCGGGTGATGGAGTCGTTGGGCTTGAAATACCGCTTGCTGCCCGACTTCTCCCCCACCACCACGCCATTTTGATACAGGGCGGTGACATAGCCGTCGCTGGTGTCGGCAAAGGGGCTGCTCTTGGTGGAAGCGGACAGGCCTAATGCCTTGGCCGCCAGCTGGGCGATGGTCAGCCGGGAGGCCGGGGCGTTCAGATCCACGGCGGCCTGGCTCTGAGTCAGCCAGCCGTGGTCCAGGGCATACTGCACATAGCCCGCGGCATAGTGCGCCCCCTCCAGTGCGGGCTGGTTCCCGCTTCCTGCGGCCTTCACCACCATCAGGATGGCGTCCCCCGCCTTCACCGCGTCGTTGGGGCCAAAGCGCCCGTCGTCATAGCCGTTGATGACCCCCTGGCTGTTCAGGGTGGACACGAAGGGGGTGTACCAGTCCCCCTCCGCCACGTCGGAAAAAGGGGGGGTCCAGCCCTGGGGAATGTCCGGCGTCACGGCGGCCAGGGCGGGCTGCATCAGCAGTCCAATGGAAAGCGCCCCGCCCAAAGCGCGGCGCAGAAATTGCTGTTTCATGGTGTGCTCCTCTCTGATTATGCTTGAAAAGAAATGGCCGATTTGATATAGTGCTCTTAGCGCCATTCTTCGACCCATTGCAACTGCCTATTATACCAGAGCTGCCCCCGCCGCGCAACACCGGACCGCTCTGTTTTCCACGGAAGAATTTTTCAGCCAAAGGAGTCTTTCCCATGCACATCCCGTCCTGCCCCACCCAGGCCCTGGAGGTGGTCCCCTTCGACGCCGCCCTGGCCCAGGCGTTGGAACCCAGCCCCGAGTATGACATTACAAAATGGATATACGTCCCCAATCACTACGGGGAGTATCGTTATATCCTGGGCACCCGGGGGCAGCACCCCCTGATCTGCGTGGGCATCAACCCCTCCACCGCCGCCCCGGACGACCTGGACAACACCCTGAAGTCGGTGGAACGTGTGGCCCTGCACAACGGGTTTGACAGCTTCCTCATGTTCAACGTCTATGCCCAGCGGGCCACCCGGCCCGATGACATGGAGCCGGAGTGCAACCTGGCCCTCCACCGGGAGAACATGCGGGCCTTTGACTATGCCCTGTCCCTGGACGCGGCGGGCCATCCCGCCGTGTGGGCCGCCTGGGGCACCATCATTGAAAAGCGAAACTACTTGCCAACCTGCGTCCGGGACATGATCGCCCTGGGGCATGAGCGGGGGGCACAGTGGTTCTCCGCCGGAAAGCGCTCCAAAAAGGGCCACCCCCATCACCCCCTCTACCTCCGCAAGGACAGTCCGCTGGACCCCTTCGACGTGGAGAGCTACGTGGCGGATATCTTGGAAGAATAAATACGATTTGTATCCTAAAAGTGGTGTTTCAACATGATCCAAATTTCCAACCTTCCCCTCCCGGTAGACGGCAACCTGGACCTGCTGCGGAAAAAGGCCGCCCGGGCGCTGGGGCTGCGGCCTGGGGCGCTGGGGGAGCTGACCCTGCTGCGCCAGTCCATCGACGCCCGGAACAAGGGGGACGTCCACTACGTCTACACCGTGGGCCTGGACCTGCCCGACGAGGAGGCCGTGGTCCGCAGCGCACCGGGGAAAACCGTGACCCTGATCCAGCCCAAGCACTATGTCTTCCCGGCGGTAAAGCGCCGCTCCCCCCTGCCCCCGGTGGTGGTGGGCATGGGTCCTGCGGGGCTGTTCGCCGCCCTGTTCCTGGCCCGGAACGGCCTGCCCTGCGTGGTGCTGGAGCGCGGCCAGGATGTGGACCGGCGCACGGCGGACGTGGAGTGCTTCTGGTCCACAGGGAAACTGGACCCCACCTCTAACGTGCAGTTTGGCGAGGGGGGCGCAGGCACCTTTTCCGACGGCAAGCTGACCACCGGCACCCACGACCCCCGCATCGGAGCGGTGCTGGACGCCCTGATCCAAGCCGGGGCCCCGGCGGACGTGCGCTGGTCCCACAAGCCCCACATCGGCACCGACGTGCTGCGCCAGACGGTGAAGCACATCCGCCAGGAGCTGATCTCCCTGGGCTGCGATGTGCGCTTTGGGCACCGGCTGACCGGGCTGGAGCAGTCCGGCGGGGCGCTGTCCGCCCTCACGGTGGAGGGGCCCCAGGGGCCCTATACCCTGCCCTGCGACGCTTTGATCCTGGCCCCCGGCCACTCCGCCCGGGATACCTTTGCCATGCTGGCCCAGGCGGGGGTTCCCATGGAGAAAAAGCCCTTCGCCATCGGCGTGCGCATCGAGCATGATCAGAGCGCCGTCAGCCTGGCCCAATACGGCCCGTCGGCGGACCGGCTGCCCCCCTCGGACTATAAGCTGGCCTGTCACCTGCCCTCCGGCCGCTCCGCCTTCACCTTCTGCGTCTGTCCCGGCGGACAGGTGGTGGCCGCCGCCTCCACCCCCGGAGAACTGGTGACCAACGGCATGAGCCTGCGGGCCAGAGATGGGGCCAACATCAACGGCGGCTTTTTGGTGGGAGTCACCCCGGAGGACTTCCCCGGGGACGATGTGCTGGCCGGGGTGCGCTTTCAGCAGCAATGGGAGCGGGCCGCATTCCTCCAGGGCGGCGAAACCTTCTCCGCCCCCGCCCAGCGCTTGGAGGATTTTCTGCATTCCCGCCCCTCCGACGGTCCGGGAGCCGTCCTGCCCACCTATCGCCCCGGGGTGCGCTGGGGCCGGCTGGACCCCTGCCTGCCCGGCTACGTCACGGATACTCTCCGCCAGGCCCTGCCCCTGATGGACCGGAAGCTCCACGGCTTTGCCGCCCCCGACGCCGTCCTCACCGGGGTGGAGACCCGCTCCTCCTCCCCCGTGCGCATCCTGCGGGATGAGCGGCTCCAGTCCGCCCTGTCCGGCCTCTACCCCTGCGGCGAGGGTGCGGGCTATGCCGGCGGCATCGTCTCCGCCGCCGTGGACGGCATCCGGGTGGCCGAGGCGGTGGCACAGGGCCTGTAAAGCTTCCGCAATCTCCTCCAAGCATTCAAACGAAAGAAAGGACGCATCCTCATGGCAGCCTCCACAAAAAAGCGCGAACTGAACGATATGAACGCCATTGCGTGTCTTTTGGTCATTCTGATCCATGTGCTGTCCATCGGCATCTCCTCGGTCACGCCGTCCTCCTGGCAGGGGGCGGTCATCTACTTCCCCTGGCGCTTGGCGGCCTTTGTGGTGCCCATGTTCTTATACACCGGGGCCGTCAAAATGGCCCTGCACTTTATGGACACGGAGATCACCTTCGGCGGATATCTCCGCTATATGCTCCAGCGCATTCAGAAGATCTATCTCCCCTATGTGCTGTGGGTGGTGATCTATTATGCCTGTTTTCTGCGCATCGGCTACGTCCGTGGGGAGGGGCGGGAATTCTTCTCTTATCTGCTCCTGGGCAACCTCTCCTCCCCCTTTTATTACATCGTGATCGTCATGCAGTTTTATCTTCTCATGCCCCTCTGGCTGTGGGCGCTGAAGCACATCCCGGCGTATCTGGCCTTTGGCGTCGGTCTGCTGACCTTCTTTTTCATGCAGCAGTTTTCTTACATCCTGTCCCTGGGCGGCATCGATTTTCCCTACTCTGACCGGGTCTTTTTGACCTATCTTCTCTTCTGGGTAGCCGGGCTGTATGTGGGAAAGCACTATGACCTGGTCGCGGCCTCCCTCTCCGGCGTGCTGGGACAGGCGGTCTGCGGCGTTGTGGTCCTGGTCTGCGCCGGGCTTGCCTATCTGCAATATTCCGGCCACTCCCTGGGGCTGAACCTGAACGACGTCAAGCTGGTGGCCGACCTGCTGTCCATCGCCCTGGTCCACTCCATCTGTCTGCGCCTGGGCCGCGCCTCGAAGGTACTTCGGCGGGGACTTCAGCGGCTCTACCAGAGTTCGTTCTTCGTCTATCTGTCCCACTGCCTGTTCCTCACCCTGGGCACGGCCTTCTTGCAGCGCCACGGCGTGGCCGGCCTGTCCTGCCTCTTGTCCGCCCGCCTTTTGATCTGCTACACCCTCCCATTCTTGACCTATTTCCTGTATGACGCCCTCTGCACCCGCTTTCAGCTCCGCTGGCGGCTGCTGGGGTAAAGCCCCCAAAGAGACGCACAGCCCCCGGCCTACCTGAACGATAGGCCGGGGGCTGATCTTATATATTCTGATCTTATCGCTGCGTTACGCCGACTCCCGCTCCTGGGCGGGGGCGGCTTTTTCCTCCCGCTCCATGGGGGCAGCGCTGATGGGGGCGGGGTCCGGCTGGGCTTGGGCGTGGACCAGGCCCTTGGCGTTGGCCAGCATCAGCTTGATGCGGTTCTCCTGGTTGATCTTGGTGGCGCTGGGGTCATAGTCGATGGCCACCACGTTGCTGTGGGGATAGTCGTCCTTCAGCTTGCGGATCATGCCCTTGCCCACGATGTGGTTGGGCAGGCAGCCGAAGGGCTGGGTACAGACGATGTTGTTGGTGCCGGAGTGAATGAGCTCCAGCATCTCGGCGGTGAGCAGCCAGCCCTCGCCCATCTTGTTCCCGTCGCCCAGATAGCCGTGGACCAGGCGGTGGAGGTCGTCGAAGGTACCGGGGGCACGGAAGCGGCCCGACTTGTTCAGGGCGTCGATCATGTCCTTCTGGCAGCTCTGGATATAGCCCATGAAGAACTTGCACAGGGCCTTTTTGGCCCACTTTCCGCCATAGAGCTTTACGTCGGCCACCCGGTTGTAGATCTTGAAGATCATAAAGTCGGTAAGGCCGGGCACCACCGGCTCCACCCCCTCGCTGAGGAGGAACTGCTCCAGGTGGTTGTTGCCCAGGGCGGAGAACTTTACGTAGATCTCGCCCACGATGCCCACCCGGACCTTGGGCTCCCCCGCCACAGGGATGGAAGCGAAGTCGGCGCAGATCTCGTCGAAGATGGCACGCATCTGGCGGCGGCTCATGCCCTTACCCTGCTGGAAGCGGTCCACCATGCGCTGGACCCAGCCCTCCACTCTCAGGTCGGTGGCCCCGGCATTTACCTCATAGGGCCGGACCTGGTTGGCCACCCACATGATGAGGTCGCCGTACATCATGCCGTATACCAGCTTGCGGATCAGACTGACAGTGAGCTGGAAGCCCGGGTTCTTCTCCAGGCCGAAGGACACGGAGATGACGGGCACATAGTCCATCCCCGCCTTGGCCAGGGCCTTGCGCAGCAGGTGGATGTAGTTGCTGGCCCGGCAGCCGCCGCCGGTCTGGGTGATGAACAGGGCAACTTTATGGGGGTCATAGCCCCCGTGCTGGATGGCGTCCATAAACTGGCCGATGACCAGCAGGGCGGGGTAGCAGGTGTCGTTGTGGACATATTTCAGCCCCTCGTCCACCACAGACCGCCCCTCGTTGTTCAGCTGGTCCACGTGATAGCCCTCCAGCTCCAGCAGCTTGCGGAACATGCCGAAGTGGATGGGCAGCATCTGGGGCATCAGAATGGTATACTCCTGCTTCATCTCCTTGGTGAACAGCAGGCGGCCGTTTTCGTCGTATACTAGCTTGGCCATAATTTTCGTTCCTTTCTGGATCGTCTGTCTGGATGGTTGGTCAGTTCCGCTGTTTTCTGGCCTGGATGGCGGCCATCAGGCTGCGGATGCGGATCTTCACTGCGCCCAAATTGTTGATGTCGTCGATCTTCAGCTGGGTATACAGCTTGCCCCCGTCCTCCAGGATGGAGCGCATCTCGTCGCCGGTGATGGCGTCGATGCCGCAGCCGAAGGACACCAGCTGGATGACCTCCATGTCCGGCTGGGTGCAGGCATACCGGGCGGCGTTATACATTCTGGCGTGATAGGTCCACTGGTTCAGCACATGGCGGGGGGCCTTGTCCTCCAGATAGGCCACCGAGTCCTCGGTGATGAGCACAAAGCCATAGGAGGTGATGAGGTCGTTGATGCCGTGGTTGATCTCCGGGTCCATGTGATAGGGGCGGCCGGCCACGATGAGGATGGGCCGGTCTTCTTTTCGGGCCTGGGCGATGAACTCCTGGGCTTTATTCCGCAGGTCGTTCTTATAGTCGTCATAGGCGGCATAGGCGGCCTTCACCGCCGCCGCCGTCTCCCGCTTGGGGATCTGGAACTGCTCTGCAAACCAAGCCTCCGCCCGCTTGGCAAAGTCCCGGGGGCGGTGCAGGCCGAAATAGGGGTTGAAGTAGCGGACCTTTTTCAGATCGGGCACGTTGGCGGCCAGCAGTTCGGGGTAATAGGCCACCACAGGGCAGTTATAGTTGTTGTCGCTCTTCCCCTCGTCAAAGTTATAGGGCATACAGGGATAGAAGATGTTGTCCACCCCCGCCTCCACCAGGGCCTCCACATGGCCGTGGAGCAGCTTGGCGGGGTAGCACACCGTGTCCGAGGGGATGGTGCGCTGGCCCTTGAGATAGAGCTTCCGGCTGGACTCCGGGGACAGGACCACCTGGAAATTCAGGTGGGTGAGCAGGGTGAACCAGAAGGGCAGGTTCTCGTACATGTTCAGGCCGAAGGGGATGCCCATGGTGCCCCGGCTGCCGTCTCCGGCGCCGTTGCCCTGCATGGCGCGCAGCTTGGCGTATTTATACCGCATCAGGTCGGGCTGGCGGCTGGGCTCCTCCCCCAGGGGGCGGGAGCACCGGTTGCCCGAGACGAAGCGGCGGCCCCCGTCGAAGGAGTTCACCGTGAGGGAGCAGTGGTTGGTACACAGGCCGCAGGTGGCCGGGCGGGCCTTGTGGGTAAAGTGGGCCAGATCGTCCGCCGTCAGCAGGCTGCTGCGGTCCAGGTGCAGGTCCCGGGCGGCCAGGGCCGCGCCGAAGGCGCCCATCAGCCCGGCGATGGTGGGCCGGGTCACGTTCCGGCCCAGCTCCTGCTCAAAGGCCCGCAGCACGGCATCGTTCAGGAAGGTGCCGCCCTGGACCACGATGTGCTCCCCAAGGTCGTCGGCAGAGGCGGCCCGGATGACCTTATAAATGGCGTTTTTCACAATGGAGGTGGACAGGCCGGCGGAGATGTCCGCCACGCTGGCCCCGTCCTTTTGGGCCTGCTTCACGCTGGAGTTCATAAACACGGTACACCGGGAGCCCAGGTTCACCGGCTTTTGGGTGAACAGCCCCAGCTTGGAGAAGTCGGCGATGGTATAGCCCAGGGCCTTGGCAAAGGTCTCGATGAAGGAGCCGCAGCCGGAGGAGCATGCCTCGTTGAGCATGATGGAGTCCACCGCGCCGTTGCGGATCTTAAAGCACTTCATGTCCTGGCCGCCGATGTCGATGATAAAGTCCACGTCCGGCCGGAAGTGGGCCGCCGCCTTATAGTGGGCCATGGTCTCCACCAGGCCGAGGTCGCAGGAGAAGGCGTTTTTGATGAGGTCCTCGCCATAGCCGGTGACCGCCGCGCCCCGGATCTGGATGCGGCCAGCGCACAGGGCGTAGATCTCTTTCAGCTGCTCCAGCACGATGGCCACAGGGTTGCCCTCGTTGGAGTGGTAGTAGGTATACAGCAGTCCGCCGTCGGCGGTGATGAGAGCCAGCTTGGTGGTGGTGGACCCGGCGTCGATGCCCAGCCAGGCGGGGCCGGTATAGGTCTTGGCGTCCACCTCCGGGGGGTGGTTGGCGTTGTGCCGGGCACAGAAGGCGTCATACTCCTCCTGGCTGTTGAAGAGGGGGGGCATGGTGTCCACCGCCGTGGTGGTCTCCACGCTCTCCTCCAGCTTTTTCAGCACATCCTCGAAGGGAGCGGTGGCATAGTCGGCGGCGCACAGGGCCGCGCCCATGGCGGCGAAGCAGTCGCCGTCCTTGGGGAATACGGCGTGGTCGGCGTCCAGCTTCAGGGTGTCCACAAAGCGCTCCCGCAGGCCCATAAGAAAGTGGAGGGGACCGCCCAGAAAGACGATCTTGCCCTTCAGCTCCCGGCCCTGGGTCAGACCGGCCACCGTCTGGTCCACCACGGCCTGGAAGATAGAGGCGGCCACGTCCTCCTTCCGCCCGCCCTGGTTCAGAATGGGCTGAATGTCGCTCTTGGCAAACACGCCGCACCGGGAGGCGATGGGATAGATCTTCTCGTGCTTTAACGACAGGGCATCCAGCTCCTGGACGGACACGTTCATCAGGGTGGCCATCTGATCGATGAAGGCCCCGGTGCCCCCGGCGCAGGAGCCGTTCATCCGCTCCTCCAGGGCCCCGCCGAAGAAGATGATCTTGGCATCCTCGCCCCCCAGCTCGATGACGGCGTCGGTGTCGGGGATATAGGTGTTCACGGCGGCGGCGGTGGCATAGACCTCCTGGACAAAGTCGATGCCCGCGGCGTTGGCCACGCCCAGTCCGGCGGAGCCGGTGATGGTCACGCGGATCTGCTGTCCGGCCAGCATCTCAGAGATAGAGCGCAGGATCTGGCAGGCCCGCTCTCTGGTTTTGGAGTAGTGCCGCTCGTATGAGCGGAACAGCAGTTTATTTTGCTCGTCCAGCACCACCACTTTCACGGTGGTGGAGCCGATGTCGATTCCCACGCGCAGACTCATAATTGCTTCCCTTCCGTTGCCTGAAACTGACTGTTCCCGGGCATTCCGGGGCAGTCTGATTTATATTATGATAAAATGTTCCCCGGGGGAAAACAACGATATTTACACTTTCTTAACGCCCAGCCCGTCAGGCAAAACAGGATATTAACTGTATTTACAATAGCGATTCAGCGCAAAAAAGCCCCGCGCCCCCTTGCGCAAACGGATAAAGTTCTTTATTATAGAGGTATCGTATCCTGATATTCTCTGATACGCTGGAAAGGAGCCTGCCCCTTGATGAATCCCCGCGCCTTCTCCTCCCTGCGGCTGTCCGCCCTTCAGCGGCGGCTGCTGGTGGGACTGTGTATCGCCCTGACCAGTCAGCTGTATGTCTCTGTGTGGGCGGAGGGCTTTCGCGTGTCCGCCGCCGTGGTCCTATACCCCGTGCTGCTCATTCTGGTCATGCGGGACAGCCACCGGCCCCAGACCGGTCTGGTCACGGGGCTGTTCGTGCTGCTCTTCCGCGCCCTCACCGACCTGTATGCCGGGGTGCCGCTGATCCAGGCCCTGGAGATGGAATATCCCGGCGGGGTGTTCTATCTGTGCTACGACGCGCTGCTGTGCCTGCTGCTGTCTGACCGGCGCTCGGCCTCCTATCCCCGGCTGTGGCTGTCCATGCTGGTCTGCGACGGGGTGTCTAACCTGGTGAATTTAATGCTGTCCAGCCGCAGTCTGGCCCTGTCCCGGGACATGCTGGTGGCCCTGCTGTGGCTGGCCTTTGGCCGGTCTCTGGCGGCGCTGACCATTCTGTTCGTCAGCCGCAGCTATCGCCTGCTCATCCTGCGGGAGGAGCACGAGCAGCGCTATCAGCACCTGTTTCTCATGACCGCCGATTTGAAGACCGAGCTCTATTTTCTGAAAAAGGACGCCGAGGACATCGAGGCCGTCATGTCCAGCGCCTATCGCCTCTATGAGCATCTGGAGGCCCAGCACGCCGACGAGGCCCTCACCTCCCTGGCCCTGTCCATCGCCCGGGACGTCCACGAGGTGAAGAAGGACAACCTGCGCATCATCCGGGGCATTGAGGAGGAGGTGGCCGGGGACTTTGACGGCGAGACCATGGCCCTGTCAGACCTGCTGCACATCCTTCAGGTGTCCACCCGCCAGCTGCTGGGCCAGCTGCGGGCGGACATCCGCCTGGAGTGCGGCTATGACCGGGATCTGCCCATCCGGGAGCACTATCGCCTGCTGTCCGTGCTGAAAAACCTGGTGACCAACGCGGTGGAGGCCATTCAGGCCGGGCCGGGCCACGGCAACGTGCTGGTGGACTGCCGCGTCCAGGGGGATCAGCTTCATCTCCAGGTGACGGACAACGGCCCGGGCATCTCCAAGCGGGCCATGGAGCTGCTGTTCCAGGTGGGCTATTCCACCAAGTTCAACCCCGACACCGGGGACATCAACCGGGGCGTGGGGCTGCCCGCAGTGAAGTATATCGTGGACGAGCTGGGGGGGACCATTCAGGTGGAGTCCCAGCCCGGGGTGCGCACCCAGTTTGACATTCTGCTGCCCTTGGCGGCGGTGACAGGAGGACAGGCATGAGGATCTATATCATCGAGGACGACATCACCGTCATCAGCATTTTAGAGGACATCGTGGAGCAAAACGACCTGGGCACCGTCTGCGGCGACACCGCCGACGCCCCCCCGGACTTAGAGGGCATCCTGGCCGCCGACCCGGACCTGATCTTAGTGGACCTGCTCATGCCGGGGAAGGACGGCATCCAGGTGGTGCGTGAGCTGAAGGAGGGGGGCAGCCGGGCCAAGTTCATCATGATCTCCCAGGTGTCTGCCAAGGAGATGGTGGCCCGGGCCTATTCCGCCGGGGTGGACTTCTTCATCCAAAAGCCCATCAACCTCATCGAAGTCCGCCAGGTCATCCAAAACGTCTCCCGCCAGATTGAAAACGAACAGGCCCTGCGGGCCATCCAAAGCGTCTTCGCCGGAAGGGCTCCCGCTCCCCCGCCGGAGCCGCCCCTGTCCCGGGAGCGCCGCCGCATCAAGCACATCCTCAGCCAGCTGGGCATGGCCGGGGAGAAGGGCTCCCAGGACATCATCGAGCTGTGCATCGCCCTGCTCCAGCGGGGACAGACCGCCTCTCAGGTGGGGGTGGCCGCCCTGTGCGCCCAGCTGAGCGACAACCCCAAGACCATGGAGCAGCGGGCCCGCCGGGCCCTGGACCGGGGCCTGAACCACATTGCCAGCCTGGGGGTGGAGGACTATACCAACGAGTTCTTCACCCGCTACTCCGCCCGCCTGTTCCCCTTTCAGGAGGTCCGGGCCGAGATGGCCCACCTCCAGGGCAAGGGCCCCGGCGGCAAGGCCAACCTGCGCACCTTTTTAGACGGACTGCTGGTCCTGACTGATGAGGATTGATGTTTTCCTGCTTTCCATTCACGTTTGCTTCACACGCCTTTTATCTTGTCTGCACAAAACAAGCATGATAAAAGGCGTTTTTTGCGTCGTTTTTAGCTGTATCTCTTAATTTTATTAAGTCTAAAAAAGTTTCCCCATTCTTTCGTTAAAGAAAAGTTTATTCTCTTTTGTTGTTTTTTGAAGATATTTGACGCAGGGCCGCTATACTGGCCACAGAAAAAAGGGAGCGTGTGTCCTTTAAATCCATTCAGAAAGGGAGAGTATCGATGCTTACCATCACCCTCAATATGTACCAGACCGCCGGTGTGGCAATGCTGCTGTTCGTTCTGGGTCGTTTTCTCACCACCCGGATTGACTTTTTAAAGCGCTGCTGCATCCCCGCCCCCGTGGTGGGCGGCCTGATCTTCGCTCTGGCTCACCTGGCCCTGTATATGGGCGGCGTGGTCCAGTTCACCTTTGACGACAACGTGAAGAACTTCTTCATGACCCTGTTCTTCACCAGCGTGGGCTACACCGCCTGCTTCCGCCTGCTGAAGAAGGGCGGCAAAAAGGTGTTCACCTTCCTGCTCATCGCCATTGTCATGGTCTTCCTCCAGGACGTGCTGGGCAGCGTGCTGGCCGCCGTGTTCCACTGGGACATGCGTCTGGGTCTGTGCACCGCCTCCATCCCCATGGTGGGCGGCCACGGCACCGCCGGTTCCTATGGCCCCATGATGGAGAACGAGCTGGGCATTGCCGGCGCCAACGTGCTGGCCATCGCCGCCGCTACCTATGGTCTGGTGGCCGGCTCCCTGATGGGCGGCCCCACTGCCCGCAGCATCATCCAGCGCTATAACCTCACCTCCACCGAGAACGACTCCGAGGTCATGGAGCTCAGCGACGAGACCGCCGAGGAGAAGGCCCGCGCCGAGCGTGTGGACACCGACTCCTTCACCAATGCCGCCATCCTGCTCATCGTGGCCTCCGGCATCGGCACCCTGCTCACCGCTCTGTTCAACGCCATCAAGATCGGCCCCTTCACCTTCACCTTCCCCACCTATATCGGGGCCATGGTCATCGCCGCCATCATCCGTAACTTCTGCGACTCCAAGCGCATCGTCCTGCCCTCCACTGCCATCGACATCTGGGGCAGCGTGTCTCTGTCCATCTTCCTGGCCATCGCCCTGATGACCCTGAAGCTGTGGGAGCTGGCCTCTCTGGCCGTACCCATGGTGGTCATGCTGCTGGCCCAGACCGTGCTGATGTTCTTCTTCGCCCGCTTTGTGGTGTTCAACGTCATGGGCCGGGATTACGAGGCCGCCGTTATGACCTCCGCCTTCTGCGGCTTCGGCATGGGCGCCACCCCCAACGCCATGGCCAACATGCAGGTGCTGACCAAGCGCTATGGTCCCGCTCCCCAGGCCTATTTCATCGTGCCTCTGGTGGGCTCCCTGTTCATCGACTTCTGCAACGGCATCATCATCACCGGCTTTATGAACATCCTGCCCATGTTTGGCTGATGCCCTGACCGCACCTATTTTCCTTTTTCAATTGTCCTGTTCCCAACGCAGCAGCGCCCCGGACCGTTTCCAGTCCGGGGCGCTGCTGTCTTTCTATTTTCGCGTTTATGTCATGCCGGTTAATATCTTCTCCCAGCCCTGGGCGTCCTGCCCCTGAGACAGGCTGAGAGAATAGGCAAAGCCGTCCTCCTGCCACAGGGCCAGGGTAAACTGTCCCTCCGCCCCCTTCAGGGTGACGTCGATGCCCGCCGTATCCAAAGTCTTCACGTCGGGGTACTGATCAAAGTCCCCGGAGTTGTCCTCCGTCCCCTGAGACTTGCGCAGCAGGGCCGTCTGGCCGTTTTCCCCCCGATACTCGACCTGGGCAAGGCCCGAGTCAAAAGCCGTGTACAGCACCTCCTGTGGGGCAAAGGGGAGGTGTTCCGCCTCCTCCACCGAAAAGCCCACTGCCTGCTCTAATGCAGCGCGGGAGTCCATCTCCTCCGTCCCCGGCCCGGTCATCACCGGCGGGTCCTCCGTCCCGTTTTGGGGCAGCAGATGGGGCAGGGCCAGGCCCCCCGCGATAACCACGGCCAGACAGGCCGCCATGGCCCCCCACCGCCGCCAGGCCGCCGGAGCGCGGCGGCGCTCCTCCGGGGCGGACAGGTCCGCCTGGCGGACCTTCTCCAGCACCCGGGCGCGCATCTCGTCAGTCATCTGCACCCGGTCCATCAGCTCGTCATACCGTCCCTTCAAAGTCATACGCCTCCTTCAGCAGCTTCTTCAGCTTCTCCCGCCCCCGGCGCAGGTCAGACCGGATGGTGGACTCCTTCCGGCCCAGCATCCGGGCCACGTCCCGGGTGGGATAGCCCTCATAGTAAAACAGGTGGATGCAGGCCCGCTGTTCCGGGGGCAGCTGCTTCACCGCCTCCCACACAAAGGACAGGTCCTCCTGTCCCTGGGCCGCCAGCTCCTCCTTCAGCTCGTCGGTGGAGCGCCGGGCGTTATAGTCCAGGCGGTTCTTGCTCAGATTCCCCGCCACCCGCAGCAGCCATGCCTTCTCGTGGCTGGGGCCGTCAAACTGCTGGGGGGCGGCCTTTAAAAACTGGATCAAGGTGTCCTGAAGGACCTCCTCCGCGTCGCTCATGTTGTGAAGATAGGAGTAGGCGTAGCGCAGGATGGCGTTTCCGTGGCGGTCCAGCAGTTCCTCCGCCCGGCGGTTCAATTCCTCCCGGGCCCGGTCCGCGGACATGGGGATGACCACCGCCGGTTCCGGCTCCAGGCGCCAGACCAGCTCCTCCCGGGCCGCCTCCAGCCACCGGGCCGCCCTGCTCCACCACCCCGGCCTCTCCAGGGTCAGACAGCACACCATGTTCCTTCCTCCTTCGGCGTTTTTAGTGGATCTGGCTCACCAGCTGGGCCATGTCCCCCTGGGCCAGACCGTTGTCGGCGTAGACAGAGAAGCTGTAGTCCCCGTCGGTCCAGGTGGCCAGGCTGACGGTCTCCCCGTCCCCGCTCATGGTCACGGACCGGCCATCCACCGCCACCTGCTCCAGCTTGTCAAACTGGCTGTACACGCCGCTGATGTTCTCGCCGCCCGGTGCCTTGCGGATGATCACCTGGCGCTCCTCCCCGTTCAGGTACAGGACGCCGATAATCCGGTCGTCCGGGATGGCCTGATAGGCGACCTTGTCGCAGCCTACCAGAGCATCCGGCACTGCAAAGTCAAAGCCCACGGCCTTCACGGCCTCCTCCAGGGATTCAAAGTCCTGCCAGGGGTTGGGGATCTGCACGTCCTCCCCCAGGACGGTGGAGGCGTCAGAGGCGCTGCCGGACTGGCTGGCGCTGGGCTTGCTGCTGCTCCCGCAGGCGGTGATGGACAGGGCCAGGGCGGCGCTCATGGCCAGGGCAATACATCTCTTCATCATAGTCGTCATGTTAAATTTTCCTTTCTGCATTTGCTGTATCAGTTTCCCGGCCTGGGCTTTTGGGTTTTGGCTTCGCTCTCCTGGCCGGTCTGCCCTATATACAGCCGGGCGGGCGGAAATGTTGCACCGCCTGTGGAAAATTTTTTGACGTTCTGTTTTTTCTTTTCCACACCCTGTGGAAAACTTTTCAGGGTGTAAAAAAGGGACACGCCCGCCTGGAGCATGTCCCCGCAAATTTACTTCTGCCCTTCCAGCGCCGCCCGGGCGGCCTTCTTTTTCCGCTTGGCGGCCATATAGCGGTCCTCCTCGCTGAAAATACAGCCGCAGTATTTCTGCATGTACATCCCGTGCTCCCGTGCAAACTCCTGGCCCGACTGGAACAGGGGACGAAAATCCCGATAGACGAAGGGGACGCCGTATTTCTCCCCCATAGCCTGGGCGACGGCCCGGATGGCGTCGTGCTTTTGATAGGGGGACACCAGCAGCGAGGTGGTAAAGCCCTCGTATCCGTTTTCGGCGGCATACCGGGCGGTCTCCTCCATGCGCACCTGATAGCAATAGGCGCACCGGCCATCGATGTTGCCCGCCACGTGTTCGATCCAGGGCCGCAGGTCATAAGTCCCGCCGATGATCAGCTTCATGCCGATCTCCTTGGCGTATTTCTCCAGGGTGGACTTCCGGGCCTGATACTCGGTGTAGGGGTGGATATTGGGGTTGAACCAAAAGCCGGTCACCGCCATGCCCTCCTGGCGCAGGCTCTCGATGGGGCGGTTGGCGCAGGGGGCGCAGCAGGCGTGGAGCAGCAGTCTCATGTGGATTCCTCCTGACACAGGGATAAAATTTCTGTCTTCAGGCCCTGACGCATGGCATAGGCCAGGGTCTGGGCGGTGCCGCCCTTGGGCACGCCGTCGTACACGGCGATGATCCGGCTGGAACGGTCCACCATATATCGGTTCCGGCGCATCATGCAGCCCCGATCATAGTGGTGCTGCACCAGCGTCTCCAGATCGCACTGATCTAAAATAGCCTGATAGCGCCGCCGGTCCGCCTCCGGCCAGCTGTTGGCCTGGGTCTCGCAGGGCCGGGCGGCCTCCAGCACTGTGTCCGAGTGCAGTTGGCGCAGCGCCAGCACCGCCTCGGCGAAATAGAAATCGGCCCCCCGGGCCATGCCGCAGATGAAGTGGCGGCAGCCGTCGGCGTAAGCACTTTCCACAGCCTGGTTCAGCCGCCGCTTCAGGTCCTGGCAGGCGGGGGCCTTTTCCCAATCCCCCCAGGGCAGCTTGTCCGGGCGGTGCCCGGTAAAGCAGCAGGTGATCTCCCGTTCCAATTCCAACGCTCCGCCCTCCGTTTCACGATTTTTCTCTATTCTAATATAAGAACCAGTCGCAGTCAACGGAATCCTGTCGAAACTTTGTTCTATATTTAGACAAAGAAAAAACGGTCAGCCTGAACTGACCGTTTGTGTTGGCATTACCTATCTTTCCGGCCCGTCTCCAGGCAAGTATTTTCGGCAGAAGCGAGCTTAACTTCCGTGTTCGGAATGGGAACGGGTGGACCCTCGCCCTAATCAATACCAACTTAATTCTTTGCGCTTTGTCTCACTTACTCAAATTTCAAACCAGCGCAGCGTTTGAAATTTGAAACGAGAAAACAGCGGTGGGAGCGAGCTTTCGTGTCTACACGGAAGCGAGCGATCCATAGCTTGTTTTCGAGTGGTGACCCGTACGGGAATCGAACCCATGTTTGCGGCGTGAGAGGCCGCCGTCTTAACCGCTTGACCAACGGGCCAGATGGTGCGCCTTCAGGGATTCGAACCCGGGACCCACTGATTAAGAGTCAGTTGCTCTACCAACTGAGCTAAAGGCGCGTCGTCAGCACAAACTCCATATCCTTCGCTTCCACCTCCGGTGAAAGCTCACTCATTTCGTTGTGCTTCCTCTTCAAATCAGACCCGCTTCGCTGGGCTCTGATTTGAGTTTGGGATGCGCGATCCTGCACCCTGAAAACCGAACAGTGAAACAAACCTCCATCGCTTACAAGCGCCTGCGTTTTTCTTCATAGCTTTTGTAGGTCAAGCCCTCGGCTTATTAGTATCGGTCAGCTCCATGCCTCACGGCACTTCCACCTCCGACCTATCAACGACATAGTCTACGTCGAGCCTTACTCCATAATGGATGAGAGATCTTATCTTAGGGGGAGTTTCACGCTTAGATGCTTTCAGCGTTTATCTCGTCCAGACGTAGCTACCCAGCTGTGCCCTTGGCAGGACAACTGGTGCACCAGAGGTCTGTCCATCCCGGTCCTCTCGTACTAAGGACAGCTCCCTTCAAATCTCTTACGCCCGCAACAGATAGGGACCGAACTGTCTCACGACGTTCTGAACCCAGCTCGCGTGCCACTTTAATCGGCGAACAGCCGAACCCTTGGGACCGAATACAGCCCCAGGATGTGACGAGCCGACATCGAGGTGCCAAACCTCCCCGTCGCTGTGGACGCTTGGGGGAGATCAGCCTGTTATCCCCAGGGTAGCTTTTATCCGTTGAGCGACGGCATTTCCACGCACATACCGCCGGATCACTAACTCCAACTTTCGTTACTGCTCCACCCGTCGGTGTCGCAGTTAGGCTCGTTTCTGCGTTTACACTCACTGCACGATTTCCGTCCGTGCTGAACGAACCTTTGAGCGCCTCCGTTACCTTTTAGGAGGCGACCGCCCCAGTCAAACTGCCCACCTAACAGTGTCCCCCGACCCGATCCAGGGCCGCAGGTTAGAAAACCAGTAAATCAAGGGTGGTATCCCAAGGGTGACTCCATACTGGCTGACGCCAATACTTCCATGTCTCCCACCTATCCTGTACATGATTTACCAATCCTCAGTATTAAGCTACAGTAAAGCTCCATGGGGTCTTTCCGTCTAGTTGCGGGTAA
>OLFT01001829.1_pt1 | contig 20417 bp, 24 predicted proteins | sample 1604921 | NCBI WGS metagenome assembly OLFT01 (sample SAMEA3888897, study PRJEB22519) | human gut metagenome | biome: human gut; feature: human-associated habitat; material: faeces | place: Denmark | collected 2013 | reverse complement strand
CAACATCTCCGATAGACATTAAATTCTGCAGCTCTTTCATACTCACCCTCCAAAGGAAGCTGAGTATGTATAGGTTTGATTAGATATTCAATGGCTAGCCATTAGCCCTGAATATAGCCGAAAACTCCTTCTCATCGGGGATTCCGAGGTTGGTAACTGCAATTTGTTTAGTACTTAACAGGACGAAACTTTCATGAGTCAAACTGTTCAGTACTTAACGGGGTCGTTTTTTGAAAAAGAGTAACTTTGAACGGTAAAAAATCCATCCAAAGGAGAAACTATGCGAACAAAATTAACGCTTACTGCCGCCTTTGTTGCTCTTACATTCGGCCAGGCCGCATTTGCGGCTAACCAGAACCTTTCTACGGATGTTCTGGTCGTCGGCGCAGGCTCAGCAGGTTTAACGGCAGCCGTCCAAGCCGCTGAAAAAGGCAAGAAAGTCATCCTGTTAGAAAAGAACCTTGGCGTCGGAGGCAGTTCTCAATTTGCTGAAGGCTTGTTCGCGGTCGGTTCCGAATGGAACCGCCTGAGAAGCGATCCTCTTACCAAAGAAGAAGCTTTCAAAACCTTAATGGAAAAACACGGCTATGTGATTGATGCCGCTAAAACCAAAGATTATGTCGAAGGCAGCGCTGAAAACATCTCCTGGCTCGCCGGTCACGGCATCAAATTTGAAGTTGTGCGCATGACGCCGTGGGAGGCCGCAACCTGGCACGTCATCAGTGATTACAAAGGCACAAATCACGGTGCAGGCTTAATCAAAGGACTCAAAGATGCTGCCGACAAGGCCGGCGTAGAAACCAAGCTAGGAACACCTGCCACTGAACTAATCCTGAATAAGGAAGGCGCAGTCGTCGGTGCGAAAGCTGCAGATGAAAAAGGCAATACCTACACCATCAGCGCAAAAGCCGTCATTCTTGCGACCGGCGGTTTCGGCGACGATCCTCAAAAAGTCAAAGACTGGGCGCATCGCGATCCTGAAGGCTGGAAGAGTTCTGTTCCTATCGGCAAAACCGGTGACGGCATCATCATGGCAACCAAAGCCGGTGCAGCGATGGGAAATGTTTCGTTCGTTCAGCATCTTGGCACCGAAGGCAAAGGCATCAAATTCTTAGGCAACCTCTATGCCACATCCTGGCAGCCTTCTGCACTTTGGGTCAACTGCGACGGCAACCGCTTCAGCAATGAAGATGTCGCCTTCTCTTTTGCACAGGCCGCCAACGCGATTTACGCGCAGCCTCATCATTATGGCTGGTCGATCTTTGATGACAGCCAGGTCAAATACATGATGGAAAAAGGCGTGGATTCCGGTATCGGCGTTTTGGTTCCGGTCGGACAGAAACTGCCGAATCTGCAAAAAGAGATCGACGAAGCCGTCGCTGTTAAATCCGACGGCTTTAAGGCCGCAGACTCCGTTGCTCAGCTTGCTAAAGAATTAAGCGTTCCGGAAGCCAACCTGCAGAAAGCCGTTGACCAATACAACAAGGCTTGCGAAGTCGGCTATGACGGTGAATATTACAAAGAAAAAGCCTATCTCCGTCCACTGAATACGAAGAAACTTTACGCCATCAAACTCAAAGCCTACTTCTTCAGTTCTTACGGCGGTTTAAACACCAACCGCAAGCATCAGGTTCTGGACAAGAACAACAAACCGATTAAAGGTTTGTACGCCACCGGCCTTGAGGTCTCCGATATGGTAGGACCGACCTATTCCACTTGGTCTTCGGGGCATGCTTTCGGATTTGCTTCTTATTCCGGCCGGCATGCAGCTCTAAATGCGATCGAAGAGATGAAGTAATCCAAAGAATTTAGGGCGCCGACATCGACGCCCAAAACGAAAAGGTCCGAGGCTAAAAGCCCGGACCTTTTCTCCACCCGTTAATGAAAGCTATTTAGTGACAGCCGCAACCGCAGCCGCCGGCATGCTCTTCATGATGGTGTCCGCCGCATCCGCAGCCGCAACCGCCATTTCCTTCAGGCTGAAGGGTTCCTGCAATCAGGGCTTCAATGACTTCATCGGGATTGCCGGAAACGCCGGGAAGCACATCAATACCGCTCTGAGCCAAAGAAACCAAAGCACCCTGGCCGATGCCGCCGCAAATAACAGCCTGAACGCTCTGTGTGGCTAAGAATTCAGCCAGAGCTTCGTGGCCGGAGGCTTCACTGTCAATCACAACACTTTCAACGATGCCCTGAGGCTGAACGTCAAAAATCTTGAACTAAGGAGCTTTGCCGAAATGCTGGCAAACAACGCCGTCTTCGTAAGGAATGGCAATACGCACTTTTAATTCTCCAGAAAATATTGTTCAGGAATTGTATCAAGGTTGCACATAGTTTTTAGATGGTGACGAGCCGATGAAATTTCAAGCCTCGCAAATGCAAAAAAGTTTTTCTAAGCCGAAAATGGTGCTTAGCAATGAGTCGTTACTTCTAAATAGAACAATAATTCATAGAATTACAGCTCACAAAACTGATCCTTAAATCATGTCCCTCATCGAAAAGCTTTTTAAAGTCAAAGAGCGCGGCTCATCGACTAAGACAGAATTCTTAGGTGCCATCTCGGCATATCTCGCAGTTTGTTATCTTTTCATCGTGGTCCCCGGCATGCTTGCTGACGCAGGGATGCCGATCGGAGACGCCACGGTCGCTACCATTTGGGCGGCAATTCTCGGTACATTGATGATTGCGTTCATTGCCAACTATCCGGTGGTTGTGGCGCCGGGCCTCGGAATTTCCGCGTACTTCGCATATTACGTCTGCGGAGCCATGGGCCTGACCTGGCAAGCCGCCTGCGCCGCAGTTGTGATTTCCGGCTTCGTGTTCTTCATTTTGACGGTCACCCGAATCCGGCAAGCCATCATTAAAGCGATTCCACTGGATCTTAAGCTCGCGATTGTGGCCGGTATCGGCGCTTTCATTACGATTATCGGTCTTAAAAACGCCGGCATCGTTGTCGCCACGCCTTCTACCATGATCGGCTTGGGCAATATGATGCAGCCGCAAGCTTATCTGACCATTCTCGGTGTGGTGCTTGCAGGATGGATGATGGCCAAAGGCATTCGCTTAGCTTTGCTGATTACCATCCTGATCGTTGCCGCCTTAGGCATCGTCACCGGTGTGACCCCGACAGACGGAATTCACAATCTCCTCTCCACCGACTTCAAACTCCTTCCGACCGAAACCATCTTCCAGGTCGATTTCAATAAGATGCTGACTGTCGGTATTGTCGGCGTGCTCTTCTCGATTACGATGGTGGACTTGTTTGACAACATGTCAACTTTAATCGGCTTGTCTTTCCGAGCCGGTTTCATGGATAAGAGCGGTAATATTCCTGGACTTGACCGAGCCCTTATTTCTGACTCTATCGCCACGATGGGCGCCGGTTTCATTGGCACACCGACTTCTACCGCGATTCTGGAAAGTGCCGTCGGTATTGAAGCCGGTGCCAGAACCGGTCTTTGCGCCCTGTTCCTCGCCGGTTTCTTCGCCTTGACTTTGTTCGTCGCTCCGCTGCTCACCTTGGTTCCGGCTTTTGCGACCGCCTGCGTTCTGATCATTGTGGGTTACATGATGCTTCAGGGTACTGCCTCCAGAATTAATTTTTCTGATGTAACGACCGGCCTTCCCTGCTTCTTAACGATCTTCATGATGCCGTTTACCTTCAACATTGCCACAGGTCTGGCTTTCGGCGTCATCAGCTTCGTGCTTCTGAAGCTTCTGGCAGGAAAGAAGGAAGAAATCACGCTCACCATGGCTGTTCTTGCGGTTGTCTTTGTGGGTATTTTGATTTCCCACTAATCTTCAGCTAACCGTTTCGTACAAAAGTTCACAGCAGATCGGACAAGAATGCCTTATCCTTGTCCGATCTTTTTATATGAATTTGAAGAATTAAAGATGACCAGCATGCAGGAAACAAAAGCTGAACTGACTCTCGACCACTTCGGAAATGACCCGATCACCCGTGTTGAAAATGCTCTCTCCGGTTTAAGAGAAGGCAACGGCGTCGTCGTACTTGATGACGAAAGCCGCGAAAACGAAGCCGACTTAATCTACTCTTCCGATCATCTGACAGAAAAGCAAATGGCTCTGATGATCCGTGAATGCTCCGGCATCGTCTGCGTCTGCCTTCGTGACGAAGACTGCAAACGCTTAGAGCTTCCTCAGATGGTTGCTTCCAACTCCAACACTCAGGGCACTGCTTTTACGGTATCCATTGAAGCTGCTCACGGCTGCACCACCGGCGTCAGCGCTAAAGACCGTGTCACAACGATCAAAGCTGCTGCCAATCCCAACGGCAAACCAGAAGACCTTCTTCGCCCCGGCCACGTTTATCCGCTTCGCGCCCGCTCCGGCGGCGTGTTAGAGCGCAGAGGCCACACTGAAACGACCGTTGATTTGATGAGAATCGCCGGCCTGAATCCTTGCGGCGTCCTTTGCGAACTGATGAACGAAGACGGAACGATGGCTCGCCTGCCGGAAGCATTGGCTTTCGCAAAGAAACACGATCTTCCTATCATTACGGTTGAAGACCTGGTTAAATACCGTCAAGAAAAGAACGTCTAATCATTCGTTGCTGGCCGGACAAAGTTCCGGAGCGGCAAAGTAATTGATTTTTGAGGGCTTCCGACATTAATTCGGAGGCCTTTTGTATTTCGAACAGCTGCAAGCTTAGGGCTCAGCCTTCTTTGTAATACTTCAATCTGAAGATCGTAGCGCCTAAGGAAGCGGCAACAATAATCAAAATACCTAAGAACGTGAATGCGTCCGGAATTTCGTCAAAGAACAGATAGCCGAATATCACGGCAAAGATCACAGCACTGAACTGCAGTGAAGCGCAAAGAAGCGTTTTGCCTTTCTTCCAGCCGATGTTTTGTGTCCATTGACCGAGTGCCGTGAAAACGCCCATAAGCAGAACAGGAATCGAGAATACATGCTCTGCCTGCAAGCCTTTCGAAAACATCAAGGTCGCTGCCGCGCCCGACACCGTGCAAGCCAACGCAAACCAAAAGAGCGTTCTGATCGGCGGTTCACCTTTTAGTCCTAATAAACGCAACGAAATACTGGAACCCGAACTCAATGCGCCGGACAAAAGGCCGAGGCCGACATAAAAAGCATTTTGATCGGCCATATCAGGTCGGAGAACAAGCAAGACGCCCGCAAATCCGATCTGCAAAAAGGCAAACAGCATCCAGGGAATCTTTTTGCCTCTGAACAGATACCAGCCGAAAACCCATAACCCAAGAAACAAAGGTCCTGTGTATTGAAGCGTTTGAGCCGTAGAAAGAAGAATATGCCGAGCAACCAGGATTATTGATGCTCAAAGCGCCGACGCCGCATAAAGCGCGCGAGAGCTGAAGCGCCGGTTCATGCGTCTTAAGAGAAGTTTTTGTGGCGGCGACAAGGCAGATGGCTACGGACAAGACAACGATGGAGCGCAGAAGGAAGATTTCGTAGAAAGCCATCGACACCGGCATCGCCTTGATGGAGACGTATGCGCAGCTGATGAAAAATGTAGAGAGAACAATCCAAAAAGAACCCATGGCTGTATTTCTGTTTCTTGCCAGTCGCAGATACAAAAATATACCGTGAGTTACGCTGTCTCCTCAATTTTTAGGACAAAACAAAACCGGCGTCGGCTGAAAAATTTCAGCCGTCACGCCGGTCCTAACCCACTAAGGTAAGGTTACTTGCCCAATGTCAGCAATTCGCCGGAGAACTGACCCAGCCATCCGTCGCCGAATGCATCATGTGCATAGTGACGGAATTCATTGCCGGCCTGCTGAAGTTCGAGTTCGTTTTCAGGCGTCATATCGCCGGTACCGAAGCCGAGCATGTCTGTGACGAATACCAAAGTACGAACTTCCTTGTCATTCTTCATGACAGGAGCAACGAGGAAGAAGTCGTTGGCTTCAACGTTCTTGCGATCAGCGCCGAAGAGCTTGAAGTAGTCATTAGCGCGAAGAATGTTCTGGCAGAGAATGATCTTCGGGCTCTTTTCAGCAACTGCGGCCTGGAAAACCTGACCTCTCTGAGCAACGAGGAAATTCAGGAAATCACGGTAAGAAGGCAGTCCGGTGTACTTCGCCATTGTGACTTCGCCGTCAGCGGTCTTAACAGCAGGCTTTTCCATCCAAGCGTTCGTTGTAATCATTCCGGTGCAGAGCGGAGAAGCACTCAGCATAAGGATCGGCTGTTTATCTTCCTGTCCTTCGGGCTTGAAAACAAGAGAAGTTTCTGCTTCAGGATTGCCTGTAATACTGTTAATCAGACGAGTAACGGATTTGGTGCAAGGGCATGTTGTCGGCAGTGCGCGCTTTAAAGCATCGATATTCGTAACCGGATTGGCAAAGACTTTTTCCGGATCGATCGGCAGCGGGCAGCGAGCGCTGTGATCCACGACCAGCCAGATCGGTGCATTGGGGTTGCCGCCCATGCAGCCGGAAAAAGAGCTGATGAATTGAGTAAATAACTCAGGAACTTGAACCATTTCGATATCCTCCAAATTAAAAATATTCTTTTTGTCGCGCACCCGACTTTGGGCAAGAGAAACACCCGCTCATCCGAGGCTGCTCATGTATAAGCAGCACTCAGAAGGAATCCTTAAAGTCAGCTGACTCGGAACAATTATTTTTTGCTGCAGCCGCAACCGCATCCGCAGTCTGTGGCAGCTTCGACTTCTGCATCCATCAGAGCTTCGGTTTCAGCCTGTTCAGCCTTTTCCTTTTCTTTCTTTTCGACCTTGTGGCTGACGGGACCGCAGTCGGTAGCAGCCTCGACTTCAGCGTCCATCAGGGCTTCAGTCTCGAGTTGTTCTTTCATTACTTCGTCTTTTTTATCTGCTTTGGTCATTGATGCTCCTCAAACATAGTTTTTATTGAGGCCCCTTCGCCCCAACACGTATTTCACGATTCACTTTAACCTCAGAGGGATCGGTTAGGTGTGAAGAGGCCCGAAAACGGGCATGAAAATCCAGTCTCGTGAATGTGCAGTCACGACCAAAATTCCGTTTACCCGTCAATTTCTGGCGTAAATACAGAGGTCCTATTGGAGTTAAGGATGCTGTCATACCAATAGAGGTAATTTTTTCAATAAAGACTGTTAGTAATGCAGATCTTGTGAAATACCTATATAACGCGATTACAAGTCATCTGTAGCAAAAGTAAAATTCGAAGAAAGGTGAAGTCGTGAGTTGGCAGCACGCTGCCGGCAGATTGATAAATAATTTTTGGCTGGCGAGATGAAAAACGAAGTTTTAGCAGAACGCCTGCGCTTCTTCAAAGAAACTGAAGAAGGTCAGGAAGAATTGTCCGAGGTCGATGCTCGCTCCGTAGCCCGAGGTGAGATCAGAGGAGAGGCAAAAGGATTCGCGAAAGGCGAACTTTCCATCATTACTAAACTCATACTCACTAATAAGGTGCCTTTGGAGCTTCTTGCTGCAACGTCAGGCCTATCTGTAGATGAGCTAAAGAAAATCAAAAATAGCTTGTTGAATCCTGCTTGATGCAATCAACCTGCAAAAGTTTCTAAAGAGCAGTTGTTTCTGTTTGGATAGTAGTTTGCGATGCCGCCCTCTGCGGCACTTGGACCCTAGAATTAATTGACTGATTTTTCCAAAGGAAAGTTAATAAGATGAGGGAGGAACTTTCACAAGGACATCTGCACTTCTCCACTCAACAGAAAGGAGACGGAGAAGAATTGTCCGAGGTCGACGCCTGCACTATAGCTCAAGCAAAGGCCGAGGAAAAGTTGTCCATAGTGACAAAGCTCATCCTCACCGACGCCATTCCTTTGGAGCTTATTGCCTCGGTATCAGATTTACCAATAGAAGAACTGGAAAAAATTAAGAAGGACCTGACTCCTCCGACCTAGATCTTCTAAGCTCGTCCATCGAACCGGAGTTTGACATTAGATTTTTTGAAATAGTATGATTATTTCGAAAGTCTCCCTCATATTTTATCGAAAGGCTCGATCGCTATGGACAAAAAAGCTAAAAAAGAAAACCGCGGGGGCGCTCGCGAAGGCGCAGGCCGCAAAGGTCTCGGCAGTACAAAACGTGTTTCTGTCTGTCTCACGGACGAATTGGTTCCGGTTTTCAAACAGTTAGGCGGCGCGAAGTGGCTTCGCTGTGAGCTGGAACGTGTCGCAGAGCCGGCACGTACGCTGGATACAGACCAGATTTTGGTTCCGGCAATGAATCCGACACATCTGAGTATTCCCGTCTATGAATGCGGCGTTCAGGCAGGTTTCCCTTCCCCGGCAGAAAGCTATGTCGACAAGTCGCTGGACTTAAATGAATACTTAGTCGCCAATCCTGCCTCAACATTCTTCGTCTACGTGACAGGCGACTCCATGGACTTGGCCGGCATGGACGAAGGCGACCTCCTGGTTGTCGACCGCTCTCCGGAACCTAAAAACGGCGACATCGTCATCATGAGCATTAACAACGAATTTACCGTTAAGCGCTATATGAAGGACGACAAAGGGCTGCGCCTGCTCCCCGAGAGCTCAAACCCGATCTACAAGCCAATCCTCCCGAAAGATTTTGATGAATGGCGCTTTATCGGCGTCGTGAAGTACACAATCAAAAGCAACTAACTATGCAGGTATTCGCGCTGGTGGACGGAAACTCTTTTTTCGCCTCCTGCGAAAAAGTCTTTCGTCCGGACTTAACCGACCGCCCCGTCATTGTGCTCAGCAACAACGACGGATGCGTCGTCGCTCGATCCAAAGAAGCGAAAAAGCTCGGCATCAAAATGTGCCAGCCCTACTTCGAGATCGATGAGTTCTGCCTTCGGGAAAACGTCGCCGTTTTCTCGAGCAACTACGAACTCTATGCCAATCTGTCCGGACGCATGATGTCCACCATCGCTTCCCAAGTCGACTGCATCGACCCGTACAGCATCGATGAATGCTTTGCCAATATGAGCGGGTACGAAGGATTAGGCACCGACCTGACCAAACTCGGCTTTCGGATCAAGGATAAAGTGTTTAAGGATGTCGGCATTCCCACCTGCGTCGGCATCGCGCCGACAAAAACCTTAGCCAAGTACTGCAACCATCTGGCAAAACACTACGCCGGACTTAAAGGTGTGTGCAATTGGCTCGACTTAACGCCTCAGCGGCAGGCAAAGGCGCTTGCCTGCGAACCCGTCTCAGAAATCTGGGGCGTCGGCAGACGCTACACCGAGCACCTCGGCAAGATGGGTATTCGTACCGCCTTGGATTTAGCTTGTGCAGATGCGGAAGCCATCCGTGATCGATTCGGTATTACGCTTTCCATGACGGTAAGAGAACTTCAAGGAACGTCCTGCATTCCGCTGGAACTTGTCAAACCTAAAAGACAGCAGATCATGCGAAGCCGCAGTTTCAGTCAATTGGTCTGCGACAAAGACGACCTTTTAGGTGCGATTACTTTCCACGCCCAGGAATGCGGAAGAACCTTGCGCCGCGAAGGTACCGTTGCCCATACCGTGGGAATCGTCTTAAACACAAATCCTTTCCGCCTGCAGGATGTCCAGCAGCACGCGTATCCGTGCGTAGGGCTCCCCTACCCGATCTCGGATACCAACACAATCATTCATTACGCTCGGAGATTACTCAACCAGACGTATCGCAGAGACTGTCTGTACAAACGCGCCGGTGTGTATGTCGGAGAAGTCGTTCCGAAAGACGCCGTCACTAAGGATCTTTTTGAGGAGCCGGAGACCGAGCAGCAGCAGGTCGTCTGCGAACTGATGGACTCCATCAATACGCGCTACGGCAAAAATACGCTCTGTTTTGCGGCCTCTAAATTAGGCAAAAGCACTTGGGAAATGTCCCGCGCTCGTTTAAGTCCCGGTTACACCACCTGCTGGAAAGACCTGCCTCGCATCGGCCCGCTCTTAGTGGAAACGGTGCCGTTCTAATCGGCACAACGCAAAGAAAAATCGGCAGGAATGCCAAGAAGCTCGCCTGCCGATTTTGTATTTGTTCGTCTTCGATTACAGAAGACCGGTCAGAACGACGGTGATAATCAAGAGCGGAGACAAAATACCGATCACAATACGAATCGCCCAAAGCAGCCAGGTTTGCACGGGACCTGCGCTCGTGAGCTGCTTAGCGGTCACCTTCCAGGCAATCCAAGCTGCGGCCACGCTGAAGCCGATTTCGGAAAGCGGCATACCGACGTTGCAGGTAAGAAAGTCGAGCAAATCAAAGACGTTCTTGCCGAAGATCTTAAAGTCGGACAGAGAGCCGAAGCTCAGTGTGCAGAAAAGGCCGATAAAAGCGGCCAGCGCAGTTGTGATCCAAGTCACGGCTGCACGAGAGAGGCGCGTGTAGTCCAAAACAGAAGCCACCACGGCTTCAAGCATGGACATTGAACTCGTAATCGCCGCAACAACCAAGCAGAAATAGAACAGAATCGCAAAGAAAACACCGAACGGCATCTGCGAGAAAATCGCCGGCATCGTCACGAACGTGAGTCCGGGGCCTGCTGTCGGGGACAAATTAAAGGCAAACACGGCAGGCATCACCATTAAGCCGCCGAGCACAGCAGCCATGATCGCCAGGAATGCCACCCAAGCCGTGGAGGTTAGAAGATTCACTTTCTCGGAGAGGTAGCCGGCATAGGTCACCATCACGGCCGCACCTAAAGACAGCGAGAAGAAAGTAAAGCCCATCGCGTTAAAGATCGCAGAGGAAGTAAAGCCGCTCCAATTCGGTTTAAAGAGATATTCCAGACCTTTAACGGCGCCGGGAAGTGTTAATCCTCGAACGATCAAGATGAGCATGAGGATAAAGAGAACCGGCATCAAAAACTTAGCCAGTCTCTCGATACCCTTCTGGACGCCTAAAGAAACAATCACCGCGTTGGCGAGCAAGAAGATGATCTGATAGAAGTACGCTAAGGCGCCGTTGCTCACAAACGAACCGAAGTTTTTATTGAGTTCGTCCGCATTAGAGACAATTCCGGTTCCTGTAAATGCGTCGATCAAATACTTGATACACCAGCCGCCGACGCAGGAGTAAAAGCAAAGAATCGCAAAAGCGGTAACGACACCGACCGTGCCGAACACGCCCCAGTGCTTGCCGACCACTTTCTTTAAGGAACCGATCGCACCCATTCTTCCTTCTCGGCCGATGACATACTCGCTGATGAGCATCGCCACACCAACTGTAAAGGTAAAGAGCAGATAAGAGAGAAGGAAAACGGAACCGCCGTTATTGCCGGCAAGATAAGGGAATTTCCAAATCGCGCCCAAGCCGACGGCAGAGCCTGCACTTGCCAGAATGAATCCGATTCTGGATCCCCATGTGGAATTTGAAGCCATAGTCTTAATCTTGTTGGTTTAGCTGCTGTATATGTTACAGGCTGAAATCATCACGAGAAGGATCCGAAACAACAGAATGATCAGCGGCCGTCCGGTCTTCCGCTTCGACACGTATCTTCAGAGACAAAAACCTTATCGATCAGCTGATTGTTTTTATCGACGTGTTCGATTTCGTAAGCAGGAAATCCTTCTTTGAATCTGTCCCTGAACTGTTGATTGAGGCAAACGCCGTTGAAGCCTCCCGTTACTAAGCGCTGTTTGTCTTCCTGAGAGAAGTTAGCGGCAAGATTCTGAGTATGTTTGATGCGGTAGCGAATCACGCCTTCATCGGAAACACCTAAAGGCGTGACTTCATAGCCGTCCTCACTTTCGATTTCGGGAATTTTGGCGTAAGGCGTTTTAAGAAGCTGCTGAGCCGTCTTCGGCTGGTCGTGCAGGATTGAGCCGATCGCCGGAAGCAGGTCTCTGGAGATATGCGTTGAATTCAGGCTCTTGTCGAAGTTCAGACAAGCTTTCGTTTGAATCTTCGCGCTGTCAAAACGTGAGCCCTCTCCGTCTAAAAACTCATAATTGACGTTTCCGATGTTGTGGTCATAGTAGGCCGGCGTCTCAACACAGGTTAAGCCGAGAAGGAAGGTTTTGAAGTATTTCTTTTCTGCTTCCGTAAAAGAAGAGCCTTTGCGACCGACAAAATTCAGGCGAACGTTGATTTGGGACTTTTCGTCTTGGCCCAGGACAGAGGCTTTTGCGCCTTCGAGGGATGCGGACTGAGCGCTTAAGGCGCAAGAGAGTTTTTCATTCAGAGCTTCTACGCTGAGTGCCTTTGAGTTCTGTGCTTCCTGCTTATCAGTTTTGACTTCTTCGGATTTATTTCCGATAAATTCATAGGCCAAAATAAAAACAGCGCTGACTCCGGCAATCACGTAGCGATAATCCACTCCGAACCACTTCACTTTATCTTCTCCGACACTTTAGGACTCAACGGTTATTATTACGGTTTTTGTTCGCTAACAAAGCGTTTCCATTCTATTTTTGAGCCGTGCGGTGATGTGCCTTAAATGCGCACAAAAAAAAACACGAGCCGAATTGAGTGGTTATCCTGTGGTGAAAATTAACGGAGGTCTGCATGATCACAAAAACTCTTCCTTTTCTTTTAGCTGCCGCTTTAGGCTTATCCACTTCTGTTATGGCTCAAACAACTGCAACTTCGGCAAAAGCAAAACCGGTTTCCCTTACCCAGCAAGTACAAGATCTCAAAGCAACCGTGCTTCAGCTTCAGAAGCGGGTCGATTACCTTGAAATGCTGGTTCCTCCGTCCACAGCCGTGTTAATGCCGGATGCCAGAAAGCTTTCCAGCATTCGTGTTAACGGAGCTACTTTTCTGATGTCGATTGACAAGCCGTCCGGCAACGAAAAAGGCAGCGACTTCATTCTCACGGTCGTTAACCCGCAGAGCATTACTTACACGAACATCGGCTTTGATATCCGTGTTTACGGTAAAGAAGCCAACGGAGACCCGAATGCCTATAAGAGCGCTTTCCTTGTCTCCCGAATCACTCCGGCACTTGCTCCGGGCCAGACAACACAGTTCCGTTTTGCTGTTCCGGGTATGACCCCTGAAGACTTCACAGCCGCTTATGTCGCCTCTATGACTTTCGGCGGTATTGCCTCTCCGACAGCGGAATAATTTCTGCTTTTGATCACCTTGCAATCCGAAGCATTAACCGCTTCGGATTTTTTGTGGCTCTTAGCAAAAAGGACAAATTCTCAACGAAATAATACAAATTGTTTCCACATACCTCTTTTGAGATACATGTCATAAGAACGTAAAAGTCGTACCGTACAATCACTTCTTCATTGTTTTTGTTAGATAAAACCCTTAACTAACGGGAAATAATCCTATTTCTTAGGAGTAAATGAATGAAAAAACCGTTTTATAAGGTGCTTTACGTTCAAGTTCTTGCTGCCATTGTGATCGGTGTTCTTTTAGGTTTTTTCTTTCCGGATATCGGCGCGTCAATGAAACCGCTCGGCGACGGTTTCATTAAGCTCATCAAAATGCTCATTGCCCCGGTGATTTTCTGTACGGTGGTCATCGGTATTGCCGGAATGGAAGACATGAAGAAAGTCGGCAAGGTCGGCGGCATTGCCCTTCTCTACTTTGAAATCGTCACGACGCTCGCACTTCTTGTCGGACTTTTCCTTGTCAATGTTCTTCAGCCCGGCGCCGGCATGCACGTGGATCCCGCGACCTTGGATGTGAACTCGGTCTCAATGTACGCAACGGCAGAAAAGCCGCAGTCCACACTGGACTTCATTTTCCACATTATTCCTTCGTCCGTGGTAGGCGCTTTTGCACAAGGCGATATTCTTCAAGTCTTGTTCTTTTCAATTATTTTCGGATTTGCACTTCAGTTCTTAGGCGGCTCTCAGCATCCCATCTACGAACTCATTAAGAAGGGATCCGAGATTCTCTTCCTCATGATCAACTGGATCATGAAAGTTGCGCCTATCGGTGCGTTCGGCGCTATGGCCTTCACCATCGGTAAGTACGGCATGCATTCCCTGCTTCCGTTAGGCAAACTCATGCTGGTGTTTTATGCCACCTGTGTGTTCTTTGTTCTGGGCATCCTGGGTGCAATCTGCCGCTTCAACGGTTTCTCGATTTTCCGCTATCTTGCTTACATTAAAGAGGAACTTCTGATCGTTCTCGGTACATCTTCCTCTGAAGCTGTCCTTCCGCAGATGATCACAAAGATGCAGAAAGCCGGCGTGAGCCGTTCTGTGACCGGCCTTGTAATCCCGACCGGATATTCTTTCAACCTTGACGGAACCGCGATTTATCTCACCATGGCAGCGGTATTTATTGCGCAAGCCTGCGATATTCAAATGACCTTTACTCAGCAGGCTACGCTTTTAACCGTTCTTCTTTTAACAAGTAAAGGCGCTGCAGGCGTTTCCGGTTCCGGATTTATTGTGCTCGCAGCCACGCTTTCAGCCGTCGGAGACATTCCGGTTGCCGGATTGGCACTGATTCTCGGTGTCGACCGCTTCATGAGCGAAGCAAGATCGATTACCAACATGATCGGCAACGGTATTGCCTGCGTCGTCGTCGGCCGCTGGGTCGGAGAATTAGATAAGGAGCAATTAAAAGAAACGCTGAGCAAGAAGAAGACCGAGCCAGATCTTTTAGAAGAGATCGAAGAAAAGATTGAGAACGAAATCGAAGAAGTCCTCGCTCCGCAGCCGGCTTTAGTTCCTATCCCTGTCAGCGAATCGGCTTCTGAACCAAGAGAAGTTAGATAACGTCGAAGCAGCTTTTAATTCTCTAGAAGCGGCATGAGGTTAGCCGCTTACAAGCAAAGGTCGGTCAAATTTGCCCGGCCTTTGTTTTATCAACAGGGCCCTTATATCACCGTCATTCATGACGGTGATTTAAGGGCCCCACAGACTCGTGGTTCGGCATATTTTGATACCTGATTTGTCGGTGGAAATAGAGGGCCCATCACGGCTGATTTCGGAATAAGAGAAACGGAACCAAAGATATTTCTCCCCAAAATTTACCGTATCGTTTTTCCCTATGATGCAACTTATCCGACTCCGTTACAATGGGTTATTACAGTGGGGGAACATAAGTGTTAATCAGGCGCGGTTTCAAATTTCAACTAAAACCAAATGGGATGCAGATTCAACTGATGAAGCAATTCTGTGGCTGCGCCCGTTACGTCTACAACCGCACCTTATCTCTTGAAAGGTCGATCTACAAGAAAGACAACAAGCACTCCTTCAAATACGCTGAGGCCGCAAATAGACTGCCTGATTGGAAAAAGAAAAACCCTTTTTTAAAAGACTGTAACGCTCAAGTTCTTCAACAATCATTAAAAGACTTGGAGCGAGCTTATAAGAATTTTTTCGGGAAACGAGCGAATTTTCCCAAATACAAAAAAAAGTACCGACATGACTCCATTCGATTTCCCCAAGGCGTTGAACTTGATGAAGTTAAACAACAGATAAGACTTCCGAAAATAGGCTGGATGGGATATCGAAAAAGCAGGGACATCATCGGAACCATTAAGAATGTTACTGTCAGCCGACGCGGGGAGAAATGGGATGTCAGCATACAGACTGAGTATGAAGTCGTCTCATCTGCTCCGAACCCTTCCGAAATAGGCATAGATATGGGAGTAAAACGTTTTGCGACCCTGTCAAACGGTGACTTCGTTGAACCTCTCAACCCTTTCAAGCAGGAGCAGGAAAAACTTGCAAAACTTCAAAGAAAGCTTGCGAGACAAAAGAAAGGAAGCAGAAACAGCAGAAAGACAAAGCGAAAAATTGCTCGATTGCACCGCTATATAGCCGACAGCCGAAGAGATTTTCTTCACAAGATTTCGACAAAGATAGCTAAAAACCACAGCATCATATACGTCGAGGATCTGAAAGTCTCGAATATGTCCGCTTCTGCCAGTGGAACAAAAGAATCCCCGGGCAAAAACGTTAGGCAAAAAAGCGGACTGAATCGATCCATTTTGGATCAGGGATGGTATGGCTTTTTCCAGATGCTCTCCTACAAATTAGAGCAGAGAGGAGGAAAGCTGATAAAAGTTGATCCCAGAAACACGAGCAGAACTTGTCCGCGGTGCGGACTTGTCTCGGCAGAGAATAGAAAATCGCAAGCAACCTTTGCATGCATTGGCTGCGGTTACCGCTCCAACGCAGATGAGGTCGGAGCGATAAATATATTAAGGGCCGGACGGGCCCGGTTAGCCTGTGGCATGAGTGGTGCAGTAAGGCCGCTGTCAGCAGGAACCCAAAGAGACCGACTGCAGCATTAGGCTACGGCCGCTGCAGAGGTAGTATGGAATCCTCGTCATTTATGACGAGGAGGATGTCAATCGTCTTAACAAATTCGTTTTAGGAAAGTCCGCCAAACCGAAAGACCAGCATCCTGAGGAAATTAGGATCTCGGTTGATGCCGACAATGCATCGAAGGACGATGCCGATCTCTTCCTTCAAAATGATTGCGCTCTAAAAGACATAACCTCAGAAGTTCTTTTGACTGTCGTCTCACCAATGCTAGACGGAAATCAAACAGGCTGGCGCTTCAGTGAAGGGGATGGCAGCTCGGAGTTTGCAGCAGACGTTGAAGACGCCGATTTTCTCCAAACAGTAAGAACCGGCAAAGTTTCTTGGACCAAAGGAACATGTGTATTGGCTTCCCTGAAAAGTTTGCAAGTCAAAACAAACGACGGCTTCAATGCCAAACGTACTGTTCTCCAGGTCAAGAAAGTAATTCAGCCTTTATCATCTGAGTTAATTAAGTAAGCCTTTTGTAATTTTTTGCTGGAAGCTCTGGTGTCTGATAACTCTAAAAGTAAAAAGCGTTCATGGACCGCTAAATTAATCCTTTGCGCCCTGCTCGCTTTCTTTTTATTCGAGCTTCAGTATGTCGGCCGAATCATCCTCTTCGACTTCGTTAATCCTTCTTCTAGTCCCTACATCCGTGCAGAACAAGAAAGATTGTTGGACGAAGGCAAGCATCCGGTTCTGTATCAATGGGTCGACTACGATCAAATTTCTCCGTATTTGATTCGGGCCATCGTGGCCGCGGAAGATGCGAATTTCATGCACCACAACGGACTTCGTTGGGACGCCATTAAAACGGCCGCAGAAAGAAACCTGCTCTCAGATAAGCGCGCCCCCGGCGGATCGACCTTAACCCAGCAGACTGTCAAAAACCTCTTTCTGTCCCACGACAGAAGCTACTTCAGAAAAGCCCAGGAAATCATCCTGACGCCGATCGTTGAAGCCATCTGGGGTAAGAAAAGAATTCTTGAGATCTATTTAAATATCGCTGAGTTCGGCAACGGAATCTTCGGTGCACAAGCCGCTGCCCGTTACTACTTCAATAAGAACGCGGCAAACCTTTCTCGCGCGGAGGCCATCCGTCTGGCCTCGATCTTGATTAACCCGAAAAAATATCAGTTCGTGAAATCCGCTCCGCTCATCAATCGACGCGTCAACAGAATCTCTCACGACTTGAACTTGGTCCAAATTCCGCAGAGATGAAAAAAGCGGCCGAAGCCGCTCTCAAGAACAACGTTCTTTCTTACTGCTTGTCTTCGTTTTCCAACGAATCTTCGTACATGCTGAGGATTACACCGGTCGTGATAAGCTCAATGTCATAGTCCATCGGACCTTTCAAAGCATCCTGGAAAACCGTGGCCATTGCTCCGCCGCAGTCTTCGCAGACGTGCATACGGTGAGCCGGATCTTCATCGGCGTAAACATACTTGAGCTTGTTGCTGTTGGTGTTGCCGCACAGTGCGCAGCGAATGCGCTCAAACGGCCACTGAGTTCCGCAGCAGGAACAGAACAAATAACGATTGTTGGAGTTGCCTTCCGTACCTTCGCTGACAGAAGAAATCGCAGCCGGAGCTCCGCAGGTCGGACAGCCCAAAGGCGCATCGCCGGATTTGGCTTCGTCAACTTTGGAAAGCTCGTGCGTCATGTCTTCGCCGAGATTCTGGAAATATCTGCGAAGAACGTTCAGCAGAAGACCGGCGATAACAGCCATCATGTCTTCATCGGCTTCTTCGCCTAAAACTTCTTTCGTGGCGACTTCGTAGAAGGCTGTCGGATCCTCACCGGCAAGTTTGATTGTTGCGTCGGTAAGTTTGTTCCAATCCAGAGCTTTCAGCTTGGCAACCTGTTCATCAACATTGATGACGCCCTTTTCGATAAAAGCGTCCTGAAGCTTCTGAAGATCCTTTCTGAATTCGGCAGGATTAATTTGAAGCGGGCGCAGCGTCAGGTACGGAGTCTTGCTCTTGATAGCCTTTTGAGCTGTCTCGGAATCAAAATTATCTTCTACCTCTGCAATCTCAAGCTCGTCTCTGACGTCATACATAGAATTGGCGTAATCGGTCAATCCTTTCCAATCAATGCCGTCATCACGTTTCAGATATCCTGCAATTGCAGCCTGTCTCGAACTCTTTGTCATGTTTTTCCCAAAAATTCAATCAGATGGTGACGCTCAATTCTAATTCAACGAATCAACTTTCACCTTCGGTTATTCGGACTAGTACTTTTGTCTAATCTTAAGTTTCTCAAAATCAAACCGTATTAGAGTGGCAGTAGTATCCGCTTTTTCTCAAATAAGGACTTCAATTTCATGCAATCAATTGTTTCCCGCAGAAAGATCCTCATCGCTTCCTTAGGCGCTGCCGCCGTCGGCTTAACAAGAACTGCTCAGGCCGCACCCGCAAATGTACCCTCCATTTGGGACGGAAAGAAAATGTATGACTCTTTCCTTAAAGACGGTACCGGTTTCAGCTTCCCGCACAAACCCAACGCTCCTGTCGCCGTTGTTGCATTCGATACCCAGTGCCCGGACTGCATGCGTTTGTTTACCCGAATTAAGCCCCTGCTCAATGACGTCGATGTGATTTTCTACCCGATTTCATTCATGAACATCCATTCCGAACCGCAGGGAACGACAATCCTGATGTCTAAGGATCCGGCTAAGACTTTTGAAGAACAGCATGAACACTTCAAGGATCCGGACTTCCGCGGTATCCGCTACGACGTATCCAAACTGCCGGAAGATCTGAGAAACAAAGTCTGGACAAACACCAAGCTGCACAGACGCTCCGGCTGCCGTGCCGTCCCCTACGGTGTCTTCAAGAACAGCAAAGGTGAGTACGTTCCCTTCGATGAGAACCTCACGACCGAAGAACTGAAGAAAGTCTTCGAACTGAACTAACAATTCTCGAGCCTCCTGACGGAGGCTCTAATTTTGTCTAGGCTCAAGACTCATCGCCTTGTAACTTATCCATTGCGGTAAAGAAAAAACAGACTAAATCTTTATTTCGTTGCTGAATAACTTTGCAAGTGCAATGTAATGAAGTAATCCTAAAACTGCATTACCATAATAAATATCAAAAAAACAAAGAGAAATGTAATGGCTCGATCAGTCAACGTTAACTTTCGAATGGACAGCGACTTGAAGAAAAATATGGAGAAAGTCTGTATGGATATGGGACTTTCAATGACAGCAGCTTTCACTATCTTCGCTAAAACTGTCACTCGCGAAAAACGGATTCCTTTTGAGGTCTCTGCTGATCCTTTCTACTCTGCCAGCAACATGAAACACTTGCAACGCGCAATCGCCGAATTAAATGCAGGTAAAGGCGTCGAACACGAAATCATCGAGGACAAATCTTGATCTAAGTCTCTATCACTTCCTTGGCATCCCAAAAAACAAATGGCTCGGATCTTCCTCGGATCCGGGCCATTTCCTATTGCTCAAGAAGCTGTTTCGAACTTAGTTTTCTTCGCCGAACCACTTCTTGTAAATTCTTTGGAACTCACCGCTCTTCTTAAGAGAAGCAAGAGCCTTGTTGATCTGAGCCACAAGCTCTTTATTGCCTTTTGTCACGGCAATACCGTATTCTTCGGCTTCCATCTTCGGGCCGACCAAGCGGCCTTTATTACCGCCTTGGGCAACATAGTAAGCCACAACCGGGAAGTCCTGAATCACAGCGTCAACGCCGCCGTTTTGGAATTCCAGGAAAGTCTCTGCGGCATTAGCAAAAGTGACCACTTTTGCGCCTGGAACTTTTTCAGCTCTGAACATACCCGTTGTACCGACCTGAGCACCGATCTTCTTGCCTTCCAGATCTTTAATGGATTTGGTCGTTGTATCGGACGACGGAACCATGATGATCAGACCGGAGGTGTAGTACGGATCGGAGAAGTCAACGAACTTTTTACGCTTTTCGTTGATCGTCATACCGGCGATCACGGCATCCACAATACCGGTGCGCAGTGCCGGAACAGTCGCGTCAAAACCCATGTTCTGAACCACGACCTTGTATCCGAGTTCTTTACCGATCGCACGGATCAGATCCATATCGAAACCCGTGAAATTCAAACCGTCTTCAGCCAAAAACTCGAACGGAGCAAAGCTCGAATCTGTACCGACAAGGAGGACGCCGTCTTCAATAGTCGGAGACTTCGCAAAAGAAGCCGAGACGGGCAGCATGCTTAAAGCGCAAAGGAACGCCAAAAGATTTCTTCTGAACATTGATAATTCCTATAACTAAC
>OLFT01001820.1_pt1 | contig 20479 bp, 18 predicted proteins | sample 1604921 | NCBI WGS metagenome assembly OLFT01 (sample SAMEA3888897, study PRJEB22519) | human gut metagenome | biome: human gut; feature: human-associated habitat; material: faeces | place: Denmark | collected 2013 | reverse complement strand
AATTTGGTTTATTCGACAACTTCATTCTGCCCTCCATTAAGAATATTCCTAACATAATAGGGTGAAGATCCTGGGTAATATAAAATTCAGCTAAGAATCGACAGTAATATTGCCAATAACCTTATGAAAATAAATGTCTTTTTTCTTTCCTCAAAAAAACGATATTTTCAGTTTTTGTAAATATTGACCTGGGCGCGAAATTCATTGCCTTTCCGCATGTTGACACTCTATAGGAAAAAACTTAAATTCAACGCCAAGCAGAAAATAATTATAGTTTAACCCCGCTTATCCAATATTGATAGGTAATGCGTGTCTTATTTAATGGCGATTTATTAAAGGAATGGAATACGCCAGTTAACTTTATAGGCCTGGCAAGCAGTGAAGTTGTAAAAACGATTACTTCAAGGACTATGAGGTTAAAAACTATATGGAATATAAAAGCTGTTCCGATAAGTATATTTGGTCTGCCCATGACTCCTACTTCTATAAAGGATTATCCGAACTGATTGTAGATATCGACGAATTAATTTATCTGTCGCTAGAGAAAATCAGAAGAGATTTCGTGTTTATCAATCTCAATACGGCTTCGTTAAACGAATTTATCAGGCGCGACAGCGAATGGCTATCCGCGGTAAAGGGGAAACAGGTCGTATTAATTGCGGCCAGAAAGTCAGAGGCCTTAGCGAATTACTGGTATTACAATAGCGATATTCGCGGCGTGGTATATGTTGGCCTGAGTCGCGATATTCGAAAAGAGCTGGCCTATGTGATTAATGGCAGGTTTCTCCGTAAAGATATTAAGAAAGATAAAATCACGGACCGGGAAATGGAAATTATCCGCATGACGGCCCAGGGAATGCAACCTAAATCGATTGCCAGAATTGAAAATTGTAGTGTGAAGACAGTGTATACCCATCGGCGCAATGCTGAGGCCAAACTGTATTCCAAAATATATAAGTTAGTTCAGTAACACCCAGGCAAGTTAATTTTTGAATGGTTCACCGGGACATCATGTCCTTAATTCAACTCAGGAAGAAAAAGCGATGAAAAAAAAGGTTCTGGCAATAGCTCTGGTAACGGTGTTTACCGGCATGGGTGTGGCGCAGGCTGCTGACGTAACAGCTCAGGCTGTAGCGACCTGGTCTGCGACCGCCAAAAAAGACACCACCAGCAAACTGGTCGTCACCCCGCTCGGCAGCCTGGCGTTCCAGTATGCCGAAGGCGTGAAAGGTTTTAACTCACAGAAAGGTCTATTTGACGTGGCTATCGAGGGTGACTCAACGGCTACCGCCTTTAAACTGACCTCACGTCTTATCACCAACACATTAACCCAGTTGGATACCTCAGGTTCCACACTGAATGTGGGCGTGGATTATAACGGCGCGGCAGTCGAAAAAACTGGCGATACCGTGATGATCGATACCGCCAACGGCGTACTGGGCGGCAACCTTAGCCCGCTGGCTAACGGTTACAATGCCAGCAATCGTACCACCGCACAGGATGGTTTCACCTTCTCCATCATCAGCGGTACCACCAATGGTACCACCGCAGTAACAGATTACAGCACTCTACCGGAAGGCATCTGGAGCGGCGACGTTAGCGTACAGTTCGACGCGACCTGGACCAGTTAATCTCTCTGATGTACCAGCAGGGGTAGCCCCCCTGCTTTATTCCTGGACGGAATTGTTATGAAAAAGCACCTTCTGGCCCTCGGGCTGCTGCTTGCCGGAGTATCGCCGGCGCAGGCGCTGGATGCCGGCGATATCTCATCTTTTATGAACAGCGGCAGCAGCACGCTGAGCAAAACGATCAAGAACAGCACCGACAGCGGCCGGCTGATCAATATCCATCTCGAACGGCTCTCTTCCCCGCTGGATGACGGACAGGTTATCCCGATGGATAAACCGGATGAGGTGCTGCTCACTCCCGCCAGCCTGCTGTTACCCGCCCAGGCCAGCGATGTGATCCGCTTCTTCTACAAAGGCCCGGCGGATGACAAAGAGCGCTACTACCGCATTGTCTGGTTCGACCAGGCGCTCAGCGATGCCCAGCGCGATAACGCCACCCGCAGCGCGGTGGCCACCGCTTCCGCCCGCATCGGCACCATCCTGGTGGTGGCGCCCCGGCAGGTGAACTACCGCTTTCAGTACGCCAACGGCTCCCTGACCAACACCGGGAACGCGACGCTGCGGATCCTCGCCTATGGCCCTTGCCTGAAGGCCGCCGAGGGTAAGGAGTGTAAAGAGAACTACTACCTGATGCCGGGTAAATCACGCCGTTTTACGCGCGTGGACACGGCGGATAAAAAAGGACGGGTTGCGCTTTGGCAGGGTGAGCAGTTTGTTCCCGTGAAATAGACAGCTGTGCAGATGGATAACGACGATGCCTCTACAACGGATTTCCCCAGGACTGAAAACACGGCTTGCCTTCGGCATGTTTTTTTTGTTCGTTCAGCCCGACGCCAGCGCGGCTGCCCCAGGGGCGCAGCAGATTGGCGGGGTGATTATTCCGCAGGCCTTCAGCCAGGCGCTGCAGGACGGCATGAGCGTTCCTCTCTATATTCATCTTGCCGGCAGCCAGGACACCCGGGACGATCAGCGGATCGGTAGCGCCTTTATCTGGCTGGACGGCGGCCAGCTGCGCGTTCGGCAGATCCGGCTGGAGGACAATGAGGGTAACGCCAGCGTCAGCGAACAGACCCGCCAGCAGCTGACTGGCCTCGCCAACGCCCCGTTCAGCGAGGCGCTCACCATCACGCTGACCGACAGCGCGCAGCTGGATCTCAGCCTGCGCCAGCTGCTGCTGCAGCTGGTGGTCAAGCGCGAGGCGCTGGGCACCGTGCTGCGCTCGCGCAGCGAAGACATCGGCCAGTCGAGCGTCAACGCCCTCAGCAGCAACCTGAGCTATAACCTCGGCGTCTATAACAACCAGATGCGCAACGGCGGGAGCAACACCTCCAGCTATCTGTCGCTGAACAACGTCACGGCGCTGCGTGAGCATCATGTGGTGCTCGACGGCTCACTGTACGGGATCGGCAGCGGTCAGCAGGACAGTGAATTATATAAGGCCATGTATGAACGCGATTTCGCCGGCCACCGCTTTGCCGGCGGGATGCTTGACACCTGGAACCTGCAGTCCCTGGGGCCGATGACCGCTATTTCGGCGGGCAAGATTTACGGCCTTTCCTGGGGGAACCAGGCCAGCTCCACCGTCTTCGACAACAGCCAGTCCGCCACGCCGGTGATCGCCTTTCTGCCGGCGGCGGGCGAGGTGCATCTCACTCGTGACGGCCGGTTGCTGAGCGTCCAGAACTTCGCCATGGGGAACCATGAAGTGGATACCCGCGGCCTGCCGTACGGTATTTACGACGTGGAGGTGGAGGTGATCGTCAACGGGCGGGTGGTCAGCAAACGCACCCAGCGGGTCAATAAGCTGTTCAGCCGGGGACGCGGCGCCGGCGCGCCGCTGGCGTGGCAGGTGTGGGGCGGCAGTTTTCATATGGATCGCTGGTCGGAAAACGGGAAAAAGACGCGACCAGCTAAAGAGAGTTGGCTAGCAGGTGCCTCGACCTCCGGCTCATTGAGTACGCTTAGCTGGGCGGCAACGGGATATGGATACGATAATCAGGCGGTGGGTGAAACCCGTCTGACGCTGCCGCTTGGGGGGGCGATCAACGTTAACCTGCAAAATATGCTGGCCAGTGACAGCTCATGGAGCAGCATCGGCAGCATCAGCGCCACTCTACCGGGAGGCTTTAGTTCGCTGTGGGTTAATCAGGAAAAAACCCGCATTGGCAATCAATTGCGACGTAGCGATGCCGACAACCGTGCAATCGGCGGCACACTCAACCTGAACTCACTGTGGTCGAAGCTGGGCACATTCAGCATCAGCTACAATGATGACCGCCGTTACAACAGCCATTATTACACGGCAGATTACTATCAAAATGTCTACAGCGGTACCTTTGGTTCGCTTGGCCTGCGGGCCGGTATTCAGCGCTATAACAACGGCGACAGCAACGCCAATACAGGAAAATATATCGCTCTCGATCTCTCGCTACCACTGGGCAACTGGTTTAGCGCAGGGATGACTCATCAAAACGGCTACACCATGGCAAACCTGTCAGCACGCAAACAGTTTGATGAAGGAACCATTCGCACTGTTGGTGCCAATCTGTCACGTGCCATCTCCGGCGATACCGGTGATGACAAAACCCTCAGCGGCGGGGCGTATGCACAATTCGACGCTCGTTACGCCAGCGGAACGCTGAACGTCAATAGCGCGGCGGACGGCTACGTCAATACCAACTCGACCGCCAATGGCAGCGTCGGCTGGCAGGGTAAAAACATTGCTGCCAGCGGGCGGACTGATGGCAACGCTGGGGTGATATTCAACACCGGGCTGGAGGACGACGGTCAGATCAGCGCCAAAATCAACGGGCGGATTTTCCCGCTTAACGGCAAGCGTAACTATCTCCCGCTCTCTCCCTATGGAAGATATGAGGTGGAGTTACAGAACAGCAAAAACTCACTCGACAGTTACGATATCGTCAGCGGCCGCAAAAGTCGTCTGACTCTCTATCCAGGCAATGTCGCTGTCATTGAGCCAGAGGTGAAGCAGATGGTTACCGTCTCCGGTCGTATCCGTGCGGAAGACGGCACACTGCTGGCTAACGCACGGATTAACAACCATATCGGCCGAACCCGAACCGATGAAAACGGCGAGTTTGTCATGGACGTGGATAAGAAATACCCCACTATCGATTTTCGCTACAGTGGCAATAAAACCTGCGAAGTGGCGCTGGAGCTCAGCCAGGCGCGCGGCGCCGTCTGGGTGGGGGATGTGGTTTGCAGCGGCCTCTCGTCGTGGGCGGCGGCGCAGCAGACAGGAGAAGAGAATGAAAGTTAACCCCTTAATCGCCCTGGCGATCCTCGCGCTGCTCTGGCCGGCGGCCGCGCTCAGGGCGGCGGTGTCGAAGACCACCTGGTCGGATGCGCCGGCGCGCGAGTTTGTGTTTGTGGAAAACAACGCCGACGACAACTTTTTCGTCACCCCCGGCGGGGCGCTGGATCCGCGCATGACCGGCGCCAACCGCTGGACCGGCTTAAAATACACCGGCTCCGGGACCATCTATCAGCAGAGTCTCGGCTATATCGATAACGGCTACAACACCGGGCTCAATGCCAACTGGAAGTTTGATATGTGGCTGGAAAATTCACCAGTTTCATCTCCTTTAACTGGCTTGCGCTGCATCAACTGGTACGCCGGGTGCGATATGGCCACCAGCCTGATCCTGCCGCAAACCACCGACGCCAGCGGGTTCTATGGCGCGACGGTGACCAGCGGCGGCGCGAAGTGGATGCACGGTATGATGTCGGACGCCTTCTATCAGTATATGCAGCAGATGCCGGTCGGCGGCAGCTTCACGATGACCATCAATGCCTGCCAGACCTCGGTGAACTACGACGCCAGCAGCGGCGCGCGCTGTAAGGATCAGGCCTCCGGCAACTGGTATGTGCGCAACGTCACCCACACCAAAGCCGCGAGCCTGCGGTTGATAAACACCCACTCGCTGGCGGAGGTGTTTATCAACAGCGATGGCGTGCCGACCCTCGGGGAAGGGAACGCCGACTGCCGGACGCAGACCATCGGCAGCCGCTCAGGATTAAGCTGTAAGATGGTCAACTATACCTTGCAGACCAATGGGTTAAGCAACACCTCGATCCATATTTTCCCGGCGATCGCCAACTCGTCGTTAGCCTCGGCCGTCGGGGCGTACGATATGCAGTTCAGCCTCAACGGCAGCTCATGGAAGCCGGTGAGCAATACCGCCTATTACTACACCTTCAACGAGATGAAGAGCTCAGACGCGATCTATGTGTTCTTCTCCAGCAACTTCTTTAAGCAGATGGTGAATCTCGGGATCAGCGATATCAATACCAAGGATCTGTTCAACTTTCGCTTCCAGAACACCACCTCGCCGGAGTCAGGCTGGTATGAGTTTTCCACCTCCAATACGCTGATTATCAAGCCCCGTGATTTCAGCATCAGCATTATCTCCGACGAATATACCTCGGCGCCGTCGCGGGAGGGGTATGTCGGCAGCGGCGAACCGGCGCTCGATTTCGGCTACATCGTCACCACCAGCGGTAAAACGGCCGCCGACGAAGTGCTGATCAAAGTGACCGGACCGGCGCAGGTGATTGGCGGGCGCTCCTACTGTCTCTTTAGCTCCGATGACGGTACGGCGAAAGTGCCGTTCCCGGCGACGCTCTCTTTTATCACCCGCAGCGGCGCGACGCAGACCTACGACGCCGGGTGCGATGACAGCTGGCGGGATATGACCGATGCGCTGTGGCTGACCACGCCGTGGACCGATATCTCCGGCGAAGTGGGGCAGATGGATAAGACCACGGTGAAATTCTCGATTCCGATGGATAACGCCATTTCGCTGCGGACGGTAGACGATAACGGCTGGTTTGGCGAAGTCAGCGCTTCAGGAGAGATTCATGTCCAGGCGACGTGGCGCAACATTAACTAAGGCCCTGCTGACGGTGGGCTGCCTGCTGGTGGCTCCGCTGGCGCAGGCTATCTCGGTCGGCAACCTGACCTTTTCCCTGCCGGCTGAAGCGGATTTCGCCAGCAAACGGGTGGTCAACAACAATAAAAGCGCGCGGCTGTACCGCATCGCCGTCAGCGCCATCGATCGCCCGGGCGGCAGCGAAGTGCGCTCCCGGCCGGTGGATGGCGAGCTGCTGTTCGCCCCCCGTCAGCTGGCGCTGCAGGCCGGGGAGAGCGAATACTTCAAATTTTACTATCATGGCCCGCGGGACAACCGCGAGCGCTATTATCGGGTCTCGTTTCGCGAAATCCCCACCCGCAACCTGACGAGGCGCAGCCCGACCGGCGGCGAGGTCAGCATGGAGCCGGTGGTGGTGATGGATACCATTCTGGTGGTGCGCCCGCGCGAGGTGCAGTTTAAATGGTCTTTCGATAAGGTGGCCGGGACGGTGAGCAATACCGGCAATACCTGGTTTAAGCTGCTGATTAAGCCAGGATGCGATTCGACCGAAGAGGAGGGGGACGCGTGGTATCTGCGTCCCGGGGACGTGGTTCGCCAGCCGGCGCTGCGCCAGCCGGGGAACCACTATCTGGTCTATAACGACAAATTTATTAAGATCAGCGATACCTGCCCGCTGAAGCCCCGCCCCGCGGAGTGAACCTTACCCGGCGGTCGCGCGGCGGGTAAAGCGCCGGCTGGCCAGCAGGCTCAGACCGCAGCACAGCAGGTAGTACACCGCGCCGGTGAAGACGAAGATCGCCAGGGGATAGATCTGCACCCGGTTGTTGACCTGGCCGGCCACGGTGGTCAGCTCCGGGACGTTGACGATAAACGCCAGCGAAGTGTCCTTCAGCAGGCCGATAAAGATCCCCACCAGCGACGGCTGAACGTTGCGCAGCGCCTGCGGGAGCAGCACCAGGCGCAGCGTTTGCCCGGGGGCGAAGCCCTGGGTCAGCGCCGCCTCATACTGACCTTTCGGCAGCGACTGCAGCCCCGCCAGCACCGAGTGCATCACCGAGGCGGCGGTAAACCACGCCAGCGCCAGGGTCACGGTCACCGCGCCGGGCAGATCGCCGCCGGTCAGCATCGGCAGCAGATACCACAGCCAGAAGATGACAAATATCAGCGGGATGCCGCGGATAATTTCCGCCCACAGAAACAGCAGACGCCGCGTCAGCCCGCCGTAGCGCCAGGCCAGGCCCGCCAGCGCAATGCCTCCCGGCAGCGCCAGCAGGGTGGCGCCGATAGCCATCAGCAGGGTCAGGGCCACGCCGCCGGGCTGGCCCTCCGCCAGCCGGCCCCACAGCAGGTAATCAAGGTTATCGGCGATCACCGCCAGATTAGCGTTCATGTTGGGCGCTCCGTTGCAGTTTTCCTCCCGGGCCGAGACGCGTTAGCGCCACGCCCATCGCCACCCCCAGCGCCAGATACAGCGCGGTGCCGACGGCAAAAGCTTCCAGGGCGTGCGCGTTATAGCTCTCAATCTGCCGCACCTGATAGGTCAGTTCCGCAAAGCCGATGCCGCTGGCCAGCGATGAGAGTTTCATCAGGTTGAGATACTGGCCGACAATCGGCTGCCAGGCGTTGGCCAGCCCCTGCGGCAGGAGGATAAAGCGCAGCTCCTGCCACGGCGTAAAGCCCTGCGACAGCGCGGCTTCCCGCTGCCCGTGGCTGACGGCGCGCAGTCCGGAGGCGATCTCTTCCACCAGAAAGGCGGAGGTAAAAACCCCCAGCCCCCACATTGAGCAGAGGAACTCCGGCGTCAGCCACCAGACGTTGCCCGGCAGAATGGACCAGGCGTGCTCGTCGTTCACCACGTTCTTCACCGCCAGCGGCAGCAGGTTCCAGGCGGCAAAGTACCAGAACAGCAGCTGGACCAGCAGCGGGGTGTTGCGAAACAGCGAGACCCACGCGGCCACCAGCCCGCGCCCCGCGCGGCCGCCGCCGAGACGCAGGGCCAGCAGCAGAACCGCCAGCGCAGTGGCGAGCAGGATCCCGGCGACGCTGACCCAGACGGTGGTGAGAAAACCAGAGATAATCCATTGCAACGGCTGTCCGCTCAGGACGCCGTGCCAGTCAAGCATCGGCGTCACTCGAGGCTCTCCTGGTGCAGCGGATCCAGCACCTTCTGCAGAAAACGCCGCGCGCGGGCATGCTGCGGATGGGCGAAAAACTCAGCCGGCGGGGCGACCTCGAGAATGTCGCCGCCGTCAATAAACACCACCCGGTCGGCAATTTCGCGGGCAAACTGCATCTCGTGGGTCACCACCAGCATGGTGATCCCGCTGTGGGCGAGGTTTTTCATCACCTGCAGCACTTCGCCGATCATCTCCGGGTCGAGCGCCGAAGTGGGCTCATCGAACAGGATAATCTGCGGCGAGGAGGCCAGGGCGCGGGCGATCGCCACCCGCTGCTGCTGGCCGCCGGAGAGCTGCGCCGGCATCTGCTGCGCTTTCTCCTCCAGCCCGACCTGACGCAGCAGCGCCAGCGCCCGCTCCTGTGCCGCGCTTTTTCCCCAGCCGTGGACGCGCTCCAGCGCCAGCGTGATGTTCTCCTGCGCCGTCAGGTGGGCGTAAAGGTTGAACTGCTGGAAGACAAAGCCGACACGGCTGCGCAGCTGGCGCAAGGCGCTGCCGCTCAGCCGGCTGGTGGGTTTGCCGTCGATCAGGATCTCGCCGCCGCTTAAGGATTCGAGCTGGTTGATCAGGCGGATCAGCGTCGATTTTCCCGATCCGGAAGGGCCGAGGATCGCCACTACTTCGCCGGGATCGACCTGCAGGTTGATGGCGTTAAGCACCTGATGATCGCCGTAGCGCTTGGCCACCTCACGAAAGGTAATGCTGGCGCGCTGCAGACGTGAAAAATCCGCGGCCGGAGCCGCGGAGTGGGAGAATAAACCCGAGAACATATTATTTCGCTTCTATGGTAAAGGCGCGCGGCTGCGGCGTTTTAGTGGCAGGGCCAAACCAGACATCGTAAATTTTCGCGGCTTCGCCGGTTTTCTCCAGCTTCACCAGCTCATCGTTGACGGCCTTCAGCAGGGCCGGTTCGCCTTTCTTCACCCCCACGCCAATCTCTTCTTTGCTGAGCAGGTCGGGCAGAATTTTAAACTTGGCTTTATCCGGCGCTTCCGCCAGCAGACCGGCAAGGATGGTGCTGTCCTGGGTGATGGCCTGCACGTTGCCGTTGCGCAGGGCGGTCAGGGCCAGCGGAATATCGTCATAGGAGAGGACGCGAGCCTGCGGGAAACGCTGGTGCAGCGCCTGTTCGCCGGTGGTGCCTTTCACCGCGCCGATGCGCGCTTTGCTGTACTCATCAAGCTTATCCGGAGAGCCGGCCGGCACGAGGAACTGCTGGCCGGTGACGAAATACGGCGTTGAGAAATCAATAACCTGGGCCCGCTCCGGGGTGATGGTAATGTCGGCGACGATCAGGTCGGCTTTGCCGGACTGCAGCAGCGGAATACGGTTGGCCGGATTAGTGGCCACCAGTTCGAGTTTGACGCCGAGCGCTTTCGCCAGCGCCTGGGCAAAGTCGACGTCGTAGCCGACGATATGGTGGGTTTTGGCGTCCACGGAGCCGAACGGCGGGTTGGCGTCAAAGGTGGCGACTTTCACGACGCCGGCGGCTTTGATGTCAGCCAGCTGGTCGGCCTGCGCCTGCGAGGCGAGCAGCAGCATACCCAGCGCCAGTGCGATTTTTGTGGTTTTGTTGCGCATATTTTTTCCCCTGAATCCCTGTTTTGTTTTGTGGACATCACGCTCCCACACATTCCCCGTCGGCGGCAAAGAAGAAAAAATTCTTATCTATAACGAAAAAGAACTTAACAAACCTATGGGTATTCTTTATGCGCTGGTAGCGTTTTACCGGCGCAGTCACGAGTGCCGAACGGCCCTCTTTCCCTCCGGAGAGAGGGTGAGGGTGACAGGACCGGGCGTAATATGCGCCAGCCAGGATTGCAAATTCGGAATTAATATTTCCCGCGCCCGGCCAACTGTGGTTGAAATAGACCCAGGCGATTCGCTTCCCGACAGAGGAGAAAACGAAAGTGGCATTGTGGCAACGGTTAACGGGCTGGCTGGCTTTTTTGTCCAACGGTGAAGCCGGACAGCAAGATACTCAACGCGTCATGGAGGCGATCCTGCCGGTGGCCAGCCTCTACGGCGTGGACATTGGCAACGTGGAAACCCGGTGGTTCCGTCATGATAAGACATACTGAGCGACGCAGGACGCGAGAAGCCTACTGGAACGAGGTGTGCTTTGTGTAGCAAGAGACTGCCTGAGGTTGCGGCATCGCAGGAGGCGCCGCCGCAGCCCAGGCAGTTTTAACCACCCTTATCCCCCCAGATACATCCGCTTAATTTCCGGGTTAGTCAGCATCTCCCGCGCCGCGCCTGACAAGGTGATCCGGCCATTCTCCAGGACATACGCCCGATCGGCGATCGCCAGCGCGGCCGTCGCATTCTGCTCCACCAGCAGCACCGTCATATTCTCATCGCGCAGTTGCTTAATGATGCCGAACAGCTCGCCGACAATTTTCGGCGCCAGCCCGAGGCTTGGTTCATCCAGCATCAATAACACCGGCTCGCTCATCAGCGCCCGGGCGATGGCCAGCATCTGCTGCTCGCCGCCGCTCATGGTGCCCGCCATCTGATGGCGCCGCTCCTTGAGCCGTGGAAAGAGGGCGTACATACGATCGCGCAGGCGGGTGTAGCCAGCGAGATTATTGTAAGCGCCCATGCGCAGGTTCTCTTCGATGGTCAGGTTGGTAAAGACCCGGCGTCCCTCCGGCACCAGCGCCAGCCCGCGACGTACGATCTGGTGGGTCTGGCTGCGCGAGATATCGTCGTTGAGGAAGCTGACGCGTCCGCTGGAGCGCACCAGGTTGACGATCCCATTGAGGGTAGAGGTTTTACCGGCGCCATTGCTGCCGATCAGGGTGACGATCTCCCGGTCATAAACATCGATATCGACGCCTTTCAGCCCCTGGATCACGCCGTAAAAGACCTTCAGTTCTCTGGCGTTAAGCATAATTGGCTTCTCCCAGATAAGCGGAAATGACGTCCGGATGCTGGATCGCCTCGGCCATCAGGCCGCTGAACAATGGCTTACCATACTCCAGAACCATCACCCGTTCGCACAGGCGGTTGACGAAGGGCATATCGTGCTCGATTAACAGGACGCTGAGCTGATAGTCATGGCGCATGCGGAAGATCAGCTCCGCCAGATCCTCGGTCTCCTTCGGGTTCATCCCGGCGGCCGGCTCATCGAGCAGCAGCAGCTTCGGCGAGGTGGCCAGCGCGCGGGCGATCTCCACTTTGCGCTGGTTGCCATAGCTCAGGTTCGTGGCCTGCATATGGGCGAAGTGGGCGATGCCGATGTCTTCCAGAATGGCCATCGCTTTGGCCTTCGCCGCCCGCTCGGCCGGAAAGTAGCGGCCAATGTGCAGGGCCGCCTCCAGCAGCGAATAGCGGCTGGCCCGGTCGAGCCCGACCATCACGTTCTCCAGCACCGTCATCGAGTTAAACAGACGGATATTCTGGAAGGTACGGGCGATCCCGGCGTTCACCACCTGGTTGGGCTTTAGCCCCTTCAGCGACGTGCCCGCGAGGGTGACGCTGCCGCTGGTGGGCTTATAGTTGGCGGTGATGACGTTAAACAGGGTCGTTTTGCCCGCGCCGTTCGGGCCGATAAGGCCAAAGATCTCCGCTTCGTCAACATGGAAGCTGACGTTGTCGATGGCCCGCAGGCCGCCAAACTGCATGGTGACGTCCTGCACCTGCAGGATGATTTTATTTTCCGCCATAGCTGCTGTTCCTTCTTCCCATCTGCCAAATCTCTTTTTTCCCCAGCAGCCCTTCGCGGGCGAAAAGCATGATGATCAGCAGCAGCAGGGAGAAGACCACCATTCTCAGGCCCGGATAGGCGCCGAGATCATGACCGAAGAACTGCAGCGGCTGGTCGAGAAAGCGCAGCCACTCGCCGCTGCCGACCACCAGCACGGTGCCGAGCAGGGCGCCGGTGGTGCTGCCGAGCCCGCCGAGGACGATAATAATCAGCAGCTGGAAGGTGAGCATAAAGTCGAACAGCCCCGGGGAAATGGTGGTCAGCAGCGAAGCCAGCAGACCGCCGCCGATCCCTTCGAAGAAGGCGCTGGTGGCGAAGGCGCAGGTTTTAATGCGGAAGGTGTTGACCCCCATGGCGATCGCCGCATCTTCATCGTCGCGAATGGCTTTCATCATCCGGCCATACTTCGACCACACCAGCTGGAGGATCATGCCGGTAGCCAGCAGGGCGAACAGGCCGCACCAGAACAGGAGATGCGGCTGCTGCGGAATATCGTTCAGCCCGATGGCGCCGTTGGTGATTTGCGGGTTGTTAATGGCGAGGATCTTGATGATAAACCCGAAGCCGAGGGTGACGATGGCCAGGTAGTCGCCGCGCACCCGGAAGACCGGCACGGCGAGGCACACCGCCAGCGCCGCCGCGCACAGGCCGCTTATCAGCAGGGCGGGGAGGAAGCCCGCGTGCAGGCTGAGGATCCACGGGCTGGGGGCGGCCATTTCAAACATGTCTACCTTGCTGTCGCTGGAGAGGATCAGCAGGGCGGTGACGTAGGCGCCCACCGCCACGAAGCCGTTCGGCTCCAGCGACAGCTGGCCGGTCACGCCGTTGATCAGGTTGTAGCTGACCGCGAGGATCATAAAGATAAAAATGGTGCTGATGACGCGAACAATGTAGTCATTGAAAACCACGTTGATTCCGGCCAGCAGCGCGATACAGATGACAATAATGGCCAGGTTGCGCAGCTGCGCCCCGGCGGTGGTCGTCGCGTTGAGCATCAGAAACGGCTCCTTTCCAGACGTTCGTCGCCCATAATGCCGACCGGGCGGAACAAGAGGACCAGAATCAAGAACAGGAAGGCGAAAGCGTCTTTATAGCCGCCCAGTTCGGGGAAGATCGCCACCGCGACCACCTCGGTAAAACCGAGGATAAAGCCGCCCAGCACCGCGCCGGTGACGCTGCCGATCCCGCCCAGCACGGCGGCGGCGAAGGCCTTCAGGCCGATAAGCACGCCCATCAGGGGATCGATCGTCGGGTAGCTGATGGAGTAGAACACGCCGCCGAGCGCCGCGAGGCTGCTGCCGAGGGCGAAGACCAGGGAGATGATCCGGTTGGCGTCAATGCCCATCAGACGCACGGTGTTGACGTCAAAGGCTACCGCGCGGATCGCCATTCCATAGCGGGTGCGGTACAGCAGCCAGAGGATCGCCAGCAGCAGCAGGACGGTGATCAGCGGCACAATCCACGCCACGTTGGTAATGATGACGCTGCCGAAGGCCCGGGTCTGGTTGAAAAAGTCAGGGGCGGAGAAGAAGCGCGAGCTGCCGCCAAACAGCACGTTAAACAGGTTTTCGAGGAAGAAGCTGACGCCGATGGCGGTGATCAGCATGGAAATTTTCGAGGCCTGGCGCAGCGGACGATAGGCGACCCGGTCAATCAGCATGCCAAACAGGCCGCACAGCCCGAGAGTCAGGAAAACGGCTACCCCGAAGGGTAGCCCAACCGAAGAAAATAAAAACAGCGTACTAAACGCGCCGACCATCATCACGTCCGCATGGGCGAAGTTGATCAGCCTTAGCACGCCATAAACCATCGTATAACCGATGGCAATCAGGGCGTACATGCCCCCAAGACTCATTCCATTGACCACTTGCTGGAGAAAAATGGCGCCGTCCATTTTGTAGCCTCGTCACAACTTAAGGGTTAACCACGGTACGAAACGCCAGCTTGCCATCTTTCACTTCGTTGATGACCGCGCTGCGAATGGCGTCGCCGTTCTGTAACGTCAGCGTGCCGGTCACGCCCTGGAAATCTTTGGTGGCGCGGATTTTTTCATTCACGCAGACCCGATCGTGGGGATCGCTGCACTGGTTCATGGCGTTGACGATGACGTTATAGGCGTCCGCCGCCATTGCGCCCCAGGTATGGGTCGGCTGCTGGTATTTGGCTTCCCAGGCTTTGATGAAGGTTTCCCCGGCCGGGGTCTGCTCTTTGGCGTTCGGCGAGTAGTAATCGGTGGTCATATAGCCGTTGACCGCGTCTTTACCCACATCGAAGAAGACCTGATCCGCGGCCAGACCGTCGCCGCCCACCACCGGTTTGTTGAGCCCCAGCTGTTTTGACTGGACGGCAATCAGCGCCCCTTCGGTGTAGTAGATCGGCATATAAATCATGTCGACATTCTTCGCCTTGACGCTCGCCAGCTGGGCTTTAAAGTCCTTGCTGCCGCCCGGGGCCTGTACCTCGATGGGAATGGTGCCGCCGTTTTTCAGGAACTGGGTGCGGAACGCTTTCGCCAGGCCGACGGAGTAATCGTTGCTACTGTCAAACACGATGGCGGCGGTTTTGGCTTTCAGATCGCGGGAGGCCAGATTGGCCCCGACCACCCCCTGGAAGCTGTCCGAGAAGCAGACCCGGCTGACGTACGGATGGTTGCGGGTGACGCGGTCGTTGGTGGCGGTGGAGGAGACCAGCGGCGTTTTGCTGTCGTCGGCGATCTTGGTCATCGCCAGGGTGTTGGAGGAGGTGACTTCCCCGATCACGGCATCCACTTTATCGCTGGAGACCAGCCGCTGCATGGCGTTGGCCGCTTCGACTTTGTCGCTTTTATCATCGATAACGATAAGCTTGATGGTATCGCCATTTTTTAACGTCGGGGTGATGGTCTGAATAATATCCAGCCCTTTCTGCGACGGCTGACCATAGCCGCTGAGGGCGCCGCTCAGGGGTAATACCACCCCGATTTTAATTTCCGCTGCCTGCGCGCTGCTCGCGCCGGCCAGCGCGGCTACCAGCGTGGCCATTAAAGACGCTTTCCCGGAAAACGATTTCATTGGTATTTCTCCGTCGGTCGATTATTTATCTTTAACCATCAATGACTGCATAACATTGAGGAATAATTCGCCAGCGTATCTGGCGAATTATTGGCTGTTATGTTGAATAGATAACGAGATATATACCCTAAATAATTCGAGTCGCATGAAGGTGGCATGTGAGCGATTTCCCAGGCGCTTGCAGAAGTCAGTGACTGGGGGGAGAGAACGCAGCCAACGCACATGCAACTTAAAGTATGACGGGTATTTTTAAGGCGCTGAATTACCTTACAACGTCCGTTTCGTTTTTACTCATGCAATATTCTTATTACCTGCAGGCAAGGGCATAAGGCTGGTGACAACACGGCTTTTGATACGCTGAACGTATTTTCCCAGGTGGCGACTGGCGCCTTATCCGGCCAGGAAAAAAAAAGCAATATAAACCGGTTGAACGGTTTCCACAGGCTCGCGCCAGCGAAGCGCCGCCGGGCGATTTCAGCGCACCCGAATATAATATTCAGGTGCGCCAGGTAATATTAAAAATCTATTCTTCGGCTCGCGTGACTTATTATTTTAAAGGGGTCAATGGTTTTATTTTTCCATGCAGCGCCGGATTATCGCTTTCATCTTTCAGGCGCACGCCGGTAAGCCGTCGTAAAAAAGCCTGCTCCAGCAGCCAGGCCAGTTTAAAGGCGGCGGCGTCATGGCTCAGCCCTTCCGGGCGAATATTGGAGATACAGTTGCGCTCTGACTCCAGCCGCTGCCGATGGGGCTGCCAGGTGAGGTAGACGCCGAGGCTGTCCGGCGAGGAGAGGCCCGGTCGTTCGCCAATCAGGATCGCCACCGCGCGGGCTTTCAGGGTTTCGCCAATATCATCCCCCAGCGCCACCCGCGACTGATGGGCCAGCACCACCGGCGCGAGGCCGATCCCCAGCGTCTGCAGCCAGGGCAGCAGGGCGCGGATCAACGGCACCGCCTGGCGCTCTACCGCCCAGGAAGAGAGGCCGTCGCCGATCACCAGCAGCAGGTCGGCGGGGCGGACGCCGCTGGCGGCGAGGTCGGCGCGACTCTCGTCGGCGAGCTGCCGCCCGAGATCCGGGCGCCGCAGATAGGTATGACGGTCCGGCGCGGCGCTGTGCACCGTCAGGGTGTCGAGGCCGAGCGCCGCCAGCGGCGCCACCAGCTGCTGGCTGGCGAACGGCTGATGAATGGCGTCCCGCGCTCTGGCGTGGGCCAGACCAAAGTTAAGGACTTCGCGGGTCGGCAGGCTGGCGCCGCTGCGGCCCAGGGCGATCCGCGCATCGGTAAATTCACGCAGCGGGTTCCAGGCGTCGGGACGGTTCATACGGGGGCTCCTTGCGGCAGAACGGACAGCAGCGGATGGCGGGCGTCGGTGAGCCGCAGCGCGCCGTGCGGATCGATAATTTGCATCTTCGCCAGCCAGTCGGCGAACTCCGGGGCATGCTTTAAGCCCAGCAGACGACGGGCGTAGAGCGCGTCATGGAACGAGGTGCTCTGGTAATTAAGCATGATATCGTCCGCCCCTGGCACGCCGATCAGGAAGGTGAGCCCGGCGGCGCACAGCAGGGTCAGCAGGGTGTCCATATCATCCTGATCCGCTTCCGCGTGGTTGGTATAGCAGACGTCGCAGCCGATCGGCAGGCCCATCAGCTTGCCGCAGAAGTGATCCTCCAGCCCGGCGCGAATAATCTGCTTGCCGTCGTAGAGATACTCCGGACCGATAAAGCCGACCACCGTATTGACCAGCAGCGGTTCAAAGTGGCGGGCGACGGCGTAGGCCCGCGTCTCGCAGGTCTGCTGGTCGACGCCGTGGTGGGCGTTGGCCGACAGGCAGCTCCCCTGGCCGGTCTCAAAATACATTACATTGTTGCCGAGGGTGCCGCGACCGAGGCTGAGGGCCGCCTCGCGGGCCTCCTGCAGCATGGCAAGGTTGATGCCGAAGCCGCTGTTAGCCGCTTCGGTTCCCGCCACCGACTGAAACACCAGATCCACCGGCGCGCCGCGCTCAATCAGCTGCAGCGTATTGGTGACGTGGGTCAGAATGCAGGACTGGGTGGGAATGGCGAAGCGCTGGATAATATCGTCCAGCATCACGTTCAGCTGCGCCAGCACCGGTAAGCTGTCGCTGGCCGGGTTGATGCCGATCACCGCATCCCCGGCGCCGTACAGCAGTCCGTCGAGCATACTGGCGGCGATGCCTTTCAGGTCATCGGTGGGATGATTGGGCTGCAGGCGCACGCTGAGGTGGCCGGGCAGGCCGATGGTGTTGCGAAAGCGCGTCACCACCTGACATTTGCTGGCGGCGAGGATCAGATCCTGATTGCGCATCAGCTTGCTTACCGCCGCCGCCATCTCCGGGGTGATAGCGCGGGCGACCCGCTGCAGCGTGGCGGTATCGGTGGCATCGTCCAGCAGCCAGTCGCGAAAATCGCCGACCGTCAGGTGACGCAGGGCGGCAAAGCCCTGCGCATCATGGGTGTCGAGGATCAGGCGGGTCACTTCGTCCTGCTCGTAGGGGATAAGCGGGTTGTCGAGAATGTCGGTCAGCGGCACCTCGGCGAGGGTCATTTTCGCCGCCATCCGCTCTTCGGCCGAGTGGGCGATAACGCCCGCCAGGGCGTCGCCGGAGCGGGCCGGCGACGCTTTCGCCATCAGCGTTTTCAGACTATCAAAGCGCCATACCTGGCCCGATAGCGTGGTTTTATACATGCCGCCTCCTCAGGAGACCGTGCGCAGTTGAGGATCCACTGGCGCCCGTTCACGGGCCGCTGCGGTTTTGCGGAACCACAGGTAGCCGCCGAGCATCATCGCCGCGAAAATCAGCGCCAGCAGCAGGTTATACCAGACCATCGCCACCAGGCAGATCACCGCCATGCCGAGGGCAAAGGCCGGCGCCAGCGGGTAGAGCGGCGCGCGGAACGGACGGATCAGCTTCGGCTCGCTACGGCGCAGTTTGAACAACGCCGCCATGGAAGTGATATACATAACAATAGCCCCAAATACCGACATGGTGACGATGCAGGCGGTCAACGGCATGCCGCTGATGGTGATCAGCGAGTCGGAGAAGATCGCGGCGATACCCACCACGCCGCCGGCGAGGATCGCCAGATGCGGGGTGCGGGTGCGGCGGTTGAGGGAGGCCAGCCCGGCGGGCAGATAGCCGGCGCGGGCGAGGGAGTAGATCTGCCGCGAGTAGCCCATAATGATGCCGTGGAAGGAGGCGACGAGGCCAAACAGCCCCAGCCACACCAGCATATGCAGCCAGCCGCTGCCGTTGCCCACCACCGTCTTCATCGCCTGAGGCAGCGGGTCGTTGATATTGGACAGCGCGCGCCAGTCGCCGACGCCGCCGGCGAAGACCATCACGCCGATCGCCAGCACCGTCAGCGTCAGAATGCCGCCGCCCAGGGCGCGCGGAATGGTGCGCTGCGGATCTTTGGCCTCTTCGGCGGCCATGGAAGCCCCCTCAATGGCGAGAAAAAACCAGATAGCGAACGGAATGGCGGCGAACATCCCCGGCAGCGCCAGGCCGCTAAAGCTTTCCGCGCCCGCCCAGCCGTTGGCGGTGAAGTGGCTCCAGGAGAAGCCGGGGGCGACCACGCCCATAAACACCAGCAGCTCGAAGATGGCCAGCAGGGTGACGATCAGCTCGAAGGTGGCGGCGATGCCGACGCCGAGGATATTGAGCGTCATAAAGATCACGTAAGCGCCGCAGGCGACCCATTTCGGATCCAGCGCCGGAAACTGCACGTTGAGGTAGGCGCCGATGGCCATGGCGATGGCCGGCGGGGCGAAGACGAATTCAATCAGGGTGGCAAAACCGGCGATAAAGCCGCCGGTGGGCCCGAAGGCGCGGTAGGCGTAGGCGAAAGGGCCGCCAGCGTGCGGGATGGCGGTGGTCAGCTCGGTAAAGCTGAAAATAAAGGCGCAGTACATGGCGGCGACCGCCAGGGCGACGACCATAAACCCCATCGTGCCCGCCTGCGACCAGCCGTAGCTCCAGCCGAAGTACTCCCCGGATATCACCAGTCCGACGGCGATCCCCCATAAACGAAAACTGCCGAGCGTTCTTTTTAAGGTGGTGGTGTGCTCTGTCATACGTGTTGCCTCGCCAGATAGAAAGGTTCTGAACGACAGGCTGCAAAGAGAGTGCCAGAACGTTGTCCGCCGCGATGAGGCGCCAGCCCGTGGCGCGCTCATCGGCGCTGCGCAAAAATGGGGCAGGCTGCACGCTGTCGGCGCGCGACCTGGTGCAGCGGCTTTGCTTTTTCCGCGGTGGCACGGTATAACACTTCTTCTTTTGGATGTTTAGATGTCTATACGTTTATACGCATCATGGCCCGGGCAAGCGGGCTGGCGTGAGAAAATAAAATGCAAAGCACAACACAACAACAAGGTGGGCAACTGAAGCGCACCATGAAAACGCGCCATCTGATCATGCTGTCGCTCGGCGGCGTGATTGGCACCGGCCTGTTCTTTAATACCGGCTATATCATCTCCACCACCGGCGCAGCCGGAACGCTGCTGGCGTATCTGATTGGCGCCCTGGTGGTCTGGCTGGTGATGCAGTGCCTCGGCGAACTGTCGGTGGCGATGCCGGAGACCGGCGCCTTCCACGTCTACGCGGCGCGCTACCTTGGCCCGGCGACGGGCTATACCGTGGCGTGGCTCTACTGGCTGACGTGGACGGTGGCGCTGGGTTCGAGCTTCACCGCCGCCGGCTTCTGTATGCAGTACTGGTTCCCGCAGGTGCCGGTCTGGATCTGGTGCGTGGTGTTTTGCGCGGTGATTTTCGGTCTTAACATCATTTCGACCCGCTTCTTCGCCGAAGGCGAGTTCTGGTTCTCGCTGGTGAAAGTGATCACCATCATCGCGTTTATTATTCTCGGCGGCGCGGCCATTTTCGGCATCATTCCGATGCAGGATGGCTCCCCGGCGCCGGGCCTGCGCAATCTCACCGCCGAAGGCTGGTTCCCGCACGGCGGCCTGCCGATCCTGATGACCATGGTGGCGGTGAACT